>Ga0228536_1000329_pt1 | contig 100864 bp, 79 predicted proteins | sample SJ1Smetagenome_FD_168611 | JGI IMG/M metagenome (GOLD analysis project Ga0228536, IMG submission 168611) | Enriched culture of PCE-dechlorinating microbial communities from Ithaca, New York, USA - SJ1.S | ecosystem: Engineered > Modeled > Simulated communities (microbial... > Unclassified...
CGGAAATTGGACGATAGCCGGCATCGTAATATCCTCCATGATATTATCGGACACTTTACTACCTGTATTTGTCGTCAAAAAGCCCATTCGGACTCCAATTTTTCAATTTTGCAAAAGTTTAGTTATTTAATTTCTTTAGCTTCGGCGGTTATCTTCATCAAACTGCGAGGCGGCAGATGCAGGGCCTGATCAAAGCTGTCTTCGGCGGCTTCCTTGACCGCTTCGCCAAGGGTTGGATGAGCAAACACCATCTCGGCCAACTCTGCGGCAGAGGCCTTTAATCCCAGCATCGCCGTCGCCGATTCGATAATTTCCGTCGCATTGTGCCCCAGGACATGCACACCCAGCAACGCCCCGCTGTCCCGGTGGCGAATGACTTTCACGAAGCCTTCTTCTTCGCCCACGGCCATGGCCTTGCCCAGAAAACCAATCGGGAACTGGCCAACTTTAACCGGTATATCCTTTTCCGCAGCCTGTCGGGAAGTCAATCCTACCGTTCCAATCTCCGGGAAGGTATAAACCGCACCGGGGATGGGAAGCGTGAAATCCTTGCCATGGCCAAGGGCATCTTCAACCGCCGCAACGCCATGAGCACTGGCCGCATGAGCCAAAAGACACCTGCCGTTGGCATCGCCGATGCAATAGACATCTTTTACCACCGTCTGCATACGGTCATTAACACGGATAAAACCGCGGTCCGTGGTCAATCCGATCGATTCAAGGCCTAAATCCCCAGTGGCCGGCCGGCGACCTGTGGCAACCAGAACCTTATCGGCTTCCACTGTCTTGTCGCCGGAAAGAATGGCTTTGATTCCGCCATGGACTGTCTTTAATTCTTCAACTTTGACGCCGGTATGGATTTTCATCCCACGCTTGCTGAATATCTCGGCTATGGCAACGCCAACCTGACGCTCCATTTCCGGCAGCAGGGTCTCCATCAATTCGACTATGGTCACCTCGACGCCGTATTCATGCATCATGCAGGCAAATTCGCAGCCAATCACGCCGCCGCCGACAATCAACAGTTTTTTGGGAAGTTCTTTCCAGTGCAGTGATTCATCGGAGGTGCACACGAAGGCGGGGTCTGTCGGCCAGCCGGGAATCCGTGCGGGGACAGAACCGGTTGCAATGATAACTTTGTCGGCAGTAATCAGACTTTTTTCGCCCTTGCTGTCGGTAATCTGGATTTTGCCATGACCCGAAAAAGCGGCCTGCCCGGCGTAAAGTGTTACCTTACGAGCACCAAAGAGACTTTTGATCCCGCCGCGAAGCTTGGTCAGGACTTTATCCTTGCGTTTCTGAATCTGTGTCCAGTCAAAAGAAACACCGCCGGATACATTAATTCCGTAATCTCCGGCGCGATGAATCTTATGAATCAGTTCTGCTGAAGCCAGCAAAGCCTTGGAGGGAATACACCCATAGTTCAGACATGTGCCGCCAAGGTGATGTTTTTCGATAATGGCGGTTTTGGCACCCATCTGCGCGGCTTTCAGAGCGGCAACATATCCGCCCGGCCCGGCACCCAGCACTGCGATTTGATAATGTTCAGTCATAGTTTTATGTCGTATAGAATTTTTGTTGGTATTATACTGTGCGGCCCATTAACCCACAAGCTGTTCCGGTTTTTCCAGCATGTCTTTGAGTGTGACCATAAATTGTGCCGCCAGAACGCCATCAATCATGCGGTGGTCTGCCGCCAGCGACAGGGTCATAACCCGGGTCGGCTTGATGGAACCATTTTCCACCTTGATGTCCTCGCGGATGGCACCAACAGCCAGAATGGCCGACTCCGGCGGATTGATAATCGCGGAGAACTCCTCCACGCCGAACATGCCGAGGTTGGTAATGGTAAAGACACCCTGTCCCACGCCTTCGACCTTGCCGTTGCGGGCGTTTTCAGCCATCTGGCGGGTTGCGGCAGCCAGTTGCGGTAATGTCATTCGGTCCACATTCAGCAGCACCGGAACCGTCAGGCCTTTATCGGTACCTACGGCAATCCCAATATTGACCGATGGATTTTCCACAATCTCAGTCGGGGTATATTGGCTGCGGAATGCCGCATATTGGCGAATCGTCCTGCCGCAGGCCAGTGTGATAAAATCATTGACACTGCATGGGAATTTCTGCTTAAGCTGTTTATAGAGGTTAAATATCGCCTGTGCCTCAATGGTGAGTTTAATGTAAAAATGAGGTATATTCTGCTTGGAATAAGACAAATTCTGAGCAATCGCCTTACGCATTTTGCTGACTGGATATCGGACAAAATCACCCGGAACAGCAGGCGTATAGGCAACCGGTTTGGCGCCGGCCAAATCGGTGGAAAGAATTCTTCCGCCCGGCCCGGATCCCTGACCGATAGAAGTGATATCCAATCCTTTTTCTGACGCCAGTTTTCGAGCGGCCGGGGAGGCTTTGACCTGCCCTGCACTGGTCTGGCTTACAGGCTGAGAAACCGGAGCGGCCTGCTTTGTATCTGTCTGCGGCACAGGGGCTTGTGTCGTTTTGGGTGCAGGGACGGCAATTCCTCCATGCGACGCAATAAACGCCTCTGCATCGGCTGCGCTATCGGCAAGGTAAGCTACCGGAGTCTTGACCGGAACGGACTGTCCTTCGGCCACCACAATCTTTGCCAGATTGCCGGATTCCATCGCCTCGACTTCCATGGTAGCTTTGTCGGTTTCGATTTCGAAGATGACCTGACCAGCGGTTATCTTGTCGCCCTCTTTGACCTTCCATGAAAGGAGCGTACCTTCCTCCATCGTCTGTCCGGCCTGGGGCATCAAAATCGGGACCACTTTGCCAGCGGGAGATTTCTTTTCCATAGGTTTAACCTCTTGTTTTGCGGGTTGTTGAGGTTGAGGAGCAGATTGCACAGGTGCGGCTTTCTGTTCTGGTGCAGGCTTGGCAACGGCTTTTGGAAAAAGTTTTTTAAGAGCCTTTTCGACGTCTTCACCTTTCTGACCAAGAATGGCCAGAGGCTGCGTTCCATAAAAAGGCTTGCCGGGACCTACCAGAATTTTCAATAGCTCGCCGGACTGAGGACATTCTAAGTCTACTAATTGACCAAAGGCTTCAATGCGACCCAATAGCTGCCCTTTTTCGACAGATCGAGCCTCAGAAACCTGCCAATTCAGCATAACTCCTTCAGTCAGGCCGCGGGCTTTGGGGGGTATACTAATTATATACATATAGAATCCTGTTAATCCTTAAAACAATTGATATGAACAATATTAAATCATATTCAATCATTATTCAAGCATATTATTTCATTTTTATATTGATTTTTTTGAATTATTATGTTTAAATTCCACTATATGCTTGATGAAAACTTCAAATTTAAGATGGAATTATGACGACATCCATTCAGCAAAGACGGGAAAATATTCTGGCCAGCGCCTATCGCAACGGACATGTCAGTGTCAGACAACTGTCGGAGGGGCTGGGGGTATCGGAAGCAACCATTCGCCGGGATTTGCACGGACTGGCATCGGAAGGTCTTCTGGAGCTGAATCATGGCGGAGCCTCGGTTGTCCGAGGTTCAGACTATTCATTCCTTTCCAAATCCATGCGTAATGTGGAGGCCAAGCATATTATTGCTGAACTGGCCTCACGATTAGTTTCGGATGGTGAACAATTGTTTCTTGATTCCGGGTCCACCTGTTATGCAATGGCGGCGTTTCTGCGGAGTAAACGCGGTTTGTCTGTGATTGTCAATTCAGTACGTACCGCACAGGAACTCAACGCTCCCGGCATTAACGTATTGATTCTCGGAGGGCAATACCGCCCCGACCGGGTGGATACCATCGGACCTATGGCCAGCGCTTCACTGGATAAGCTCCGAGGCTATCTGGCGTTTGTCGGCACCGACGGACTCGGGATGGATTTCGGGCTGACTGCGATCGACATTGAAAGCGCTCACATTTTCGGTCAGGCCGTCAAGAATGCAAGACAGTCGATACTTCTGGCAGACAGCAGCAAATTTGATGCTCCGGGACTTTATAAGATTGCCAACTGGACCGAGATCGCCAAAATCATTACTGAAAAGCGGCCGTCCGATGCATGGTGTGAGTTTTTTGCATCGCAGCATATTGAACTGATTTACCCGCAGGCGAATCCCTGCGACTCTCACAATAATCGATTAGGAGACAATAATGCCAAAGAACCAATTAGTTGATCCGCAGCAGATGCGTCAAAGCGGATATATTGAGTTTCAGCCGATACCGGTCAATCAATATAAAAAGACCATCAAGCAGGAATTGACCCGCTACAGCGTCGACGATCTGATGCGTATTCAGCGGGACATGACTCTGATTCGCACCTTTGAAACGATGCTCAATGAAATCAAGCTTCGCGGTACGTGGCTGGGGATTGAATATTTTCATGCCGGTCCCGCTCACCTGTCCATGGGGCAGGAAGCCGCCGCGGTCGGCCAGGCCTTTCATCTGAATATTGACGACCATATTTACGGCAGTCACCGCAGTCATGGCGAGATTCTGGCTAAAGGGCTTTCGGCTATCCAGAAACTCGACGACCCGATGCTGATGAAAATCATGAAAGATTATTTCGGCGGCGAATGTCTTCAAATTGTTGAAAAAGACGCCTCCGGCACCTCCGTCAAAGACCTTGCCATTGATTTTCTGGTGTATGGTACGCTGGCCGAGATTTTTGGTCGCCAGACCGGCTTCAACAAAGGCATGGGCGGTTCGATGCACGCTTTCTTCCCGCCGTTTGGGATTTTCCCGAATAACGCAATTGTCGGCGGTTCGGGCGATATCTCTGTGGGTGCGGCACTCTATAAAAAAATCAATCAGAAACCCGGTATTGTCATCGGCAATATCGGCGACGCCTCCAGCGCCTGCGGGCCGGTGTGGGAAGGTATTTGTTTTGCCGCTATGGATCAATTCAAGAAACTGTGGTCCGAACCCTATCGCGGGGGGTTGCCGCTGATTATCAATTTTATGAATAACTTCTATGGCATGGGCGGCCAGACCTGCGGCGAGACGATGGGCTGGCAATTCCTGGCACGTCTGGGTGCGGGGGTCAATCCCGAGCAGATGCATGCCGAGCGTGTGGATGGTTATAATCCACTGGCAGTTGCCGATGCGATTCTGCGGAAAAAAGAAATTATTGCCAAGGGTGACGGCCCGGTTCTGCTGGATGTCGTAACCTATCGCTACAGCGGCCATTCGCCATCCGACCAGAGCAGCTATCGAGAAAAAGCCGAAGTCGAGGCCTGGCAGGCTCATGACCCGATCTCAGGGTTTGCAAAAGACTTAATCCACGCCAAGGTCTGTACGCAGGCGGATATTGATACCCTGCATAAAAGTATTGAAACAATCATCTATAAGGCCTGCAAAAAGGCGGTGGATTTGTCCATCTCGCCGCGGCCTGACCTGAAAAAGGCCAATTGTCTGCTGGATCAGACCATGTACTCCAACCAGAAGGTTGAGTCGCTGGATGTCAATCGCAAACCGGAAACATTAATTTCGATTACCGACAATCCCCGCATCAAGGGCCTGGCCGACAAGAGCCGCTCGGCGTATGACGCCAATGGCATTCGTCTCAAAGACAACAAATGCGTCGGTTATCGTGATGCACTGTTTGAAGCGATTCTGGATCGATTTTATGTGGACCCGACACTGGTGGCCTACGGCGAAGAAAATCGTGACTGGGGCGGCGCCTTCGCCGTCTATCGCGGACTTACCGAAGCCCTGCCCTATCATCGGCTGTTCAACTCCCCCATCGCCGAAGGTGCCATCATCGGTACCGCCTGCGGGTACGCCCTTGAAGGCGGACGTCCTTTGGTAGAGTTGATGTATTGTGATTTCATGGGACGAGCCGGCGATGAACTGTTCAACCAACTATGCAAATGGCAGTCGATGAGCGGCGGCCTGCTGAAGATGCCGGTCGTCGTCCGAGTCTCGGTCGGCAGCAAATACGGTGCTCAGCACAGCCAGGACTGGACGTCACTGTGTGCTCATATTCCGGGGCTCAAAGTGGTCTTCCCGGCCACACCTTACGATGCCAAAGGCATGATGTACACCGCGCTGACGGGCACGGATCCGGTTATTTTCTTTGAAAGCCAGAGAACCTACGGTATCGCCGAGGAATTTGTCGCCGGCGGCGTTCCGACGGGGTATTATGAAGTCCCCTTCGGCAAACCCGCTGTCCGCAAGCAAGGAAAAGACCTGACCATTCTGACCATCGGCGCAACTCTCTATCGGGCCATACAGGCGGCAAAACAACTGGAAACCCAATATGGACTGAGCTGCGAAGTCATCGATGCCCGCAGCCTGGTACCGTTTGACTACACACTGGTATTGGAATCGGTCAAAAAGACTCGAAAAATTCTGCTGGTTTCCGATGCCTGCGAACGCGGCAGTTTCCTGCATACGATGGCCTCCAAAATCACCCAGTTTGCATTTGACGAACTGGATGCCCCGCCGGTAGTGGTCGGTGCCAAAAACTGGATCACCCCGCCGGATGAAATTGAAGACTCGTTCTTCCCGTTCCCGGCGGATATGATCGATGCGATTCATGAGCACATCCTGCCGTTGAAAGGGTATTCCGTCCAGCGGGCCTGTTCGGTGCAGGAACTCATGCAGCGAAGTGCCAATGGACTGTAATCAATAATGCATGGCCGGTTCGGCAAGGCGTCGGACCGGCCTTTTTTGTTTTATGGCCATGAATTCTCATAATGAAGTTGAAAATATTTTTCGCTATTTACCGCTCAATCCCAAAGACCTGCACTGGGGGCTGTATCTGACGGGCATCGGGCAGGCTTTCATTCCGCAGGGCTGTGCCTATCCCCCGCCGGGACACCCGGAAGTGTATGATTTTTCATGGCAGTCCGGCCGGGTGCTGCCCGAATACCAGGTAGTATTCATCAGCGAGGGTAAAGGCCAGTTTGAATCCGCCGCGACCGGCCACATTCAAATTGGCCGGCATGATTCCATTCTGTTGTTTCCGGGGCAGTGGCATCGCTATCGCCCGGACCCGCAGACCGGCTGGCGTGAACACTGGATCAGCTTCAACGGCGATTATGTCTGGCGGCTGCAGAAACATCGCATCCTGTCGCCGGCCAGAGCCGTTCTGCATGTTCAGCAGGCAGAACTTCTGCTGGAAACGCATCACCGAATCTGGCAGCAGGTGTGCTCACAGCCTCTGGATAATTCATTTCTGCTGTCGGCTATGGCGATGGAGATTCTGGCCTTAACCCTCCATGAAATTCCCAGCCGCACAGACGAGGAATCCATCCCCGGATGTTCGGATTCGCTGGTTTCCGAGGCGCTTCGACTTATCTGGAATCACAGCTACCGCGATATCTCCGTGCAGGATTTGGCGAGGGAGTTATCCACCACCCGTCGCACGCTGGAACGCCGATTCGCCCAGCATCTCAATGCCACGGTCGCCGGTGAAATTACCCGCAGCCGCATCGCCCGGGCCCGACATTTGCTGGTTCATACCACCCTGCCGGTGGAACACATCGCCCTGGCCGTGGGATTTTCCGGGGCCGACCGCCTGAGCAAAGTCTTTCGTGCCAGCGAAAAGATATCCCCCCTGGCCTACCGCAAAAAGCACAACCGCAAATAAACAGACCTCCACCGACAATGATGGAGGTCTTTATGAATGATCACAAACTTTCAGACAGGCTTATTTCAACTTCGTCTTGAATTGATACTGTCCGGATTCAAGCCGCAGCACAGCATAATCCCGAACCTGTTGTCCTGTAATTTCCTTGTGCATATTGATCGGATTGACACCGGAAGCTTTATTCAACGGTTTGCCGCTTTCGGTTATCGATTCCATAGACACCGCAGGGACATAGACTATCGCGGTCGTATTTGCGGGGATAGCAACATCCAGCATACACTTATTCTTATCTATTTTCCATGAGGTTTCAATCTTGCCCCGGATGGAATCATACGATGTCTTTGCCCAGGATAATTTCTCATCCAGACAAGGCTTGATGATGATTTTCTTGTAGGCAACCTCATCGGCCTGAATACCGCCGAGATTTTCGATCATCCACTGATAGACTGCACCAAATGAGTAATGAGCAAAGGAATTCATTCCCGGGTCGCCAAAACCCTGCTCGGGTGTCCAGCCATTCCAGCGTTCCCAGATGCTGGTTGCGCCATGTTTGATGGAAAAGCCCCAGGATGGGAAGGTGTCGTTGTGCAGCAATCTGCAGGCCACATCGTTGCGGCCGATTTTGGCCAGAACCAGCATCAGGTCCTTGGTGCCGATAAAGCCGGTCGATAAATGCCAGTTGCGTTTTTCAATCAGTTCCACAAGCCGTTTGGCAGCGGCCTGATACATCGGCCCATCCACTAAATCCACGGCAATCGCCAGGACATAGGCCGTCTGCGTATCGCCTTTGATTTTCCCATCGGCGGCAACATAGGCTTTATTAAATGCCGCTTTAATGCCCTGATACAGTTCATTGTATTTCCGGGCATCTTCCGTCTTGCCCAGCACCTGGGCGGCCTGAGCCGTCATTTTTGTACTCAGAGCAAAATACGCCGTATAAATCACATCATTGGGGGTATTGTCGTCGATATTGAGCCAATCGCCAAAACAGTGGAACTGAGCCGGCGGCAGGAGTTCCGGAGTACTGCGATTTTTACAGAATTCGATGAATTTGACCATCGAGGGATACTGGCGTTCCAGCAATTGTTTATCGCCATAGACCTGATAAGCCGTCCAGGGACAGATGACGCCGGCATCCGCCCAGGCCGGGCCGCCATCGCTTTCGGCCACTTTTAACGGAGCCACCATCGGGAATTGTCCATCATTCCGCTGGGCGTCCGCCAGATCCTGAAGCCACTTGGTGAAAAAGGCATGCACATCCGTATTCATCGCCGCAGTGCGGATATAAACCTGGGCATCCCCCGTCCAGCCAAGCCGTTCATCACGCTGTGGGCAATCGGTGGGAATGTCGATAAAATTCATCCGTTGAGTCCAATAGATATTACTGTGAAGCTGATTGATCATCGGATCAGAGCATTCAAATGTTCCGGCCACCGGCGTATCACTGCTGAAAGCCAGGCCGGTGATGGTATCTTTGCCCGGCTTGTAATTCAATCCGGTAATCTCGACATACTGGAATCCATGGAATGTAAACATCGGCTCCCATACTTCCGTGCCTTTGCCTTTGCAGATATACACATCGGTGGCTTTGGCAGCACGCAGGTTGGTGGTATAAACCGTTCCATCCGGATTAAGCCGTTCGGCAAAGCGAAGCTGGACAGGCTGGCCGGCAGCGCCCTTGACTTTCAGACGCACCACACCGGCGAAATTCTGCCCCATGTCAAATACATAGGCTCCTTTGGTCGGCTCGGAAACCGAAACAGGCTTGACTTCTTCAAACACCACCACCGGTTCGGAGGGTGCCGCCTGCACCTGCGGGGTCAGTTCCGCCCCCGTATTGACCTTAGCCCATGCTGCATCCGCATATCCCGGTTCATTCCAGCCGGTCAGTTCTTTGGTGGCATCATAGGTCTCGCCCATCAGGAAATCCGCCTGCAGAATCGGCCCGGTTGTTCCCTTCCAGTCCGGATTGGTAAAGACATCCTGCGTGGTTCCGTCGCTGTATTCGATATGGAGCTGAGCCAGCAGCCGCAATTTCTGGCCGTAGTGATTCCGCTTTCTGCCGTAACCGACATAGCCGGCGTACCATCCATCAGCCAGAATCGCACCAAGGGCGTTATCGCCGCGCTTGATGGCCGAGGTCACATCATAGGTGCGATAGTAAATACGCTTGTTGTAGTCGGTCCATCCAGGGCTGAAATAATCCTTCGAAACCCGCTGGCCGTTGAGATACAATTGGTAAATGCCGAATGCCGTGGCATACAGCGTGGCCTGTTTGACCGATTTGGCCGCTGAAAACTGACTTCGGAGATATTGTGCCGGCGGAAGAACATTCGTATCCAGATCGACCTTTCCCCAGGGACGACAGCCGGCTTCGCCGATGATATAGGCTTTTTCCCAGCCGCTGTCGTCAAAATCCGCGGTCATCCATTTGCCTTTGGGGCCGGCAGCAACACGCCATGAATCGCCGGTTTGCAATGCAATTTTCTGTCCGTCTTTTAATTCAATAACCAACGCCGCCAGAAGGCCTGTTGGATTCGGAGTCTGGCCGTCATTGACCACGGTAAACGCCAGGCCATTCAAGCCCGACTTCAGCAGGGAGATGCAATCGACTTTTTGTGCCGAGGAGAAGCCCACCTCGGACCCGGCCGCCTTGCCGTTGACGTACAATTTCGCCTTATTATCCCCGGCCATATAACAGCTTGCACTCTGTATTTTGGATGTATCCGGCACTTGCACCGTGGTGCGATATCCAAATTCCACCGGCTGGGCGTTTCCGGTTTTCATGTCGGCAGGCCCAATCCATTTGGCCGTCTGGAATTCGACAGGAACCAGGCTCGGCTCAATTGCCGCATCACATCCCACCCACTGTGCCTTCCAATCCTGCGGCTGGAGCAAGCCCATTGACCACCGGGCCGGCGCACTCCATACGGACGGCTTGTCATTGCCATCCCAGACTTGGACCTTCCAGAAACATCGCTGCATGGAAGTCAAAGGCTTGCCCGCATAAACCGCACCGATGGTTTCGTCCGAAGCAACTTTGCCGCTATCCCACAGGTCACCCTGGTCGGCGGACAAGACTTTTTCGGATGCGGCCACGAGAATCCGATAGGCCGTCTGCTTTTGCCCGCGGGCGTCCGACTGAAGCACCCAGCTCAGCCGCGGCTGCAGGACATCAATTCCCAGTGGGTCAGTCCGGTATTCACAACGCAGTCCAGCAGCCTGCAGAGTCTTCTGTAAATCCCCGGCTGCATACAAATCCCCTGTTCCAAAAGGATCGCAAACCGCCAATACAATCCCCATCATCACTGCAAATCTTAACATAGCATACTCCATCAATATAACATTACGTGTTCTTACGATCTCGCATCCACAGGGACGCCGTAATAAACCAGACTGCCGTCATCATCAGCATTCCGGTCTTAATCTGGCTATGAGAAACCTTCCCCGCCAGAAAGCATATTGGAAGAAGGATCAAAACCGCCAGCGACAGCCACGAAATCACTTGAATTATTATTTTTGTCATGATGATACCTGTCTTAAGCCATTCGTTTTTGGTATAGGCGGCTGAACAGAATATACAAAATCGCCATCACAAACCAGCCCGGCAGACTGACAAAATAAATCTCGATCCGCCCTGTCCAGACCAGCCAGCCGCAGACACTCATGGTAATCAGCCAGGCCAGCCCCGCAGCCCAGTTAAACACCGTGCAGGACAACTCGGCATAATTGCTTTGCAGGCCGAATTTTCGCATCAGCCAGAAATCCACAAAGATGACCGCCCCCATCGGCATCAGCACCATCCCCCACATCGCAACAAAATCCAGCAGTTTCATCGCCACGGCGGGAAACATCCCGGCCACCGCTGCGATTAAACCCAGAACCAGCGTCACGCGAAAACGCGAAAACGTCGGCATAATCGCCTGAAATGCCAGTCCGGCACGATACAGTGTCGGGTTGGCCGTCGTCCAACTGGCCAGAATCACGCAAATCAGCCCGGCCACCCCCACGGCCTGATACGTCATCGGGCCGGGCAATACATCCGTATTTTGCGGATTCTGATGGATTTGATAGGCATACAGCAGCGACGCACAAATCCAGGCCAGAAAATGCCCCAGGTACATCCCGGCGCCGGAAGCAATCCCATACCACGATTTTTTGGCATAGCGGAAAATCGACAGGTCACTCATCCCGATATGCCAGGCCATGTTGCAGAACCAGGCAAAAAACATCACGTGCCAGAATGTAAATTTCGTTCTGCCTTCCAGCGGCTGGCCACCCTTCCAGATGGCCGTTTTACACATCGTCCAGACATCACTCAGTGAATGAACGGAAGTCTGCGTGGCATCCAGAAATTGCTTGAACGTCACAATTCCGAAAGCCAGAAACATCAGCACCATCCACGGTGCGGCAAGATTGGCAATGTTCGCCACGGTGCGATAACCCGCGGCGGCGACAATGGCAACGAACACTCCCACCCCCAGCACAGCGATAATCCAGCCGAGGCTGTTGGGGTACAAGTCGCCCAGGCCGGGCATCCGGAATTTAAACCAGACCCCGAATGCCGTCGCCGCAACCGTAATCATTGCCCCGGCCAGGATCGTGAACATCACCCCATTGGCCAGATTATAAATCGTCACCAAATTGCGTCCGCAGATTTTTTCAAGCTGATAATACATCGTCAGTCGGGCGCGCGTGGCAATCGGTGCACAAAACAGAGTCCAGCTCAGCACCGCCAGCAGATTTCCGACCAGCAGTCCCATCAGGAAATCAAAGGCGCTGACGCCCGCGGCAACAAATAAAGGGCCAATCATCAGCTCCGTGCCCGCGGTGTGCTCACCGGCGAACATCCCCACAAAACTTTTAAAACCCAGCAGCGCCTTGTCCGGTACAGGCTGACGTTCATATTCGCCGCCAGCCCCTTCATCGGTTGTTTTGCTTGCATCGTCCGTCATTCTCAGTTCCCATACATGGAAATCATCGAAACATAGACACAAAAAGCCTGCGATGGGTTACACCGCAGGCTTAGTTCATACGCGACATTATTGGGCAGGAATCTGCGGCACCGCTGGAACGGCCTGCTGAATTTCAGTCGGAATTGCAGGGGATGTTATGTCGGTTTTTTTAAGTTTCCCACTGTATCCGGCAATTACACTGGACAAGACCAGAACAGCCAAACCAGTCGCCAGCAAGCCACGTGTTTTACTGCTGGTGCCTTTCCATTCACCCAACAAAACACCCAGCAATGAGCTGAACAGAATCGCGCTGGCCATCAATACTGCCCAGCCAATATACCCGCGATCTCCCATTTGGGGTTCACCGGTTTTGAAGCAGATAAATTGTGAACACCAGATTGCCCCGGCAATACCCGAAAAGACAATATTACCCAGCAGCGGCGTATTGGGCTTGGTATAATCCCCGGTTGTTTTGTTCTTGAAATTAAGGAACAAACACCACAGGAAATTCACCATAAAGCCGCCCAGAAGCACAACAACCAATACCGGCATTCCCTTCCAGGCAACCGACGTCACAGGAGCCGTTGTCAAAGCAAGCTCTTCAATTTTAGAGCCGCCCTGCAGGCCAATGCTCATCGCCGAACTCATCAGGCCGGAAAAGATGGCAACGGTGATTCCCTTCTTAAAATCAAATTCAGCTACCGCTTTCTTCTTTTGTTCCTCAGACAGTTCCCCTTCCTTGCTCATGCCCGCCATCCCGACCAGTACAATCCCAACAATCGAAACCGCAACGCCCACCAAAGACATATTGGCTGCGGGGGTACCATACAGAGAACCGAGATTTCCTGCAAGAATCGGAGGGATCAGCGTTCCGGCCGCCGAACACAGGCCGCAACCAACCGCCAGACCCAGTCCTACCCCCAGATACCGAATCATCAATCCCCAGGTCAGGCCGCCAATCCCCCAGCCTACGCCGCAAATGAAACAATACGCCAAAACATTGGTCGGGGACACCTTCAAAACACTTAAGACATTGGGCGACTGCACCAGCGCCAGTGCCCACGGCACAATCAGCAGCGCAAACAGGGCATATACCAGCCAGTAACTTTCCCATGCCCAGTTTTTTACTTTTTTAAACGGCAGATAAAACACCGCCCCGGCCAGGCCGCCCAGCGTAAAGATGATGATACCCAGCGTCGGATTGGGCGTCATTTCAGCAAGAAGTACGTTTGACATCGTGTTCTCCTTAAGCGTTTCAGATTATGAACGTTGGGACAATACATCCGCCTCATATTGCTTGACTTCGGCAAACCAGGCAGGACCGACCGGCACATTTTTCTTCATGCAGTAGTAATCCCATACCGCGCCAAACGGCAGCGTCTTGAGTTCTTCCATACAGGCCAGCCTGCCGGTAAATTCCATCTTCTGTTCCATCCTCTTGAGCGTGTCATACGGCTCCAGCAGGGCATACAGCAGGGCTTTAATCATATTCCGCGTACCGATCACCCAGGCGGCAATCCGGTTGATGCTGGCGTCAAAGAAGTCCAGACCGATATGCACCTTATCCAGCTTGCCGCTGCGAACCAGTTCCTGGGCAATGGCAAACAGTTCGTCATTGAGAATCACCACGTGGTCGCTGTCCCAGCGAACCGGGCGGCTGACATGCAGCAGCAGTTCCGGGCAGAACATCAGCACCGAGGAAATCTTTTCAGAAATCATTTCCGTCGGGTGATAATGGCCCGCATCGAGGCAAAGCAATTTCTGGCGGCTGACGGCATAGCCCATATAGAATTCATGCGAACCGACCGTGTAGCTTTCAGCCCCAATACCGAAAAGCTTGGATTCCACGGCATCGAGATTCAATTTGGGATTGATCTTTTCAGCAAAGATTTTGTCCAGCGAGTCAGTCAGCCGCTGACGGGGACTGGTACGGTCGGCGGGGATATCCTTATAGCCATCGGGAATCCAGAAGTTAGTCACCGCGGGCGTTCCGAGTTGTTTGCCCATGGCGGCGGCAATCTTGCGGCAGGCGATACCATGTTCTATCCAGAAATTGCGAACACCCTTGTCCGGATGGCTCAGCGTAAATCCATCGGCGGCCAGCGGATGAGAAAAATAGGTCGGATTAAAATCCATCCCGAGTTTATTGGCTCTGGCCCAGTCAATCCAGCTCTGGAAATGCTTGGGCTGCATCTCATTGCGGTCGATATATTTGCCGCCGTTGTCGATATAACAGGCATGGAGATTCAGGCGATGCCGGCCGGGAATCAGGCTCAGGGCCTTCTCCACATCCATACGAAGTTCATCAATCGTACGGGCCTTGCCGGGGTAATTGCCGGTGGCCTGAATGCCGCCGCCGGACAGTTCCGCGCCGACTTTTTCATACCCCCCCACATCATCGCCCTGCCAGCAATGCAGGGATATGGGGATTTTGGCCAATTTCGCCATGGCCCGGTCGGTGTTGACACCTATCTCGGCATACTGCTCTTTGGCCAACTGATACGCACGTTCGATATTCTGTTTCTTCATCCTGATTCTCCTTGTCCAAGTAATATTTTTCAATAAAGGCCTGATTGATCTGATTATCCCATTTGTTTTTTACGATACGATTCCACTTCCCAGTTTTCAATGAACGCCCTGGCACGATCCGACATGAATTGAATCCCGCCAAAAGCCCTGGCATAGTGCATAATCATCGCCCCGTCAATCGCCAGTTCCAGTGCCAATTGAGCGGATTTGGGACTTGTCCCAAGACCATAAACCGCATCGTCTGTAATCACAACCGCCGGCTCATAACCCCGCTGCTGAACAAACGCCGCAACACCTTCTTTTGTCGGGTTTCCGATATACGGAAAGGATTTTGAATACACAATATGATCCGGCGAAATCGGCCCCTCGGCGGCGGCAAATCGTTCGACGCCGGCTATAAATGCAGAATGTTCAGCGGAGAAGACCTTGCCGAACGCGTCTCTGGCACAAGCCAGCTTTTCCGCCGACAAAGGCCGCACTGCGGGAAATTCAACCGCTACAGAGGCTTTCACATATTCTGCCTTTAGAATAGCAAAGACATCTGCATATAATTGTTCGATGTGCTTATCACAATTGGCCGAGATAAAGATCCCGTGATTTTCCAGCAGAATAATTTCAGGCTGTTTGCCATAGCGCCGCTGGTAGGCGAGGATTTCTTTGCGAACTTGCATGCATAGCGTATATCCCGGGTCAATATAATCAATCCACAGTGCCTTGGGGAAGAGTTTTGCAGCCGTAACCTTGCCCTGCTTGGCACAACAAAGACCATTGACCATGGCCGGGTGCGTGTGAACCACAAAACGGGCATCCAGCGACTCATGCAGCGGCGCCTCAACTGAAGGCCTGCCTTTGCTGCCAGGGGATACCGCGGCGGCCATAATATCCTTGACTAAAGCCTCGCGAGCCTGGGGGTCAGCGGGTGTGGGTGTGCTGTAAAGTAATGCCAGTTTACTTCGGTCAATTGCTACGAAATCTTCGGGCTTAAGACCGCTTAAAACCGTGCCGGAAGGTTTCACCCAGACTGTTTGGGCGTCTTTAGCAGATGTGTTTCCCCCGCCCCCTTTGACATAATCCGAGGTTCCAAACTGATGTGACAGCCTGGTTATAGTCGCAAGTAAATCCAAACAATCATCTCCTTTCGCACTGAAGATATAGTGGCTATTGTGGATGATTGTAGCTGGACGGCGGGCTTAGTCAAACCATTTTTTGCGACAATATTTTGTCTTTTTGCGACACATGCAGAAGTCTCTATTATATTGTACACCAGAGACTTGTATTCATTGCATCATTTTCAGTGCGACCAAAGATTGCTCGTTCAGATTACCTGCCTTACCTGCCCTGGTCCTGTCAGGCAAATTTCTCTTTTTCTTTTTGATGCAGAACTGTCCAGGCTTCACGTCTGAAAAACCACCCGAGTCCAACCGCACGGACCATCCAGTCCATGGCCGTGGACAGCCACACCCCCGCCAATCCCATATTCAGGTGATACGCCAGCAGCCAGACACCGCCCAGCCTGCAAACCAGCATGCTGACAAATGCCACATACATCGGCGACCGCGTATCCCCCACACCCCGCAAGGCACCAATAAAGATAAAGGTAATCGCCAGAAATGGTAGTTCTATGGCCGATAAACGCGTCGCCATGCCCGCCAACTCAACCACCTCCGGCGTGGCTCCAAACAGCCGAGCAATCTGTGGACCAAACACAAGAAACACCAGGCACAATATGACCATTAACACACTGACAGCGGCAATGATTTTTTTGACGGCAATCTTGGCAATTCTTGGCCTGCCGGCGCCAATCGCCTGTCCGGTAATTGTGGTCGTGGCAACCGCCAGCCCCCAGGCCGGCATGATCGCCACGTTCTCAATCTGCATGGCGATCTGGTGAGCCGCCAAAACAGTGGTACCCAGATTCGTAACCATCACCATAAACAGCATATAATAGACTGAATTCATCCCCCGCTCAATATAGGCCGGCCAGGCCAGGTACCAGATACGCCCAAGCACTTTTTTTTGAATCGGCCAGAAATGCTGCCATTGCAGATGAAGCCCTCTGGGGCCAATGAGTAACGCCAGCGAAAAGAAAATCCCCACCGTCCGGGCGACCACCGTTCCCCAGGCGACACCATAAAAACCGAGTTTGGGTGCCCAGATACCAAAGGCCAGCATAATACTGACCACAATATTGACGACATTCATCATACCGGTAATCACCATCGGCCGGAAAGTGTCGCCCGTACCGCGAAGCATGCCGTTACTGACCATCATAGGCAGGCCGGTCAAGCAGGAAATCAGCAGAATCTGGAGATAGGTTGCCCCATAAGGAACCACCTCCGGATCGGCCCCAAAAAAAAGCAAAATCGGAGAGGTGAACGGGGCACTCAGGCCAAAAAGGATAATCGCCATCAGGAATGCAATAACCATTGAACATCCTGCATGTTTCCTGGCAATTTCGTGCTCCATTTCACCCCAGCTTCGGGCAACAATCGACGTGGCCGCCATAGTTAATGCAATAAAAGGAGCAGTAACCAGGAATGTCAAAATACCCGACAGCCCCGCCGCGGCCAGAAATTTTTCATTATGCAATCGTCCTACAATCAGAGTGTCGCTTAAAAAAACCAAAGAATAGAGACAATTTTCGACTATCGACGGCGCTGACAGCATGGTCAAAGTGCGATTCATCTCCCGTAAACGAAGATTAATACGCCCGGATTGTTGCCCTTTTTGCTTATTCATTGCACGATATCATTTTAAAACGGTTTTAGTCGGAATCTTTCAATCAATAAACGGTTTTCAAAAAAAACTCTGTGACTTTTGCACTCTTCGCAATATAATATATAGGTCATGTTAATAATAGATCTCAAACGAAATCATAATACGTGTTTTTAAGACGTTTCGCCACGAAAATAGATATTTAAGATACAAACGACTGACTTTCGATTTGCTAAGGAGTCAACATGGGTCCTGAATTAGAGAAAGCGTTAAATGATCTAAGCCTTCGGATGCGGCTGATTCGAGCCATACAGGAAAACCAGAAGCCCGAAGACACCCTGACAGAACGAGAATCGTTAATTCTCCAGCACCTTGCAGAACGCGGGACCATGACCGTTTCACAAATATCTGAAGCCTGGCCCAATTTCAGTGAAAGCACCATTTCAATGACATTGACCAAATTGTGGAAGCGTAAATTGGTCTCCAAGACCATCAGCCCTGAGAATCAACGAATTACGCATGTCAACCTGACAGACAAAGGCCGAAATGAACTGGACCAGATATTTAAACAGCGGCGAGAGCGTTTTCAAGCCCTCTTTGACGCCATACAGCTCAGTGATCATGAACGGGAGGTTTTTATCGGAATTTGCCGGCGGGGTGTAGCTTGCATTGATCAGTTGCTGGGCAAGAAAAGCGAGGCTTTGTAGCTTCAGTTGAAACATTTTAATTTCCCTGTATAACAGCCATTGTTTATCCATTTATATCATACAGAGTGCATTTATCCAAAACACAAAATTAACTGCAATGCGGTCCCCAAAAATATTGGGCCAAAACACAGAAATATTTAAAATTTTATGACAATTTTAAACAGTTGTTTTATATGAACTTATAATGTTTTTATGGATAATTATTTCATTTTTTGAACTGATTTCAAAATAAAACATTAAACATTTATGCCTTTGGCTATATAATATAATTAGAGTACTTGATTTCTGATTCCACTGGCCCTGATTGCCGGAGAATGCATACGGATTGCGTCACTGCTGCAAGGGGACAAATGGAAGATAGGAGCATAAAAATGAAAACGCAATGCACAAAAACCATCTGGAGTATTGCAGTCATTTTACTGTTTGTCTGCCCCCCGATGCTTCTGGCCAAGGACAGACCTGGCGACAGCAGCCAGCAATCGGCTCCCCAGGCAGCGCCAACGCAACGATCATCACCTGCCCCTGAAAGCCGCCCTGCTTCTCCGGAGCCAGCCAGAACAGAGACTCGCTCCGTGCCCCAGCCAGTTTCTCAGCCTGTACCGCAACAACCGCAGGCACAGGGGCTTTCTGAATCGGCAGCAAGAAGCCGACAGCCCGTATCCAGTACGCCTGCTCCTACTGTCCGGCCCGAAACCAGTGCACGGAATCCCGTGCCTCAAAATCGCCCCTCCGTCTCGACTCAAACTGTAAATTCGAGGCCGCAAACGATTCCACAGCAAACACGGATTCGTACCCGCCCTGCTGAACCCAGTATTGAGGTGGTTCGTTCCGGTCAGACCTATGCGGATGCGATTGCAGCCGGAAGCCAGCGGACCCCACAGTCCAGGACAACCACCACTGCATCGCGTCAGAGCGCATCGAGGACTTCTATCGCTACTCCGATCGGCAGCAATACAAACTCGCGGAGCACAGCATCGGATACCGCAGAACGAAGCAATACCTCTGTCGGGACGACTGCTGCTGTGTCGCAAGATGTAATACGAACGGACCGCGTTGCTGAGCCAATAACGGCACGGCAAACGCGCAGCAGTTCTCCTGCAGAACAAATCACCATGCAGACAACCGGCAGTGATTCCTCCAGCAGTAATTATGGATTTGTCTATTATGGTGCGGCAAGCAAACGCGACAGAACCGCAGCCGCTGACACGACAACCGATCGCAGCACCTCTGTGGCCCTGCGTCAAAAGACCGTTGAACCGATCCGCGTTTCCGTCGACACGATCCAGGCCGAACCCCAGCGTGTTTCAGCCGATAAAATCACGCGTACGCCGGAACGAGTGAATCGCACAGAATTGACCGCTAAAGAAGACAGGTCCAGTGCGGCTGCGATTACAACCGGTGAAGAACGAACCACACTGGAAAGGACAGCGCGTGCTGAAGAAACAACCAGGACTGCCCAAACAGCATCATTGACCAATGAGAATCGCCTGCGGGACAATACGGAACGTATGGCTCGTCCCAAAACGGATGCTGAAGCAGCCAAATCGACCGGCAGCATGGAAACAGCACGATCTGCCGCCCCGGCATTACGGCAATCCGACACCGGCCGGGAAGCTATTTTGCGTTCGTCAGTCACTGATGGCGGTTCTGGCACCTCGTCTTCATTCGAATCGAGATCCATGGACGACCGAACCAGTCGAATCGTTGTCAATGGCGACAATAATGTGATTATCCAGGGCGATGTAAATCAGGATCATCCACGGCCCCATGTTCCTTACCACCGCTTTCATGACATTGATCACATCCGCCACAACCCCTACTGGTACGGCTGCGGCAGCGGTTTTGTATTCCACTGGTCCAGCAGCAGTTGCGGCTATGTCGCAATTGTGCCTTATTATAACTGGTGGGGATTTACGTATTACTACCCGAGTTATCACCGCAAGTATGTGTTTGTGAGCCTGGGCGGATGCTGGCCAAGTTATCGGTATCGGCGATATTACTGGTATGGAGTTCATCCGTATTACTGGTATGGAGCGGATGTAATTCCCGCCTCGACCTATTCGGACTACAACACGTACAATACGTACAACACCTATAATACGTACAACACCTACAGCACCCCTGAAACAAGTCAGCCGCTGACACCGGCTGAGACGATCACGGTTCCTGATGCGAATTATTCCCGGAACAAACAGACTGCCCCTGTTGATGCTCCGGAATTTGAGACAGCCGCAGACCTGTGCTTTGACCATGCGGTCAAGGTATTCGAAGCAGGCAAATACGATGAAGCAGTCCTGCAATTCCGTGAAGCCGTGCGGCTGTCACCGGACGATGTGGTGCTGCCCTTCACGTATGCTCAGGCGTTGTTTGCCGCCGGCGATTACGCCATGGCCGCCAGCGTGCTGCGGGAAGTCATTGCGAAGATTCCTGCCAGTGAACCAACGGTTTACTATCCCCGCGGGCTGTACCGCGATGAGGCTGTCCTGAAAGCTCAGATCGCTGCACTGGAAAAAGCGATTGCCAATGAGCCGTTCAGCACAGATTATCAGCTCCTGCTGGGCTATCAGTATCTTGGCTTGAACGAGCTTGAAAAAGCCGCCGGCCCGCTGAGCGAGGCGGCAAAAAATCCGGCCAATGCGGATGCAGCAGGCAAACTCACGGACCTGGCAGCCACTCTGGAAAACGCCAGGCAGCAGCAATAATTTCAACCACTATGAGTCCTGAATGGAGAGTGCAGCATGAGAAGGGTGATGAATTTAAAAATCTGGGCAGGTGTATTGGTGTGGTCGGCAATCGTTTGGGGACAAACGCCCTTTGCGGTATCGCCGTCATCATATATCCAGCAGTGGCCTGCGGTTTCCAACGGTGTCGTTGTGTGGCAGGAATATGTTGAATACAACGGTCAATGGGACTGGGATATTTACGGCGTCGATGTGATCAATGCCCCTTCGGAACTCATTGGAGTTGCTGCATTCGAAGCCAACCAGACCCATCCTTCGCTGTGGGGAACACATGCCGCCTGGGAAGATGACTATTACGGGGACACCGATGTCTGGATATCGGATTTTTCCGACCCACAGAATGTCACCACCTTTTCCATTACCCCCTACCTGAATAACCAGTCGTTCCCCCGCATTCACGGCAACACCGTTGCCTGGCAGCATCAGATCGCCGACCCGGATACACAAGTTCTGGACTGGGACATCTATGCAGCGGATGTCACGGATCCGGAAAATCCATTGATATATAATGTTGCGACCTTTACCGGCGACCAGCAGTATCCGGACGTCTATCGCAATATGATTGTCTGGCAGGATAATTACTGGGGTGATAACGACATCGCCGCTGCGGACGTGTGGCGGCGAAATGCGCCCGAACAATTTTCCATCTCGTCGCTGACAATCGACCAGACAGGACCGGTTACAGATGGTAAATATGTTGTCTGGCAGGAAGACTTCGGCAGCGGGGATATCGATTTATATGGTGCGGATATCTCCAATCCAGCCCATCCTGTCGAGTTTGTAGTCAGTGATGCGCCCGGAGCACAAATTAATGCAGCCCTCAGCGGCCACCTTGTGGTCTGGCAGGACAATCGCAGCGGCAACTGGGATATTTACGGTTTCAACCTGATTACCCGGCAGGAATTCCAGATTACCAGCGACAATTATCACCAGACGTATCCCGCCATTGACGGCCTTTTGCTGGCTTATGAGGACAATCGATCCGGTAAAAGTGCTGTTTTCGCGGTCCAATTGGAAGGCTCCTCAGTCGCAAATTGCACCGCACTGGTTTCCGGCGATACCAACGGCGATTGTCGTGTTGACATGAATGACCTTGCAGCGATAGCATCCGGCTGGCTGGCCTGCAACCTGGACCCGGCCGGAGCCTGTGGGCAATAACTCAGGCTCATCCGGTTAATACCCAGATGTAAGCTCCCGTGCCAATACAACCCTGCAAGAAGATGAGTCAGGACGCATCTTGCATCCTGATAGACTTCATTTTCATCATTCATATAGCAACCCCAGGCATTTCCCGTCACCACGTTTGGCACGGTACGGCCCCTGCCCAGCGATGCCGGGTAAGGACCGGTAGCCGGGTCATACATCGCATTAAGCACGATCGATTTTTCTGATAATTTCAACGGTGTAATTATTTTTTGGGGTATGCCGGGAGTGCTTCGTCCGTTCCGGACATACCGTTCAAGGAGTTCGGTGAGTCTCCTGACGACATCGGGGTATTTTTGATACAGATTCTGTTGTTCGCCGACGTCATCGCTCATATCATAAAGCTGAACAGCCGGCAGGCCGCGAGCTTCTGCTGAGTCGTGTTGGCCTGCTCCCCGAAAATTGAGCCAAGTTGGATGAGAGGATAGCCGACAGAAGCAGTCTGCATAGGACTGATGATGAAAGGTTATCGGACAATGGCAAAGCAATGTAGTGGAACCGAAATTGTAGGCAAGTTACGTCAGGCGGATGTACAGTTGGCCCAGGGCAAGACCATCCCGGAAGTCTGCCGTGAACTGGGCATTAGCCAGCAGACGTATTATCGCTGGCGGAACAAGTACGGCGGGATGAGTCCGGACATGATCAAGCAGCTGCGTGCTCTCCAGAAGGAGAATGCCCGGCTGCGGAAGGTGGTTTCGGATCAGGCGATTGATATCGCGATTCTCAAGGAGGTAGCCCAGGGACACTTCTAAGCCCGGCTCAGAAGCGTCAGGCCGTGGAGACGGCCTGTGCTGAGCTGGGCATATCCCAGCGGAAGGCGTGTCAAACGCTGGCCCAGTCCCGCAGCAGTCAGCGGTATGAATTAAGACTGCCGGTCAAAGAGAATGCCGGGTACATCGACCAAATCGACGCACCCGGCATTGCGGCGAAGTGTTATGTCCCATCAGCGGAAACACAAGACTGCGCTTTCGATACCGAAAACAGGGAGTCTGCTGTTAATCGGCGGCGGCACGTGTGCCGCTTGTTTCATCTGCACAGGCCTGGGTCGTCTTGTACAACTCCGCGACTCGTTTGGCCTGTTCCTCGGCGAAGGTGACTGCATTCCGCATCTTGTCCCCAAACTGTCCGGCGACGGCTTTGCATTTTTCGCTGCTGATGTCCGCCTTGCCGGGCCAGTTCAGACTGAACTTCTGCCTCGCTGTCCTGTCGGCTGCATCCTGCGAAACAGGGGCTAAGTAATAGATGGCTGTCGCAAAACCGCCAAAATACACGATTAGTCCAAACAATATCCTGCTTCGCCAACGGCCCATACGTTTCTCCCGATAAAACCTCGTTTGTATCTGGCCGATCCGGTTTCTACCGGCCCCCACATCTAAAAGCTAAGAAATAAGTCCTGTCGAGTCAATCTGGACAATAAAAGAAAACAATAAATTCCAGGATTTGAAAAAAGAGGCGTACTAATCCGGCTAACGATAAGTTTATAGGACGCAAGGGAATGATTAATAAAAGAGATACTCAAACAAAAACGGAGACAACGGCTGCCGGCGGCGCCCCTGTCTCCGTCTAATCGTGCAAATAAAATTACATCGCGTCAAGACACGCTTTCAATTCCGTGCAGACCAGTTTGACCTCTTCAGCCGAGAGGTTGTTGTGGAACGGCAGTGCAATCGTTCGCTGTCCAATGGCTTCGGTATGCGGGAAATCGCCGGCCTTGTAACCAAACTGCTCAATCATAAACGGCTGCAGATGGACCGGCGGGAAATAATTGCTGACCTGGATACCGCGTTCGGTCAGTTTTTTCATCACCGCATTGCGGCGGTCCTGGGTATAGCCTTTCAACTGAATCACAAACACAAACCAGCTCATCCGGGCCCCCTTCGGCTCCTGCGGTACGATAATCCGATCATCCCCGGCCAGAAGCTGCTGGTACATCTTCGCAACCGCGCGGCGCTTCTCGACGAATTCTTCAATTCGAGAAAGCTGCACGATACCCAGAGCACAGTTAATATCGCTGAGGCGGTAATTATAGCCAAGACGCTCATGGGCCAGCCAGCCGCCGCCGGCACCACGTCCCTGGCTTCTCAGCGACACGCACAGCTTAGCCCACTGCTCATTGTCAGTCAGGATCATGCCGCCTTCCCCGGTGGTCATCTGCTTGTTGGGATAGAATGCAAAGACACTCATATCACCAAATGTGCCGACCTTTTTACCGTTGAGCATCGAGCCTAATCCTTCGCAACTGTCCTCAAGAATCAGCAGGTTATGCTTCTTGGCAATTTCATATACTTTATCAAAACCTGCAGGGCTGCCGAAAGCCTCGACCGGAATGATGGCTTTGGTCTTCGGCGTGATGGCCTTTTCAATAGCTGCCGGGTCGATATTCAGTGTTTCCGGGTCGATATCCACCAGTACCGGTTTGGCCCCCACCATCAAAATCACATTCGTGGTGGCAATAAACGTAAAGGGCGTCGAAATGACTTCATCGCCAGGCCCAATCCCCATCGCCTGCAAGCACAGGTACAAGCCGCTGGTGCCGCTATTGACGGCCACGGCATATTTTCGCCCGGTGTATTGACAAAAGGCTTTCTCGAACTCACCCAGTTTGGGACCCAGCGAAAGATTCGGTGTCCGCAATACGTCGGTCACGGCTTCAATTTCGGCTTCGGTGATATCCGGCCGGCTCAATGGAACTTTAATGCTCATAGATAAACCTCGTTCCTCATACACAAGTTCAGGCAGAACATTCTCCGAACATACGGTTATGTTTGCCTAAAATATTATAAAAACTTTTATTATAGATAATTTATCGGTTTTTTTCTACAATAAATTGATGGGCAAATTCAGATGATTTTAAAAGCCCTTCAGTAAACGACATTCATTTGCTTTTTTTAAGACTTCATTGAAAACAAAGACTCTCCTGTCCAAAAAGCGTTTGACTTGAACCGCCAAATGCTTTAGACTGATAAAGTCATTTTTCAATCAATTACGCAATGTGCTGCATGGAAAAATCAATTTTTACTATTGAAAAACGGATTTTTCATGTATTCACCAGATAATCTCTGAGATTAGATATATGTACGAGAAACGTGAAGAATGTGGGATTTTCGGAATTTTCGGGGATCCCGAAGCGGTACAAAAAACCTATTTCGGGCTTCACAGCCTTCAACATCGCGGCCAGGAATCGGCCGGCATCGCTTCCAGCGATGGGGAATTCATCGGCTGCTTTACCGGCATGGGGCAGGTCAGCCGGGTCTTTCGTTCCGGGAGGGGAATCCTCGAACGGCTGGATAATCCAATCGCCATCGGCCATGTACGGTATTCAACATCGGGTTCGGCAAATCCCTGCAATGCCCAGCCGATTATGGGCGAATATTCGCGTGGTCAGGTAGCCGTGGCTCATAACGGCAACATTATCAACGCCTCGATGCTCCGGGATGAATACGAGGCCTACGGTTCGATTTTCAAGGCTTCCAACGACACCGAAATCATTATCCATCTGCTGGCCAAACCCACCCATGTCTGCAAGCCGGACCCGCTGGGACATGTGTTGAATCATTTGCAGGGCGCTTATTCCATTCTGTTTTTATTTTCCGACCGCATCGAAGCCGCCCGTGATCCGTATGGAATTCGTCCGCTGGCACTGGGCAAAACCAAGAAAGGCGCCTACTGCGTCGCCAGCGAGACCTGTGCGTTCGATACCATCGATGCGGAATATATTCGGGATGTCGAACCGGGCGAAATCGTAACATTGGACAAAAACGGCATCTCCAGCCGATTCTTCGTCACCCCGGGCACCACAACTCCCGCCCACTGTATTTTTGAACATGTCTATTTCGCCAAGCAAAGCAGCATGATTTTCGGCGAAAGTGTTCACGAAGTTCGCAAACGCTGCGGCAAGCGTCTGGCCCAGGAACATCCGGTCGATGCGGATATCGTCGTTCCGGTACCCGACTCGGGCACTTCCGCCGCAGTGGGGTATTCGCAGGAAAGCGGTATTCCTTTCGATATGGGATTCGTCCGCAGCCACTATGTCGGCAGGACATTTATTTCCCCATCTCAGGACTTGCGGGATCTCGGCGTTAAGCTGAAACTGCAGGTGGTCAAAGAAGCCGTTCGCAACAAACGCGTGATTGTCATCGACGATTCGATTGTCCGCGGCACAACCACCAAAGGAAAAATCAAATCCCTGCGGGAGGCGGGTGCCAAAGAAGTACACATGCGAGTCGCCTGTCCGCCGGTTAAACATCCGTGTTTTTATGGCGTGGACTTCCCAACCCGCGAAGAACTGGTCGCCAATCAGCGAACACTGGATCAGATTCGTGACTATCTGGGTGTGGATACACTGGGTTATATTTCACTCAACGGGCTTCTTGAATGCGTTTCCCTCCCGGCCAATCATTACTGCACGGCCTGTTGGAGCGGCCAATACCGTATTCCCGTTACCGCCGTGGTCAATAAATTTTCCATGGAACGGCACCAAATGCAATTATTTGACGATGTTGAACTCTAATGGCTAAGAAAAAAACGATCTCTTATGAACAGGCGGGCGTCAGTATCGACGCGAATGATATTATGGTCGAACGCATCAGCCGGTCGGTTGCATCCACGCACGGGCCGCGTGTTATCGGCCTGGAAAATGGCTTTGCGGGATTGTTTCGTCTGGACTATGACGAAAAACTGTTCAAACGGAATTATAAAAGTCCCGTACTGGTTGCCTGCACCGATGGCGTGGGAACCAAGGTTCTCATTGCCCAGGAAATGAACCGGTACGAGACTATCGGACAGGACCTGGTGGCGATGAATGTCAATGATATGCTGGTTCAGGGCGCCGAACCGCTGTTCTTTCTGGATTATGTGGGGATTAACAAACTGGATCCGGAAGTCATGGCGGCGATTGTGGAAAGCATTGCCAAAGGCTGTCGGATGGCCGACTGCGCCCTCATCGGAGGCGAAACGGCGGAAATGCCGGATATTTATACCCGGCCCGGCGAATACGACCTTGCCGGCTTTGCCGTCGGCGTGGTGGAACGCCATCGCATCATCACCGGCAAAAGCGTCCAGAAAGGCGATGTCGTGCTGGGGCTGGCATCCAGCGGCATTCACAGCAACGGCTACACGCTGGTCCGCCATGTACTCTTTAAAGACCACAAGCTCAAGCCTTCGGACCGTCTTGCGGAACTGGGCGATGCCACCCTGGGCGAGGTGCTGCTGGAGCCGACTCGGATTTATGTACGTTCGGTCGTCAGCCTTCTGAATTCCTATAAGCGCAAACAGGTCGTGCACGGCATGGCCCATATCACCGGCGGCGGGCTGGTCGGCAACATTCCGCGCGTTTTGCCGAATGATTGTGATGCAGTACTGAAAAAGAATGCATGGCCGGTGCATCCGATTTTTACCGTCTTGCGGAAACTCGGCCCGATTGATGAAGAAGAAATGTATCGGGTGTTTAATATGGGCATCGGTTATGTGCTGATTGTGGCGCCGGATTTTGCCGAGTCGGTGAAGGAAAAACTCGAAAAAAGCGGCGAAACCGTGTATCAAATCGGCGTTATTACTGCCGGCAATAAAAAAGTAATCCTTAAATAAACCCCATGAAAAAAACGGCATCTGCTGTGACCAAACCGGGCAACAGAGATTTATTGCGGGTTCTCCAGCCTGTAGCGGCGGTGGTGCTTGTGTCGGTACTGGCGGCATATCTTTTTCAGCCGCACTGGTTTCAGCTTGGAATCGGCCCCAAAAAGATTTTGCTGCCGCTCAATGCCATCCTGGCCGCAATGGGTGGTTATGTCGTGACACGTCGATGGATCAGTTCGTTTGATGCATCTCTATTGGCAGGAGTGATTTATGGTTTTGGGGCACTGGGGCTGAGCTTCATCAAATATCACTTTACGGCCGGGCTGTGCTACGCTGTTGTCCCCTGGCTTTTATGCCCCGCGGTGTATTATCATTCAGGACATTCCGGAGGCGTCGCAAAGACAATAATCTCATCCCTGCTGACATTAATGCCCTTTGCGGCAATCGCCGGCTTGTTCTGGATTGCCTCACATCACTGGGCAGGACCGCTGTTTCTCATGCCCAAATACCGGATTCTTGAAATCAGCGATCTGTGGGGACTGATTACCCCAATGACGTTCGCCTCGCAGCCTATGGCGATAGGCTTTTACCATGTGCCTTTGATGATGATCCTGATGGGGCTTTTCGTATTTGCCGTCTCCGGACGAGAGACTCTTTTGCTGCCGGTTCTGGTGGGCGTGATATTGAGTCTGCTGGGGCCGATTTTGGATGTAACGCCCATTATCTGGCTGAGCTTTCCGGCCTTGTTTTTATCGGTGATGGCGGGACTTGGCATCCAGGCAATGGCCTGGGCCGGGAAAGCAGATCGATTCTGGATTGGGTTGTGTGTTTTGGCCGCACTGATACTGTCGGGATTCAACTATATGCTAAGCCTGTCCAATCCGCAGTCTGCCCCCTATGTTCATGCAGCCTGGTTATTTTTCGTCTCGGCAGCAGGTATCGGGGTCATTTTTTTGCTCGCCAGCAAGAGTATCCGATTGACCTGGCTGCGATGGATCATCCTGTTCGGCCTGTGCGTTTATGATATTGTGATGACCTCGCCGGCACTGGTGGATTCACTATTTTAGGCAAAACCGGACGGCAGACCGATTCAAAAAAACTGCCCGTCCAAATGTGACTTCGAACGGGCAGAGTATTCTTTTTTAGATGTATAATAGGGATTGTTCTATTATTTCTTTCTTCGCAGAGCGGCAAATCCAAGGCCCAGCAAGGCCAGCGTCATTGGTTCCGGAACACAAATCGTGCTGACGGCAATCGAATCAATCGCAGCAGGAGCACCGGTCGCTTCCGGATTGAATCCATAGCAAATCCGCTCCCAGTCGGGATTCGGTTCGAACTGCCAGACATCCACGCGTTTCGTCCAGCCATTGCCCAGATCAATATCTTCCGTATATATCTTGGTAAAATCATCCCATTGGGCGGTCTTGACCCAATCCAGAACGATGGTGCCCTTGTAAACCAGCTCGACAAGAACCTGTTTGTACGGATTAGCAATCGGCTGATTGGGAATATCAATGGTAACGCTGAACTTGGTGCCGGACCAGACGCCATTGGCCCAGACAAAATCAGGATTCATTCCATTGGAAATCTTTGCGACAGCATCACCGAATGGATTCTGATCAATTTCCGGGGCCGCAGGATTTACATCCGTGCCAAAATCCCACATTTGATAAGTCGTTCCCGGATCACCGACAGACCAGGTGACCACGGATGCAGCCGCGGTATTCCAGGCCAAGATCGAAAGACAGCATATTGCAAGTAAAGCAAAACGTTTCATCGTTCCTTACCTCCACTTCCCCAGGTTAATAAGTCTATCCATTACTCTGCTCATCAGTATCAGCAATTCTATTTCGTGCGTTTTCTGAACAGCCGAAGAGCACCCAGCCCCAGCCCGGCAATCAGCATTGACGCCGGCTCAGGAATGGTGCACAGGGTATCAATCGATACGGAATCCAGAAAGCCGCCCGTACCCCACAGACCAAACGAAAACCATTCCATGTTCGGATTGGGTTTGATCGTCCAGCCAATCGTCATGACATGCCAGCCATCCGCGGTCAGGGTGTCATTCAGATATGTCTGTTCAACCTGATAATTGTTTCCGGCCGGAGACACTTCCGGCATCAGCATATCCACCATTTTATACTTGATTTCAAACCAGACATACTTGACCGGATTGGGTTCCTGGGTGTTTGGGATCTGTATGAGAGCCATCACGGGATCGCCCATCCACACACCGCTTTTCCACTGGAACGGAACACTGCCGTTTTCGCCTGTGAAATTAATCACCGGCCCGAACATAGTCGGATCGCTGGGATTGCCATAAGGATTATAATAATTGTCCGGCACGGACGGATTGTTGCCATTTTCAAATGTCCACTCCTGCCAGGTGCTTCCTGCAGCTCCCCGCTGCCAGGTCATCTGCCCTTGTTCAATATAAGACGGCAAGGCGCTGCAAATCGACGAAAAGACCCCCACCACCGCCAGAACCAACACGCTCTTTCTCATCACTTTTTCCTCCATTTGACTCTTTGAATAATTGATTCGCAACTGAACAAGTCCTCTATTTTTAGGAACCAAACCGCCTGCGAAGAATGCCGACCACACTGACACCCAATCCTGTCAACAGAATTGCACCCGGCGCCGGAACGGCACACAGGGTATCAATTGCTATTGAATCAACTGACAATGTAACAGCAGATTTGCCAGCCAGAGTAAATGTAAAATATTCCTGCTCTGGATTGGGTTTTATCGTCCATCCGACGGTCATCACTTTCCATCCATCGGTCCGGTCAGTGACCTTGGAGTAAATGTTCGTGACAACATAATTTCCGTTTTCGCCATCTTTAAAAACGGACACTGCCGGTGTAATCTCCACATTAGACTGGTACACCATTTCAAACCAAATGGTCTTGACAGCGTTTTGCTCCGGGTTGTTGGGCACAAATATCGATGAGAATAATTGGGTACCCACCCACTGTCCATTGTCCAGCTTAATATTATTTCCCGTAAAGTCTGCTGTCGGATCACCATAAGGATTGTAAGAGTTTTCGGGGGCATAGGGATTTGCAATTTGAGAAAAATCCCATTCCTGCCACGTGCTGCCAACCGCTCCTCGATCCCAAGTCATCAAACTGCCGATATAAGTCGGCTCCGCCTGTGCTATTGCACATACACATAAAATTGCTAAAACCATCTTCACAAGAGTTTTCTCCATGTCTCACCTCACAAATATATATTCTGTTTTCTCCACTAAATACGTATACACTGAATCCCTTCAGAATCCAGCACACTATGATTATATAGAAACGCCCTTACTGAGTCAACCTAAAAGTCTTACCGGCAAGAAATTAGGTAAAAATACGGATACAAAATCCGTGTTATTTTATCACTAATCGGCCTTGTAAAAGAATTATTAATATATATTATCGTTTTTTAAGACAGACTTAACATTTCCGCCTGAAATAACCCGCAATCCCCACTCCAATGCTGGCCAAAACCACCGCACCGGGGGCAGGAACTACATTGGAGAGAGTATCGATAGAGATTGATTGAATAGCAACCGTGTCACCAAGAAGGTAAAAGGTGAACCATTCTGTTGAAGGACTTGGCTTGACTGTCCACCCCAAGGTCATCACTTTCCACCCGGCCCCAAGATTGAGGATATCTTCGTAAAATAGCTCCACACCATCTGTTATTGGATTATCGTCTGTATCTAAACCGGTCGAAAGCAATACATCTTCTGGCTCATTATCAAGATCAAGATTATCGAAATCATCAATGATATATTGGATACTTCCTTGATACACCACCTCAAACCAGATTGTTTTTTGCAAAGATTCAACGTTTGGAACAGAGATGTCAATTGCTAATCCACCAAATTCTGTCACAGAAGCTATCAGGTTGTTTTGAACATACGGATTATAATAGCCCGACGGAGCAAGGAAGCCTGCTTCTATGTTAGTCCAATCCTGCCAGGTACTACCGGGGGTGCCTAAATTCCATTGGGGATACTCCTCAAGACCCACGACATTGCCATTAAGATATGAAGGATGAACTGTTCTTGCGGCGAGAGAAAGAGTTGAGACCATCACTCCTAACAACACAATTCCGACCCACTTGGTATTCATTTCGATACCCTCCTAAAAATGTTGTCTTTTTGCTTATTTGACCCATTTGTAATTTTTATATTACAAAGCTGTGAACTTAGTCAAGATAATTTATGGTTTTTCTTTCGAAAGTCCCAGTTCGGCCATCACTTTTTGCAGGTCGTCCCAGACGCGTTTTCGGTTGTCGGGGGTATAGTTTCGCAAGAGATAGGCGGGGTGGTAAGTCGGCATGAGCTTGGCTGGAGGGATTTCATCGGAAAAGACATATTCATGGAACTGGCCGCGTAATTGGCCAATCGGCCTGTCTGTATCCAGAAGTGTTTTGGCAGCGTGGGCGCCGAGGGCTACAATGATTTCCGGACGAATGGCCTCCAGTTGCTTTTTTAAATAAGGCATACAGTTGTAAATCTCATCGGGTTTGGGATCGCGGTTTTCCGGCGGACGGCATTTAAGTGTATTGCAGATAAAGACATCCTGCCGCTGCAGGCCCATTGCGTTAATCATTTTTTCCAGCAGCTGCCCTGCCCTGCCGACAAACGGCAGGCCCTGCTGATCTTCGTCGGCACCCGGGGCCTCGCCCACAAAAACGAGCCTTGCGGTCGGGTTTCCATCGCCGGGGACGGCATTAAGCCGGGTGGAGCCGATTTCACATTTACGACAAGCTCGAACCTTTTTTGCAATCGCATCCAAGGCCGCCTGAGTATCCCCATCTGCCCCAGCCGTCTTGGCTGGAGCGGCGGCAACTGCTTTTTTCTTTGTTTTCAAAGCAAAATCCCCGGTAAAAAATTGTTCCATTTCGACCAACTGGCCGGCTATTTTTTTCGGATCCACATTTATTTCCTGTCAAATCCCGCAGGCTCTCATGCATTTGCCGCGGCCAATCCGGACCGCGGGCTAAATTTCGGCATAGTTTACGCGGTTTTGAAGAAACATACAAGCTTCTGACTTAAAACATCCGCCATCAGCATCAGATTCTGGTTGCGGGTATCATAGACATACACCACATTCTGATATTTTTGGGCGTCGGGGAGCAGTTCCCGCAGCAGGCTTTCGCGGCTTTCCAGAAGGTGTTTATGCAGCACCACGTCCGGCTTCTCGCAGAACAAGGCGACATAGAAAATCTCCTCTTCCACAAGATCCTGGAAGAAATGACTGCCATAGGACAACTCGGGCATCAGGTTGCCGCCGGGATAGGATATTTCGCACAAGACCGACATCTGGCTGATTTCAGAGAATCGGACGGGCACACCCAGCGATGGAGTAGAAGTCCCCCACCGCCCCGGCCCCATTAAAAGTGTCGTATCTTTATCGCGATTGCATATCTGCCGGTTGAGTTTGCCGACCAGGCGTGCGACATCATATTTTTCCTGCTGGGAAAGCTCGATATAAGCCGACGGGTCAATCAGGATAATCCGATCAATCGGCTGGGCAATGCAGCCGCCCATAAATCCGCCCTGACTCTGGAACAAAATCTGCTCGGCCGGCAGGGTTTCCGGAATCTGGACCCTGGCTCCGAATCCCCGGGTCTGCAGGGGACGGCATTGCAGCAGATTCAACTGGGCCGGGCGGTCCATCGCCTGATTGTAGGTAAACTCGATATCCACGGGGTAATCGTAAATCCTCTGCAGGGTGTCCATCAGCCGCCGCATCAGGGGAACAAAATCCGTCTCGGTCAGCAGCCGGTCAAAGGTCATAATCCACGATGGCGGCCCTTCCATTTCGAGCTGCTTCATGCGTCGGGCAGCTTCTTCATCCTCGATGGCAAACAAATCCACGTTCCAATCGGGTTTTTCGGCCAGATAACGATTGATGGAAATCGGCTCGAGTGTATTCTGCGGGATATTCAGGACATCCATAAAACGCTGGGAGAACTGACGAATATTGTCCATGCACGATTGCGGCCGCAGCAGCGGATAATCCATCGCTACGAGTCGGGGGTAATCATCGTCGGGCCGATCCACGGCACGCGTACCCAGGCCGGCGACAATTCGCAGCATTCCGGCGGCCGGGTCCAGGTCCTTGTTCCATACGAAGGTGTTATACGAAACCCCGACGCCGGCCATATCCGGATAGAAATACGGGCCGTGATGGGTACCCGAAACACGCTGAACCAGCAGCGCCATCTGTTCGTCCAGTTGATCCAGCCCCCGCTGAAGGCGATAGGTCAGAGCATCTTCGCTCATGGTGCTGGCATAAATGGTTCGCACGGCATTTTCAAACTGCTCATAACGGTCTTCCGGATCGCCCTGGTTGACCAGAAACAGGCTTTCATATTTGCCGGCAAACGCATTGCCGAAGCTGTCTTCCAGAAGACTGCTGGAACGAATGATAATCGGGGACTGGCCGAAGTATTCAATCATTTCCTGAAACTGTTCGCGGAGTTCATTGGAGAACTTGCCTTTACGCAATCCCTGAGCCAGGGGTTCGGCTTTTGTAAAATAACCTTCCTGTGTTTTTTGCTCCATGCGGAGTTTCCAGAGGCCGTTCTGCACGATATAGGAATGAAAAATATCCGAGCCGATATAAAACGAGTCATGCTTTTCGAGCCGCTGACGCCAGTCGAAATCCGTATCCTGATGAAGAATCTTGCGGGCCAGCAGCATACCCACGGCCTTGCCGCCGATGTAGCCGGTGCCAATCAGCCGGGCCTTGACATCCAGCAAATCCCGCAGCGAAAAATAGCGTTTGACCAGCGTAAGCATCCGGTCTTCACGGCACATCATAATACGGCACAGTTTATCAACCGCCTGTTCCTGCTGAGTCTGCATGGTCGGGTCATTAAGCATTTCCTCGGCCTGCAAAAACAGTTGATCCCAGTAATCCAGCTTGCGCCGGGTTGCGGCCCGGGCCTGGTCGGAGATATAGGAAAACAAGCGGGCCGCATCGACACTGTTGGTCACCGGCGTCATGCGGTCCTGCTCGTCTCGATGAGGTAAAAACATCGTCGGTGAATAACGGTTCCAGACCTTCAGCGGATGAATATAGACTGTGCCCTCGATATGATAGACATCCAGCAGCAACTGGGTTGTGCCGCGAATGCGGGCAACGGTCTGAAACGAGTGATAATTCCGCAGCAGGGCAAAATAGGCAATGGTATCCAGTTCATACAGATAAGGGCAGGTAACCATGAAGAAATTGCCAACCATCAGGTCCGTCGCCCAGGACGTCAGCAGGTCCGACAGGCTGTCAAAGACATAAAAGGCGCCTTTGCCCTGTTGCGAGATAATAGTATGAACCTGGGTGGAAAACGTCTCAAATCCGGTATCTGCATCCAGCTCAAGGATGGTCAGGCCCGGCTGCGGTTCGAGGAGCGGTTCATGCTGGGCAAACCGCACGTAAATCATCTTGCGGTGTTCCCGGATGGCCCGCTGCACATAAGGGATTACAAGCTGCTTGTACTGGATGAGGTCATCGACCTGCCAGACAACGTTATCGCCGTACTGAAACCGGCCCAGCATTTCATCCAAATGATTCAGTCCGGAACTGGGATAAGGAAATCGATCCATACTGTAGTCCCCGCAAGGGTTTTATTGGCATCGTCATTGATTCTGTTCAGCGGCTATAATAAAGAATCCCCTTACCATGCGGCAAGGGGATTCCTGGAAATTTCAACAAATTAATGGTGTATCTGTGAAGTCGGATTAGACAACACCCTGAGCCATCATGGCCTTGGCGACTTTCAGGAAGCCGGCAATATTGGCACCGGCCACGAGGTTGCCTTTGGCGCCGTAGGCATCGGATGCCTTGACGCACTGATCATAGATGGCGTTCATAATCATCTTCAGGCGGGTATCGACCTCGTCAAAGGTCCAGCTCAACCGCATGGAGTTCTGGCACATTTCCAGAGCACTGGTGGCCACACCGCCGGCATTGGCCGCTTTGGCCGGGCCGAAGGACACGCCGTTATCGAGGAAGACTTCAATCGCTTCGGGGGTTGAGGGCATGTTGGCGCCTTCGCCGACAGCAATGCATTTATTCTTGACCAGGGCCTTGGCGCCGGCTTCATCCAGTTCGTTCTGGGTGGCCGACGGCAATGCGATATCGCACGGGACGGTCCAGATGCCATGCCAGTTATCAAAGTACTGGGCACCCTTGCGTTCATCGGCATACTGTTTGATGCGGCCGCGTTCGACTTCTTTGATGCGTTTGACCAACTGCAGGTCCACGCCGGCTTCATCCACGATATAGCCGTTGCTGTCGGACATCGCGATAACTTTAGCACCCAGTTCGGTGGCCTTCTGATGGGCATAAATGGCCACATTGCCGGAACCTGAGACAACCACTTTCTTGCCTTTCCAGTCGGTACCGCGATCCTGCAGCATACGGGTGACAAAATACACCAGGCCGTAACCGGTGGCTTCGGTGCGCACCAGGGAGCCGCCGAAATCCAGGCCCTTGCCGGTCAGCACGCCGGTAAAGACATTGGCGAGTTTTTTGTACTGGCCGAACATATAGCCGACTTCTCTGCCGCCGACGCCGATATCGCCGGCCGGGACATCCGTATCGGCACCGATATGACGAAACAGTTCACTCATAAACGCCTGACAGAACCGCATGACTTCAGTGTCGGATTTGCCTTTGGGATCGAAATCGCTGCCGCCCTTGCCGCCGCCGATGGGGGTGGTGGTCAGCGCATTTTTGAAAATCTGTTCGAAACCGAGGAATTTAATAATGCCAAGATAAACCGAAGGATGGAAACGAATGCCGCCTTTATATGGCCCGATGGCACTGTTGAACTGAACGCGGAAACCGCGATTGATCTGCACCTGGCCTTTGTCGTCAATCCAGGGAACACGGAACATAATCTGCCGTTCCGGCTCGACAATGCGTTCCAGGACTTTGGCTTTGGCAAATTCAGGATTCTTGTCAATCACCGGCTGAATGGTCTCTGCGACCTCACGGACAGCCTGATGGAACTCGACTTCTCCCGGGTTGCGGGAAATCACCTGTTCCATGATACTGTTGACGTACTGTTTGGACATGTTTTTGTTCCTTTCGACAATCAGGTTTTGGGTTCTTGCGTTTTATTCCAGCATTTGCAGCACCCTCGCGGTGCCTGCAAATCATCGTTCCCATAGATTGAAACTAATACTTTACAAATTATAAATTCTACTTATAATAGATTACATGAATAACGCAAATAAACTCCTGTAATACTTACCATAAGATATATTAATGAACCTTGAAACGGCCAAATTATTCTGCGATTTAGTGGAATTAAAGAACTTTTCTCGGGCTGCCGAGCTGCATGGTGTCAGTCAATCTGCGGTGTCGCAACAAATTGCCCAGATTGAAATGGACCATAAAATTCAGCTCTTTGACCGAAAAAAAAGACCTGTTGAATTGACAACTTCAGGGGAGCTGTTCTATCGTGCCTGCAAGGACATTCTGGAGCGGTATAATCGATTGAGCAATGAGCTGGCCCAGTTGAATCAGACCACATGTTCGATCCATCTGGCCGCGATTTTCAGCATCGGGATGCACACTCTTCAGCCTTATATCAAGAAATTCATGGCCATTTATCCGGATGTCAATTTATCCATTGAATATGACAATGCCAAGGAAATTTATGAAAAACTGCTCCGGGGCAGTATTGATATTGGTGTCGTAGCTCTGCCGCGCAGAGACCGAAATATCCAGAATTTTCCATTTGAAAATGAGCCGCTGCTGCTGGTTTGCTCGCCGGACCATCCGTTCGCTTTGGAAACCGAAGTGGAAATCCATCGCCTTCAAGGGGAAAAATTCATCGCTTTTGCCTCGGATGTGCCGACCCGCAGCCTGATTGACTCGATTTTAACCCGTTACGGCATTAATGTCCGGGTGATTATGGAGTTTGATAACATAGAAACCATCAAGCGTGCTGTAGAGATCAATTCCGGCATCAGTATTTTACCTAAATCCTCTTTGCGTATGGAGTTATCCGGCGGCTCACTAAAAGCCATCCCCTTTGCCAATGAAACGTTTTACCGCCCCACCGGCATCATCGTTCGTAAAGATCGAACCTTGAGCAAGGCCGCACGGTATCTGATTGAGCTGATGCGAAAGGACTTTGAGGCGGACGTATGACCATTGAAGCGGTCATTTTTGACCTGGATGGAACACTGACTGAGCCATTTCTGGATTTCGACCAAATTCGTCGAGATATAGGTCTTCCTGCGGGCATTGGGGTACTGGAAGGGATTGCCGCGATGACGCCATCCCAGCGGCAGCGGGCCGAAGCAATCCTGCTGGACCATGAAAGCCGGGCCGCTCAACACAGTAAATTGAACACAGGGGCAAGTGAGATTCTGGATAGCCTTCGTCGGCGTAATCTTCCCATTGGTCTGCTGACCCGAAATTTGCGTAAACATGTGATGCTGGTGGTCGAACTGCATGGGCTTCATTTTGATGCGATTGTGGACCGGATGGATGGACCGGTGAAACCGGACGGTTTCGGGGTGCGTCATTTATGTGAGCGATTTGGCGTCAGCCCCGCAAAAACACTGGTGGTTGGAGATTTCAAGCACGACCTGGAATGTGCCAAAAACGCCGGCGCGATTGCGGTGCTGATACGAACCCATCATCAGGCCGACCAATTTGCATCCCTTGCGGATTTTACCATTGACCGGCTGGATGAGATTCTTACAATTATCGATACAATAGAAAACCAAGCAAGGAAGACGCGATGAAAAAACGTATCTGGTATTCCATGATTGTTGTGTGTGCAATCGGTCTTTCCGCAGTTGTCTGTGCGGAAGAACCCAATACGCCTGCCGGTGCCTCGGAGGTGACAGCAGCGGTTCAAGTCACCGATCCCAACGCCATAGACCCGGCCAGCCCGCTGGGACAATTGCTGGAAAAAATCAATCACGCTGCCAAAGAGCTGAAAAGCTGCAAGGCAGTTGTGGATTACCTGTTCATTCATGAACCGGAACTGCTGGACAGCCGGACGATCCGCAAGGGTACCCTGTTGTATCAGAAGACCGACAAAGGCTCGAAGATGCGGCTGAACTTCGACACCGTCAAACAGGATGACGGCGATGAACAGAAAAAACAGGAACAGTATTTCTTTGACGGCGTGTGGCTGACTAAGATCGATTTCACACTGCGGCAGATCGACCAGTACCAGCAGGCCCCCGTTGATAAGCCTGTCGAGGTATTCGACTACATCAGCCATAATTTTCCGATTGTGGGTTTTTCGGGCGCCGATACGCTGCAGAAACAATTTGTGATTACGCTGGTCGCTCCCGCCAAAGATGAAAAGAAGCTGCACCATCTGCTGCTGAAGGTCAAGCCGGATTCGGTCTATAAAGACGATTACACCCAGATTGATTTGTGGATTGACAGCGAATGGTATCTGCCGGTGAGGATGCTGTCGGTATCCACACAGGGCGACATCTATGACCTGGTGTTGTCTAAGCCGGAACTGAATAAGTCGCTGTCGGAGAAATTGTTTGTTATCGATGCCCCGGCTGATTTCAGCAAAAACATCAAAACCCTCGACGAAAAAGACGGAAAGGATTCAGCATGGCCACAGGAATTGTGATTTATTATACCCGCAGCGGCAACACCAAAACGATGGCTCAGGCCTTTGCGGATGCAATGACGCAGGCGGGTTTGCCCACCACATGCAAAAGTGTGGCCGAAGCCAAGGTCGCCGATGTTCTGGAGGCCGATGCGATTGTGGTCGGTTCGCCGACCTATTACGGCAGGCCGGCCGCACAGATCGCGGCGTTTTTCGATGAAACCGTCAGCAAACACGGCAAGCTTGACGGCAAGGTCGGGGCGGCATTCGCCAGTTCAGCCAACATTGCCGGCGGCAATGAAACCACCATTCTGGAGATCGTTCACACCATGCTGATACATGGGATGGCGGTACAGGGAGATCCGCAGGGAGACCATTACGGCCCGGTATCCATCGGCAAGCCCGACGAACGGGTGCTGGCACAATGTGCCAGACGCGGCAAGCGCGTGGCGGAATTGACACTGAAGCTGTTTGGATAATTTGCCTGTTTAAGCGGCATTTCATAAACGACATCTAATCTTTAGTGAAGGAGTTGAATTATGATGCAGCGGGGTTTACAGCCCATAAAGCCCCAAGAGGCTATAAGATTCGTGTCGTTTTTAATCCTTCTTCTTTTTATCCCGACAGGCTGCATCGTCAACGACTGCCGAACGCTGAGTTCCTTTAAAAAAGTGGATGATTTTCCGCTTTATACCATGCGGTATTACGGCAATTATGGTATGAAAGACCTTCAGACCGGCCGGGGATTGAATTGTCTTGAACAGTGGGGAATCAAGAAACTGCTTCCGCAGAGTAATAATCCCCAGTGTGCCTGCTTTGCCGCGATGAGTCCGCAGGCGGATGCGGTATTCGGTCGGAATTTCGACTGGAATACCGAAGCCGCCCTGCTGTTGTTCACGGACCCTACTGACGGTTATGCATCCGTATCTATGGTTGATATCACCTACTTTGGGTTCAATAAAAACACCAAACCCGGCCTGCTGAACAAGTTTGCCCTCTTATTCGCTCCGCAGATTCCCTTTGACGGGATGAATGAATACGGCCTGGCGGTCGGCATTATGTCGATACCGCAATCTAACGGCGGAAACGATCCCCAAAAGAAAACCCTTGGTCTGATGCAGCTTATTCGCCAGATGCTGGACCACGCCAAAAACGTCGATGAGGCCGTGGCACTGGCCCAGAAATATAACATCGTATTCACCTACAGCCCGACCAATCATATCATGGTCAGTGATGCGGCGGGGAATTCGGCTATCATTGAATATCTGGACGGTACACCGGCCATTACCCGCAATACACAGCCTTTCCAGGTTGCCACCAACTTCATTGTCTCAGGGCTGGATGCAGACCAGGCACTTCAATCCTGCCGGCGTTATAAAACCGCCTGGCAGACACTGGAACAGGCACAGGGAGAACTTGCTCCCCAGCAGGCCATGGCGCTGCTGAATAGCATCTCGCAGAAAGATTTTACGGTATGGTCGGTCGTGTATGGGCAATCCACCGGCAAAATCCAGCTGGCCATGGGCAGAGACTATGATAAAGTCTATGATTTTTCACTTAAAATGAAAGATAAAAAGGACACCCAAACCTGCACATATCCAATTCGGGCAGAAAAAACAAACGATCCCCATTCTGCCAATTAGGCTTTGTTTTGGATTTGAAACGTAAGACCCTTGTGAGAAAGTAAACACCAAACCAGTGTCCCCAAAACGGTATTCAGCCGAAAGGCATAACTTTATAAAAACCTTATTTTTTTATCAAAAACTCAGTTTGACAAACGAACCCAAGCTTGATACACTCTGATACAAATGGATTTTTACGATATTAATAATCTTCTTTGGAGGTTTTACAATGCAGGAATACGAACAGCTCAAGACTCTTGTAGCTGAAATTGAAAATGATATTAACAAGGCCGAAGGCGGCAATAAAGCTGCCGGAACCCGTGTTCGTAAACAGATGCAGATGATCAAACAGGCCGCTCAGACGGTCCGCAATAAGGTCCTGGAGATTCGCACAGTCGATTAATTGCGCATTCTTATCTTTCATCGCGTCAGGACACTTCGCGGTGTCCACAGAGTTATTGTCATATTAGAACGAGGAAATTATGCCCCCAGCCCTGTTGTTTGATTATAAGCAACTGGATTTAACCAAAATTGAGTTTGACCGTACCGCAATCGCGGAAGTCAATCCACAATCCTACGAAATGTCCCAGCTTGACGGAATCACCTGGTATGATCTCGATAAGATGATGTGTCTGGGCTATAAAGATGTTACGGATAAAGAATTCTGGGTTCGCGGGCACATTCCCGGCCGGCCTATCATGCCCGGCGTCATCATGATCGAAGCGGCCGCACAGCTTTGCAGTTTCTTTATGAGGAGAATCTACGGTTTGAAGGGATTTATCGGTTTTGCCGGAATCGACGAGACCAAATTCCGTGAAACCGTCGTTCCGGGCAATCGTCTGTATATGCTGGGGCATATCCACAAAGTCCGAAGCCGGCAATTCTCCGCCAAAGTGCAGGGAATTGTCAACGACAAGCTGGCTTTCGAGACCGTTATCAGTGGAATGAATGTCTGATGCCGCCCCGACTTGAAGAGTCCTTTGCTTCCTCTTTGAGTCTGGGTTCTGAAACTGAAATAATTCCAGCCCTTGCGGGTATCCCTGCCCGCAGGGGTCTTATTCTTTTTGCCGACTCCGCAGATCGCCCTATTCAAATGCTGTTATGCGCGGACCTGCGCCGTACGGCACGCGCCCGGCTGCTGACACAGAATCGACAAATGTCCCGTAAAGCAGACATTTCCAGGGTCTGTACGCGGATTTATTATACCTGCATCCAGAGTGAATTTGCCTGTCAGAAAGCGTATATTACCCTGTGCCGCACATATTTTCATGACCAGTTGGCCGACCTGGTCCAGTTACCCAGACCCTGCTATGTCAAACTGGAAGTTCGGCTAAAGCTGCCCTGGTTTGCCGTCACGGATAAACCAGCACTGGATAAGAACACGGCGATATGGGGACCATTTATCACCCGGAAGAACGCCAATCAATATGCGGAGATACTCACCAAGGCGTTTGGCCTGTGCCGCAACGCCGAGTGCCTTTCTTCGGGCCGATATGACCTGTGCCCCTATTATCAGATGAAGACTTGTCCAGGCCCCTGCCTGCATCCGGAACAACAGGCTCAATATCAACAGGCTATCGCAGATGCTGTTGCGGTTGCTGACGCCGGGCCTGGTGAGCATATCGCCACACTAACGGCCTCGATGCAGACCCTCTCTAAGAATCTGGAGTTTGAAAAAGCCCGTCATGTTCGGGATCAAATTGAACTCCTCAAAAAACTAACCCAGCCTGAATTTCGTGAGATTGGCCCCCTGTCGGCGTTTCGTATCCTGCATATCGACCTGGCTCAAAAAGACAAAAAGAATCTGTTGTGGATTGCCTTTGTCGCAACCGCCTCCGACATTCGTGAACTCACATTCTCACTGGAACAGCTTGATGCGGTAATCTCTGCTGTTCGGGATGTCGATACCTGTCAAACAGACACCCGCCCTGCCCAAATTCAGGAAAATCTGGGCCTGATTTGTCGCTTCCTGTATCGCAGCAAAAAAGCGGGCCTGTGGCTGAATTACTCCGATGGGAACGGTTTGAAGCCGGACACGCTTTTAGAACAGATAAAAATTGCATTTCCGAGGGTTTCTCTCGATTTCGACAAAATGCAATCCCAAGAAGAGGCAGACTGATCCCGATGACCATTCTTTGATAATTCGGAAAAGCCCTGTGCTCAATCTTCAATCGCAGTTTCCAGCATATCCTATCCCTGGATTTTAAACGGCGACATACACCACCTGTTTTCCGCTTCATCAAAGCAGGGTTCGCTGATTGCGTCCCGAATAGCCTGCGGTGTTGTTTGCGCGGAATCGTAATCGATCCTGACATCAATCCCCTGACCGAGATGAATGACACGGGTCTGTCATACGAGCATGATGGGATATGACTGTTCAAAAAGAGTCATTGGTGAAAAACAAACTTGTGCTTATTCCATCTCGGGTTATCTTTTATGTTGGATGCTCTTTGTACACAATTTAGCCGTAGTTTGCTGAAAAGCAAGCAAAACTATGTGCAATGGATATGATTATTCCGCGGCGGCCGCGGGCCGCTTTTTATGCCGCGCAAATACACAGGAACAGGTTGCCCTGCATAGCCGCGGTCACTATGCTGTTGCAGAACGCAGACGGCACAAAGCTTTTTCGCCGCGCCAAAACGGAACCTATTAAACAGGATCAGTATAGCATGAATAAAATATATGGGATAGCTATAATCGTATTTCTAACGGGTTTGTGTCATGCAGACAATCCGATCATCCAAACAAAATACACTGCCGATCCGGCCCCGATGGTCTATGATGGTACGGTCTATCTCTATACCACCCACGATGAAGACGATGCCACCGGTTTTAAAATGTTTAACTGGCTGCTCTATAGTTCGACGGATATGGTCAATTGGACGGATCATGGAATTATAGCGAGTGTGGCGGAGCCGAATAAAACGTTCAAATGGGCTGACGGCCATAGTGCATGGGCGCCTCAGTGTATCGCCAGAAACAATCGGTTTTATTTCTATTGTCCCACGATCCTCAAGGGGCGAATGGCCATTGGTGTGGCGGTAGCGGACAGTCCGTTGGGACCATTTATTGATCCTTTGGAAAAGCCCCTGATCTATCGCGGCAATCCGGGTGACTATGACCCTGCGGTTTTCATCGACGATGACGGGCAGGCGTATCTGTATTGGGGGGGGAACGGCCCCTGTTTTTATGTGAAGCTCAATGAAGACATGATTTCTATTTCAGGGGAGATTCAGACGGCATCCATCGATTTTACCGGCACTCCTCCCGAGGCGTCTTACACGGAAGGTCCGTGGCTTTGGAAGAAGGATAGCCACTACTACCTGGCCTGGGCGTCCCGCTGCTGCCCCGAAGGTATCGGCTATGCCATGAGCGACAGTCCTGCGGGACCCTGGAAGTGCAAAGGCACGATTATGGATCCGCACCCTCACTCGGACGGCAACCATCCGGGAATTATTGATTATCAGGGGACATCCTATGTTTTCGGCTTAAATTATGAGCTGTTTTTTACCCTTCAGGGCCACCGAAAGAAACTGGAAAGGCGTTCGGTATGCGTAAAAACAATGAGTTACAACCCCGATGGCACGATTCAGAAGGTTTCCTGGTGGGGAGACGGCACGGCGATACCGAGCGTGCCCCAGGTCGGCTATCTTAATCCCTACCAGACAACACAGGCCGAAACGATCTGCTGGGCTTCGGGTGTCAAAACCGAAAAATGCAGCGAAGGCGGGATGAATGTCTGTAATATAGAAAACGGAGATTACATCATGATCAAAGGTGTGGATTTCGGCAAGGGGGCGGCATCCTTTAAAGGCCGGGTTGCCTCAGAAACGAAAGGCGGGAACATTGAAATCCGTCTCGGCAGTCCAACCGGGAGACTGGCAGGAACCTGTGTTGTTTCCGGCACTGGCGGCTGGCAAAATTGGGAAACCGTCCCCTGCACGGTTAATGGCGCTGTCGGAGTACATGACTTGTACCTGGTATTCACCGGCGGCGATGGGAAACTGTTCAATTTTAACTGGTGGATATTCAATTAAAGAGAATACGATAATGAATCGAAGTCCTATCATTCAGAATGGAACAATCCGGCCTTTAATGGGGATGTTATTCCTTTGGTCTGTAGCGCTGGCCGGCTCAGAGACAACTGAACTGTTGGCCCATTGGCGCTTCGAGCAGATTCAGCACCTTCGGGGTGATCCCGCCCCATCAGTTGCAGATGAGCCGCTCACTGCAGACAACCGGGGTCCGACCGAACCACAGCCTTATATATTCGACAGTTCCGGCAAGGGGAATGTTCTGCAAGTGCGCAGTTCAAGGCCGTCGCCCAACGTCTTTTCCGAGAATGTGCCCTCTGCGACGGTTGACGGCAGACCCAATACCCAGACCGTCGAGGGCGCAAGTGTGCGGCCAAAGCAATAACACGTGAATAAGCATAGGGAACAATGGCTTGAAAAAGGATTATTCAGTATCGTGGAATCTCAATCGTGGAATTTTAGAACAAGACACATGAGCCTGTGAAACAGGAATCCGAATGTGAAAGACGTAAAGTTCGATAAACACAGAATGCAGCAGCTGACCACCTTCGCTTTTCTGGCGGCAATTGCCGGTTGCCCGACCGGTGTCTCGCTTGGGTTAATCCCTGATGTTCCTGCACCGCAGGCAGAGGACAGCGTACCGATGGGCGACCTGAGATTATTCCCTGAATTGAAGCTGGTGGATATCCCCGTGTCGCCCGGCCCCTTCGAGCCGACATGGGAATCTATCGAGAAAAATTATCCCGGTGAACCGGCGTGGCTTCGCCATGCCAAGTTCGGTATCTGGGTTCACTTCAGCCCGCAATCCGCCGGCGAGGGGAAACAGGTCAACGGCAAGCTGAAGATGCTTCCCGGAGGAAAACTGGAACGTCGTCACGCGAACTTCAAGTTCAGCCCTCAGGACTTTCGTTTCACGGTCGGCAATAACGATGCGATCTACGCGTTTTGTATGACCCTACCGTCGCCCGGAACGCAGTTGAAAATCAAATCGCTCGGCATGGATGAGAAATACTCTGACAAGCCGGTTAAGCATGTGAGTCTGCTGGGGTATGATGGTGAGCAGAAATGAACGCAGGAACACGATGGCCTTGCGATTGTCTGTCCGACAGAAATGCCGTTTGCGGCGTTCATTGTGTTCAGGATTGAATGAGGCTTGTGACATTGATTTGCTCGAACCGGGGGTTGAATCGATTCTTGTTTCAGATAGGACGGAACGGTATGAATTGTACGATGAAGATCGCTGTTATGTTATGTTGCTCTGTTACGCTGGTTCAGGCCGGTGTTTCTATGGTACAAAAGCTGGATGCTTCTCAGGTGAAGCTTTTGCCGGGAAGCATTTTTTATGATCGCCAGGAACTTCACCGCCGGGGTTATGTTGGTTCGTTCGATCCGGACAAGCTGCTGTTCCATTACCGTGCACTGGCAAAGCTGCCGCAGCCGCAGGGGGTAACCTCCGGATATGACGGATGGGACAGCGGATTTATTCGCGGCCATATGGCAGGGCACTTTCTTTCTGCGGCGTCACGCATGGCCGCGGCGACAGGCGATGCGTCATTCAAAGAAAAGACCGATTACATGGTCGCTGAACTGGCCCAATGCCAGGATGCTTTAAATCAAGGGGGGTATCTTGCGGCTTTTCCGTCGGGGGCGTTCGACCGTCTTGAGGGCAAGCCGGGCAACAGCGACGGTGTGGTTGTGCCGTATTACATCATCCAAAAAATAATGACCGGCCTGCTGGACACATATCATTATCTCGGTAACGCCCGGGCGTTGGACGTTGCGGTGAAGATGGCGGACTATTTCGAAAATCGGCTCGCGGCACTCACTCCGGAGGAGATCGAAAAAATATTTCGCACGGATGTCAGCCGCAATCCGCAAAACGAATTCGGCGCGATGAGCGATGTACTCGCTGAGCTTTATTCGATTACGGGCGACCAAAAACATTTGGATGCGGCGCAGCTATTCAATCGTTCCTGGTTTATCGATCCGCTCGCAGCAGGCCAGGACCGGCTGGCCGGACTGCACGCAAATACCCACATTGCCCAGGCGGTCGGCATTGCGCATTGCGGCAATCTCACCGGCAATCCCAACGACCTGAAAGCATCGGAGAATTTCTGGAAATTGGTGACCCGGCAGCATATGTTTGTGATCGGCGGCAATTCGTTCAGAGAATGGTTCGGAAAACCCGGGGTAGAAACCGGCGAATCCATTGATGACGACAAGAAACTGCCGGCGACGACCGCGGAGAGCTGCAATACGCACAATATGCTGAAACTCACCACTCATCTGTTCGAGCGCGAGCCACGCGCCGAATACGCTGATTATTACGAGCGGGCGCTCTGCAATCATCTGCTGGCCACGGTGGCCCCGGACACCGGAGCGGTCACCTATTTTACTCCGCTGCACGGGCATTTTCGCACCTATCTGGACGGAACGCATTGCTGTGTGGGGACAGGCATCGAAAACGCATCGCGTTACAGCGAAGGCATCTATTTTAAGCGGGACAGCGTACTGTGGATCAATCTCTACATTCCGTCGGAACTGAATTGGCAGGATGTCGGTCTCTTGCTCCGTCAGGAGGGCGACATCACGAAGGGACAGCCGGCTCGCTTCACTATCGTCAAGAGCGACGGAAAATCAGCAACGCTGAACTTCCGCATTCCGCATTGGATTTCCGACTCGGCGATTCTGACTTTGAACGGGAAGGTGGAAAAGAAAACGGAGAAGCCCTCCGCCTATGTGGCGCTGAATCGGGAATGGAAAACCGGCGATATTGTCACGCTTACGCTGCCTGCCGCGCTTCGGTTAGAGCACGCGAAAGATTCGCCGTCTATGGTATCGGTTTTTTGGGGTCCGGTGCTGCTGGCCGGTGAACTGGGACGCGAGAATATGCCAAACGATTATGCGGATAAAGATGCCTATCTGAAAATGCCGCCCAAGGCCGTTCCGGAGATTCAATCCACCTCCGGAAATCCTGCCGACTGGTTTGAGCCGATGCCGGGTCAGCCATTGGTCTTCAAAGCCCGCAATACAGGTCCGGCGGATGGAATCCTCTTTCGGCCGCTCTACGAACTCCATCATCAGTATTATTCCGTCTATTGGAATTGCCCGATGGCGAAGTTTTAAGGATTCTCTTCAGGTTGCAAATTCTTTGAAATAGTACGTAACTTGTTAATACGCCGATACTTAGATGTGCGTCAACGGAAATCATAACGCAGTGCCGGGTTAAATACAGTCGGCGGTTTCCTGAGTTTTTGCAGAAAGGAATTTAAGTGACTAAAAGAGGCTTTGAAGGTATTGACGAAATCCGGATTTTCCTGGTCGGATTCCTGCTTTTCTTCGCCGCTTCAACTTCGGCCATTGCGGCTGAAAAGCACGTGTTCGAGGCGGAAGCCGCCGAATCCATCGGCAGCGCTCCCAGGGTGGCTGATGGTGCGGCATCCGGAGGTTATCTGGTCAGCTTGACCAGTGCCGCCCAGGGTCTGCGGTTCACAGGCCTGTCTGCCGCAAGTAAATTGGCGATTCGCTATGCGTCGCTGGAAGTGGGCACAATCAGCGTTGCGGTCAACGACCAGTTGGCTCGCAAGGTTAATGTCCATTCCTCGGGAGCTGTTACCGGCTCATTTCTCCACGCGATAATTGATGTCGGGATTTCCGCCGGTGCCGTGCTGACCATCAGCCTGGAAGCAAATGACGTTGCTGTGCACATTGACCGGATTATCGTGGGGGACGGAGATCTTGGTCTGCCGCCGGATATCTGGAATCTGCCGCCGCTGCCGGTGGCGACCGGGCCTTATTCGGCCGACTGGAAGGCGATAAGCAGACTTTATACCGTACCGGCCTGGTGGCGTGAAGCCAAGTTCGGTGCCTGGGCTCACTGGGATCCGCAGTCGATGCCCGAACAGGGTGACTGGTATTCCCGCGGCATGTATATGCAGGGCAGTCCTCAATACGAATATCATCTCAGGCATTTTGGACATCCGTCGGAATATGGTTATAAGGACATCTGCCACAATTGGGTGATTGACCGGTGGAATCCCGATGAGCTGATGGCGCTGTTTGTTGAAATGGGCGCCCGTTACTTCATGGCTATGGGGGTTCACCATGACAATTTTGATTGCTGGGACTCGACCTATCAGCCCTGGAACTCGGTCCGCGTCGGACCTAAAGTGGATATTGTTGGCACCTGGGAAAAAGTCGCACGAAAGCAGGGTCTGCGTTTTGGCATTGGATTTCATCACTCGCCGCCTCGTACCTGGGGTCAGTTTATGCCTGTACGTTACACAAGCGATAAAAAAGGACCCAAACAAGATGTGCCTTATGATGCGATGCAGACCATTCTGGACGGTAAAGGCAAATGGTGGGAAGGCATGGATCCGGTGGATCTTTATGGGCCGGTTCACACCGCCAGAGAACCGCTGCTTTCTCCCTTTGCCAACCAGTTCATGTGGCGGGTGGATGACGCCATCACACGGTATCATCCGGATGTGATTTACTTCGATGAGGCTGCGGGCAACTCCCTCTGGGATTTAGGAGTGCAAATGGGACTGGATTTTCTGGCTCCTGTGCTGGTAGCCAATTTCTATAATAAGTCCATTCAGTGGAATAATGGGAAAACGGATGCAGTGATCAATCTGAAGTGTGTCGGCGGGCACTACAATAGTTTTAAAACCAATCCCGAACTCATTCCCATCGTTGAACGCGCCCTGGTCAAGAGTACCGAGGCTATCATTGAACCGCAAATCATGGCATATCCCTTTCAGACGGAAACGACTCTCCAGAACTGGCACTACCAGGCCGGCCAGGAATACTTCGATGCCAAAAAAGTCATCCGATTGCTGATGGAGAACGTGTCCCGAAATGGGACGATGCTTCTGAATATCACGCAGCGCGGGCGGGGCGATCTTGATCCTGAAGCCATCCGTATCTGCAAAGATATTGGCGCCTGGCTGAAAATCAACGGGGAAGCGGTTTACGGGTCTCGCCCATTTGAAGTCTTTGGCGACAATACAGTGTATTTTACACGCAATCAGGGCCATGTGTACGCTGCGATGCTGGAATGGAAAGGCGGTCCGATTACCCTGAAGGCTCTGCACGCCGGCGGGGCAACACTGGGCAAGGTATCCAAAGTCGACCTTCTGGGTTCTGATTGTCCGTTGACATTTGTCCAGGACGAGCAGGGTCTGACGGTGACCCCCGGCGGATTGATACAGCCGCTGCCGGGTATTGCCAACCCGTCGCTGGCCTCGGAGTGCCGGGTTTTGCGCATCACCCATGACAAAGGCTGGTTCAATGATGATGACCCGGGTGCGACCTTTCCCGGATGGCTTCGCCGCTGCAATTCCGGAGCCGGCGACTTTAACAACGATCTGACCACCAGCAGTACACAGGGCGACGTCTGGAGTTGTGAATTTACCGGCAGCAGCATCGAAGTCATTGCACCGCGAGAAGCAGGGTCGGGACAGATCGAGATTCAGATTGATGGCCAGACCCGCGCAACGGCAGATTTGTCCGCCACAGGTACACGTCAGCCTCAACAGGTAGTCTGTAAGCTGACTGGACTGACTGCGGGCAAACACACCATGAATATTGTCAATCGCGGCCCCGGCCCTGTGGCTGTGGATGCGATTGTGATACGGTAACGTTCAATCACTGAAAGCGATAAAGAGATGGAAATCACAAACATACGGCAGGTTTGCGTTGGGAGTATATTAATACCCCTGTTATTTTTGATGCAGGCTCGGGTGAATGGACAAACGAATGCCGATAAGACTGCCTCCCCCAGCCCGATTCCTTATGCTGCGGTGCATGTTATTGGTCCTGACGATTCCGAAGCGGTTATTGTGGACAAGGCGGCGAAGGTATTACCTCGCCCTAACCAGACAGCCTGGATGCGGCTGGAATGGATTTTTTTCCTTCACTACGGCCCGAATGCCTTCAATCACGTTGAATGGGGCAGCGGACGTGAAGACCCCTCGGACTTTAATCCCACAGCGTTTGACGCCGAACAGTGGATCCGCGCAATCAACGACGCCGGCGGTAAAATGATCGTGCTGGTTTGCAAGCATCATGACGGATTATGCCTGTGGCCCAGCCGATATACCTCGCATTCGGTCGCGTCGAGTCCCTGGATGAATGGAAAAGGCGATGTGGTGCGAGCGGTGTCCGATGCGGCCCGCAAGCACGGGATTAAGCTGGGTGTCTATCTTTCACCGGCGGATCTGTATCAGTTGCAAACCAATCCGAAGAATCCCAAAGGCTGGTATGGCAACAACAGCGGTAAAGTGCTTTCGACCATTCCCACCGATCCGGATTGTTTTAAAACAAATCCCGCCAAAGGCCGTGAACCGGCCCTGGATTTTGGCAGTTATACCTATACTGTAAATGATTACAACCGTTATTTTCTTAATCAGCTTTATGAATTGCTGACCGAATATGGGCCGGTCCATGAAGTCTGGTTCGACGGTGCCAATCCGGATCCGAGTGTCCCGGAGACCTATGACTATGCGGCTTGGTTTGATTTGATTCGTAAACTGCAGCCGCAAGCGATCATTTTCGGCAAGGGGCCGGACGGGCGATGGGTAGGGAATGAGGGCGGAGTCGGACGCACCACGGAATGGAGTGTCATTCCGCTGCCGATGTCACCGGATCAGTTCTACTGGCCCGACATGCAGGCCGGAGATCTGGGCAGTCGTGCCAAACTGACGCCCGGCTCCCACCTGTGGTGGTATCCGACGGAAACCAATGTCACCATCCTTGACCGTGGAGCCTGGTTTTGGGCCCCCGACAAAAAATCCAGAAGCGTTTCTCAGCTTGTCAATATCTATTATACATCCATCGGCCGCAACGGAAATCTTATTTTAAATCTGTCTCCGGATGACCGCGGCCTCATTCCGGATGATCAGCTCAATGCCTTAAGCAGAATGGCAGAGGTCATTCGGGATACATTTGCAGTCAATCTGGCTTCAGGCGGTAAATTAACGGCGGATAACTCGAATACACAAAACAGCCCCTTACTGGCTTTGGATGGAAATTTGGATACCTGGTGGGAAGCCGCGCCAGGCCAGACCCATGCCATATTAACCCTGACGCTTCCAAAGACCGTTACCTTTGACGTTGTTTCACTCCAGGAAGCCGTTGATCATCGAAGCCAGCGAGTCGAATCTTTTCTCATTGAAACATGGGATGGTTCGGCCTGGGTTGCAGCGGAACCTGTCGCATCGGAAGAATTGACTACCATCGGTCACAAACGCCTGATACGGCTGAAGTCTCCGTTGACGAATGATAAGGTGCGTATTCACATCACCAGGTCCCGTCTGGAGCCGACGCTGGCGGAAATAGGCCTCTTCCGGCAGCCCGCTGCCTTATTGCCTCCTGTGATTTCAGATCGTGACGCCAAAGGCGTAGTGACCCTCCGAAATGATCGCGGCCTGAAGATGGTTTATGCACTTGATGGTTCTTCGCTGACACCCCACTCGACCATTTATACCACACCGATTTCCCTGCCGCTGGGCGGCACAATCAGAGCGGCATGTCTGCTGCCGGATGGAAAGCTGGGCATTGAGGTATCCAAGTCTTTTGCGGGAATGATGCCGATTGGCTGGAAGGTCATCGAAGTTGACAGCCAGGAAATGAATGGGCAGGTTAATAATGCCGCTGCCAACGCAATTGATGACAACTCTTCGACATTCTGGCATACTCGCTGGCACAATGATTTGAAACTGCCCCATTTTATCACGGTTGATATGGGGACTTCGCACCGGATTAAAGGCTTTATTTATCTGCCGCGTCAGGATAACAACGCGAACGGAACCGTGCGGCGGTATCGCTTTGAGACAAGCACGGATGGTGTAAACTGGATAACCAATGTCGCGTCGGGCATATTTGATAACATTTGGAACAATCCCTCGCTTCAAAAAGTCACTTTTGAGCCGGTAAACGCCCGATTCTTCCGATTTACTGCGTTGCAGGAGATATACGGAAACGGCTGGACAAGTGCTGCTGAGATATCCGTACTGCCTTATGAATCTGACGAAGCCCTCAAGCCATAAAGCCAGAGTGGGGCGAAATGATATCCAGAACTATCTGGAACAGGTCGAACGTGTGGCCAGGAGCCGTTAGTGCAATTAGCCATTGGCTCGATTAAAATTTCGGTATTTCATCACCCAGGCAGGTTCCGACCAGACGGGCCGAGACGATCATGGGGTGAGATAAGGGTATGGTTTTTCGTTTATATGCGACATCTGCGATGGGAATAGGCTTGCAGATGCCGGAATCATAGGCAACCATGACATTGTATTCTCCTCTGGCCAGGAGTTGCACGGCTTTAGTTCCCAGTCGTGTGCACAGCAGGCGATCAAAGGAACTGGGAGTGCCTCCGCGCTGGACATGTCCGAGGGACGTAACTCTTGCTTCTATCCCGGTCAGTTCCTGCAGTTGCCGGGCCAGCCGACTTGCCATAGGTTCCTCAACCAGCTTAAACGGCTGCTTGTCATCTTCCATAAAGTCACTCAGACTGTCCTCCAATTCTGCCAATATCGAGGATTCGGATGATTTCTTTTTGCGATTCTTCTTGCCTGATTTATTTTTGATCGATTTGGTCAGTGCTTTTTCGCGAGCCCTGGCTTGTGCAACAGAAATGGCACCTTCGGCCACAGCAATAATGGAGAAGCGACTGCCGCGGCGTCTGCGTTCCTGGAGATATTCGGCCACAATATCCAGATTATAGGGTATTTCCGGTATCAGAATCACATCTGCTCCGCCTGCAATACCGGAACTCAGAGTCAGCCAGCCGGTATTGTGCCCCATGATTTCGCAGACGATAATGCGATGATGGCTTGTGGCTGTTGTATGCAGCCTGTCGATGGCTTCGGTGGCAATTTGCATGGCTGTATCATACCCGAAAGAGACGTCTGTACCGTCAATATCGTTATCGATTGTTTTGGGCAGATGGATGACATTGACTTTCCCCTGTTCATGAAGCCGCAGGGCGTTTTTAAGTGTTCCGCCGCCGCCCAGACAAACCAGGCAGTCAATATGATGACGTTTGAGGTTTTCAACAGCCACCCGGACCATATCGCGATATTTTCCACCCATTAACATTTTGTGAATTTTGTCACGACTGGTTCCAAGGATGGTTCCGCCGCGGGTCAGGATGCCGCTGACATCTTTTTGCTCCAGATGAATTACCCGATTCTCGACAAGCCCGCGAAAGGCGTCAAGAATTCCGATAACCGTCATCCCGTATTCATTAATCGCCGATTTGGTGACGGCGCGAATCGCTGCATTTAAGCCGGGACAGTCACCACCTGCGGTTAATATCCCGATACATCGCGTTTTGGATACGAGTTTTGCCATAATCAACCTCATTATCGATTTATCACTGACATTCTGGAGACTATACCTGTTTAACCGATACCAATCAACCTTTTTATCCAATCTGTCTGTTCCAGGAACGAACTTTTCGAGTTAGATAATCTTTGCTTTTGTGAAGTGTGAATCGATTCTTAACACAAATCTAACAATTGCAGGAATTGACAAACAGGACAAATTGCCTCAGAATATAAAGTCTTATGACGCAACAGCAGCAAAATGAATTCGTATCGCAGACACTGGCGGCCATTGATATTGGAAGCAACTCCATTCGCATGACGATTGGACAGCTTAATTCCGAGGGGGCATTGGATATTCTTGAACGAGCCAACCGGCCGGTACGGCTGGGCAGGGATTGCTTCCGTTATTTTCGTTTGACGCCGGCGACCATGCGGGCGGTCGTGAATATCCTGCGAGAATTTAAACGTCGTATCGATGAATATCAGGTCCAACATATCTGGACGGTTGCAACCAGTGCGGTTCGGGAAGCCCGTAATGCGGATGTGTTTTTGGATCGGATACTGATGGCTTGCGGTTTACAGGTTCAGATTATTGACGCCTCGCAGGAACGAAGGATTACCGTCTCGGCGGTACGTGCAGCGATGAATGGCACCCAGATGTCTTTTGCCGGCGGCCAGATGATGATTTGCGAGGTCGGCGGCGGCAGTACCACCATGACGATTATGCACCGCGGTAAAGTGATTAGTTCGCATAGTCTGGTGCTCGGCTCAATCCGGATTCAGGAGATGTTCGGCTCCGAAGGGCGTTCTACGACACAAATTGTCGAGTTGATTGAAAATGAAATCGATTCGGTACTGGCGACGGTAAAAAGCCTGGTGCCGCTGGGACGTGTAAAAACCTTTATTGCGGTGGGCGGGGACGCCCGATTTGCGGCATCCCGGGCCGGACAGCAGATGGATAATCCTCAATTTCATCGAATCCGCCGTCAGGCCTTTGAAGAGTTTGTTCAATCCCATCGCAATCTAACGGTTGAGCAGTTGGCGCTTCAGTCGGATATGTCGTATTCGGAGGCTGAAACGCTGCTGCCGGCACTGCTGATTTTTCAGTCTCTGCTGCGTCTGACCCGCGTCAAAGAAGTGATCGTTCCTGCGGTATCCATGCGTGACGGCCTGCTGCTGGAACTGTCCCGCCGGTGTCGGGGGCAGGAAGATGAATCCATCGCCCAGGAAGCCATCCAGTCGGCGATGGCGCTGGCGGAGAAATACCGTGTCAATCTGCATCACGCCCGTCGTGTGGCGGATTGCGCCCTGCGTCTTTATGATGAAATGAGGGCGATTCATGGACTGGATTTGAGGGCAAGACTGCTTCTTGAAGTGGCGGCGCTGCTTCATGAGTGCGGAACCTTTGTTTCAACCCGTGCGTATCATAAGCATACATATTACCTGGTAGCCAATTCGGAAATTTATGGTCTGCTGCCCAAAGAGGTGGCTGTCGTAGCTCATGTCGCACGATATCATCGTCGCAGTGCGCCCAAGATATCGCATCTGGAGTACACGGCGCTTCCGCAGGAATCCCGGATTCTGGTGAATAAGCTGGCGGCAATTTTGCGGCTTGCCAAGGCGCTGGATGTAATGAATATCCGTCAGATTGAACGGCTGCGCTGTGTGCTGGATCAGGATTCCGTACGGATTCAGGCCCCGGATTTGTCGGATGAGTCGCTGGTTAAGCGTTCGATGGAAATCCACAGCAGCATGTTTGAGGATGTGTTTGGATTAAATCTTGAACTGGAAGCATTACCGGAATTGACTTGATGACTGCGACTTCAAAGACACAACTGAATCTGGATGATTCCCGATTGTATATCAACAGAGAACTGAGCTGGTTATCCTTTAACGAACGTGTGCTGGAAATGGCCCGGCGTGAGGATGTACCGCCCATGGAACGGATGAAGTTTTTGGCGATATTCAGCTCGAATCTCGATGAATTCTTCATGATTCGCGTGGCGGGTCTGATGCAGCGTGTGCAGGCGGGTATTCAGACCAAAGACCCAAGCGGATTGACTGCCGACGAGCAGCTTGAAGCAGTTCGTCAAAAAACACTGACCCTGACTGCCCGGCATGCCGAGACAGCAAAAACACTTTTGGCGCTGCTGCAAAAGCATGGGCTTTATATCCTGAATCGTAAGACCTGGAATAGTGACCAGCGTCGATTCATACGGGACTATTTTCAGTCTCATCTGCTGCCCCTGCTGACTCCCATTGCGGTAACGGATCCGCAGTCTTTTCCATTGTTGCCCAATTTGCAATTGCATATCGGAATTACACTGTCTGCCCAGGCCGGGGAGGAAAAACAGCTCATGGTAATCCCTGTCCCCACCATCGTGCCGCGGTTTATCGGACTGCCCAGCAAAGAGGGGGAATTCTGGGTTACGCTCGAAGATATTCTGATGGAATGTGCCGGCCTGGTTGTCCAGGGCAAAAGCATCGAGTCGGTGGATGTGTTTCGTATTACCCGCGATGCCGATGTAAAAATCCAGGAAGAAGAAGCCGGGGATTTGCTGGAAACCATCGAGGCAGCGGTTCTGGAACGTCGTCATCGACAGGCCGTCCGTGTGGAACTGTCTGCGGATTGTTCTTCGACGATGCAAAACTGGATTCTTGCTCAGTTTCAGGTCGGTCCGCAGCAAATTTATCCCATCGCAGGAATTCCGGACCTGCGATGCCTGTGGGAACTCGTCGGACGGGGGGGATTTGAATCTCTGCGATGGCCGGACTGGCCTGCGCAGCATCCCGCCGATCTGGCGGGGTATGAATCGATCTGGGATGCCGCCAGCGATCATGATGTGATGCTGTTTCATCCGTATGAGTCGTTTGAGCCGGTGGTGGAATGGATACGGGCGGCAGCAGAAGACCCCAGTGTCCTTGCCATCAAGCAGACGCTGTATCGAACCAGCCCGGAGTCGCCTGTGATTTCAGCGCTTGAACAGGCAGCGCGCAGCGGGAAAGAAGTGACGGTATTGGTTGAATTAAAAGCAAGGTTTGAGGAAGCCCGCAATATTCGATGGGCCAGGCGGCTGGAAGATGCGGGATGCTATGTGATCTATGGCGTCGCAGGTCTCAAAACCCATGCCAAAGCCTTGTTGATTATCCGGCGACAGGGAGGACGAATCAAACGCTATGTGCATCTGGCAACCGGCAATTATAACGAAAAAACAGCCCGAATTTATTCGGATATCGGCCTGATAACCTGCGATCCTCAGTTGACATCCGATGTGGGCGCTTTTTTTAATCTTTTAACCGGTTTTTCAGAGTCGGTGGGCTGGTCAAAACTGACCATCGCCCCCACTTCGCTTCGGCAGCGTATGCTGGATTTAATTGAGCGGGAAATCAAAGCCAGCTCGCCGGATCATCCGGGCCTGATTATGATTAAAGCCAACTCCCTGGAAGATATTCGTGTATGTCAGGCCTTGTACCGTGCCTCGGCGGCTGGAGTCAGAATCAAACTCAATATCCGCGGCATTTGCTGTTTACGACCTGGAATCAAGGGGTTATCAGAGCACATTGAAATAGTCTCGATTCTGGACCGTTATCTGGAACATGCCCGTATTTATTACTTTGATAACGGAGGACATCCGGAAGTATATTTAAGCAGTGCCGACATGATGGGACGCAATCTGGATCGGCGTCTGGAACTGCTTTTTCCAATTGCCCAGCCTGATCTCAGGCAACGGCTGAGTTCGATTCTGGAGACCTATTTTTCCGATACGGCCAATGCCTGGCGGCTTTGTTCCGATGGCGTTTATAAACGAATGGTATCCAAAGAAGGCCCGCTGCGAAGTCAGCAATCCTTCTATCAACAGATTGCAGATGCGGCAGGGTTCCAAAAAGCCAGGTTCCGATTCCGGCCAATTCGATCCAATGGAAAACAGTAATATGGGATTTCTGCCGCTTTGTTGGCCACAAAGCACCAGAAAATGGTGCATCGCTGTGTTTCGGGTGGAAAAATTTCAGCATATTGAACGGGCACGATTGCAGGCGGCACTGGAATTGAATCAGCCGCTGGCCACGGCGTACTATATGAAAGAACGCCTGCGACTGTTATTTTAATGTGCCGACCGATACAGGGCCGAAAACGAATCGGATGCCTGGATTCAGGAGGCCCAGACCAGTACGATTCGGATCCTTCAGGACGCAGCGAAGAAATTACACCTTCGGAAACCCTTTATTCTGAATTGGTACAATCACCCGATCAATACCGGAAAACTGGAGATCATGAACCGTAAAATCGGGATGCTCCAACGCCAAGCCTGCGGGTATCGGGATAAGGAATATCTCAAACGCCGAATCCTCCATCTACACCACGCCAACTACGCATTAACCGGATGACCCGAAAAATCAACCCCGGAATCCCTCGAAAAGCAAATCGGGTACACCTGTTTAAGGTCGAGTACAAAATGTTAGGACAGCCCTTAAGATGGTATTTCCAAGTCTTTATAAAATAGAGACTTATGAATACCCCCAAGGGGATTCGAACCCCTGTCGCCGGGTTGAAAACCCGGTGTCCTAGGCCTCTAGACGATGGGGGCATGGGCAAAAAACCCTTGCCGCATAAAACTCCATGTTGTTAATCAAGCTGCTTTGTGACTTCTTACAACCCGCAGGTCGTAACTTTAAACTATTGCAAAATAAAGCCTTACGGCATTATTCCATGGCAATCGCTTCGACCGGGCACTCATCTACACACACGCCGCAATCGACGCATTTATCAGAATCGACAAAAGCTTTACCGTCTTTCATCGAAATGGCTTCACTGGGGCAAGCTTCGACGCAGGATTCACATCCTGTGCAGGTCTCGACATCCACTTTTGCTGGCATAGTTAATCCTTTCTTTTAGCGTATCATTACTTAGCATTGCAAGGCCGAGAATTTACAAAATTTCCTCGCATTACACAATAAAAATTTTAAATTTTTTACGATTTTTTCTGAGTGTTTATAACCGCTTGGTTTTAAAGCAATTACAATCATTTCTCTACGGGGGGTTCAGACTGCCCCGGCAATGGCGGTTTACCGCCCAAAATGACCGCCAAACGCTGGTTGAGCCAGAACGGATCATGCTGGGCCTTCCAGTCCAGTACGGGCTGGAATGAATCTTTCTGCTGGCCGGCCAGAAGCCAAAGGGCGACCATTCGCACCGGCCAGGCATCATGATTCAAGTTTTCAGAAATAGAGGCCGTCATTCCATAATCCAGTCCGACCGAGTAGCGTCCCAGGCAGGACATAATGTGGACTCGAACCTTCCAGTTTTCATCCATAATCGCCCGCCTGACCGAATCGGCCAGCAGCGAAGGCTCAATGGCAGTATATTTATAAGGAATATTTCCCAGTTTAGCCGCCGCCTGTTCAGCATACAGGCCTGCAAACAATTCGGCAGCCCGGATGCGCTGCCCTTCCTGGCCTTTGGCCACGGCATCCAGCCGTTGAAGCAGGAATTCCCGAGTCATTTCGGCTTTTTTACGGCGTATAACCGTCTGAATCAGGCCGGTGCCTGCCACACCATTACCCAGAGAACCATCCCCGGTAACGACCGGATCCAGATACAGTGTGAAATCAATATCGACAGATGCCTGCGGGCAGGTAAACAGCAGACGGGATAATTCCCCTGTATTGACATCCAGCCTCACAGTGACGGATTCGCCCGGCAAAATCGCCCGACTTGGACGAAATGTTCCTTCCAGCAGGGCAGGAATCTTTTTACGGATGTCGCCGCGAATGTCCACATCCACGCGATACCGCCCAGTCAGCAACCCGTTTTTACCGATAAGCAGCGGCATCGTGCCGGTATTTTCCAGCGTCAGCCGGGCATCGAGCGGGCTGCCGAAAAAGAATTCTTCACCGCCGAAATTCAGTTTGGCCCTGAACAGCTTATTGGGCGCAATAAATGCGGGTATAACCTGCTTGCCGAATTTGTCTCTCAGGCCGGTTTCAATAATCCCGGGGGAAAGTTCCGAAATATAATCCGATCCCGCCTCTTTTAATGCCGCCCTGGCTTTGAGCATAATTGGAAGTGAGACCGGTTTTGCCAGCAGTCCTCTGAGCAATTCGACGGCTTTTTCTTTCTGGTCTTTCTGGCTATACGCACCGGCCAGGGCCAGGGCTGCGATCGGGTCATTCTGTGCCAGCGGCTCAGCATAGTTGAGAGCCATATCTGCCTGCTGGTTCAATAAAAACGCATACGCCATCAGCGATTTGGCCCCCGGCAAATTCGGTTCCTGGGTATAAACCCGGTTGCACCATGCGAGGGCTTTTTCCGGGTCTTCCGTTCCAAAGCAGTAAAACCATCCTGTATTCAGGGCATAAATGCCCTCCTGCTGACCGCTGCCCTGTTGTTCGAGTTTTTCAGCGGCCAAAGCCAGGATTTGCTTTTTCTGCTCCGGGGTTCCGGTTTTTTCCGCCGCCAGAGCCGCTACCGCTTCGATTACCGGATTCACCACGCCGCGGTCGCGCATCCGTCTGGCAATACCCTCGCACTGTGTCTGCCGGGCAGAGGACAAATAACAGCTTTCAATCCATCCAAGGGCAATATCTTCGTGCAAGCCTTTGCCTGGCTCAAGATACTCATACAATCCCGCCGCATAGGCGAATGCATCGGCGGCCCAGTCATACAGCCCGGCATGATACGCCGTTTGCGCGAACCCCATCACCGCCTGCAGATTACTCGGATTGACCGTCAGCACCAGGCGATCCCAGATTAATTTTTCCGTAACGGCCGCATTGACTGTTGCGGGTTCGGTCAATTCCATCCATTTGCTCATCGCCAGCAGGTTGTACGGATTCAAACGAAGGGCATAATCAAATTGACCGGCCGCCCCGGCATAATCCGTCTTCTCAGCCGCATACAATCCCAACTGGGCTGCAATATCCGATGCAAAGACCGGATTGGATGACGCCAATGATCCAAGACTGCGACCTAACAGAATCTCGCGTTCCTGCCTTGTGTCGGCCTGTTCGATAACACAGTTCAAAGCCAGAGCCGCAACATCGAGATCTGCATTGGCATCCATATACCGCTTCATTGCCCTCAAGATCGTGTCGGAATAATCCGAGCAGACTCCGCTGCGGCCCACCCCGCGCAGAAATTGTTCATAAACTGCGGCGGATTGCTCATCCAGGATAATGCCCGCCTGCAGAAATATCATGCGAATCTCGGCCTGGTTCGACCAAGACGATTGAATGTCATTGCCCAGTCGCCCAAATAATTCCGCCGTGAGAGGGGAGAATAACGTCTGCTGCTGCAATTGAGGTGCTGCAAGAACCGGCCCGGTGACCAGTCCAATCCATGCCGCAATAAAAACAAAATCCCTTTTGACCATTCGGTCCTCCTGATAAAAATACTCTATGTTGCGATTGCTTGTCGATTAATGGCTGTGATAAGCAAAGCTCAGTGTCCTGGGGCGAGCCAGTATTTTATAATCCGCCAGCTTAATCCGTACCGCCTGGTCATGTGAGCCGGCCTGAAACGTAATGAACTCATCCTTGTCGAGGGATTTGTCCATCAGCGTCTCAATCCCATACAGCCAGCCGATCGGCGGTTCGGCTCCGAGTTCACAATCCCCGAAGAGTTTCGCCATTTCGGTTTCATCCGCCAGCCGCACATCGCGGGCCCCGACACCCTGCTTCAGCGCTGCAAGGTCTATCTTGCAGCAGGCCGGAAGGACACACATATAATACGTCCCATCGGCCAGAACCAGTACCGGTTTGGCAACCTGCATACCCGGTACATGTTCTTCCGCAGCCATCTGTTGAGCAGTAAACGCCGGTCGGTGTCTCGTCAATTCGTATCGGACTTTGTTCGAATCCAAAAAGGACAGTAACGCCATAATGCCACCTCCCTTTCGCTAAACCTGTTCCAACAGATACACACTGATTATTATAGCCCTTCCGCCGCAGTCCGTCAAACATTGAATTCCAATCCCCTTAATCCATGCGTTCGGCCACCGCCACAACCGCGGCAAAGACCGCTTTGGCCCCGGCCTGACGCAGCGTTACGGCACATTCCTTCAAGGTTGCCCCGCTGGTAGTAATATCATCCACCAGGCACACGGTTTTCCCCTGAAAAGGATGCCCGTGACGGACGGCGAACGCATCTTTGACATTTTTACGGCGTGCGGAGTCATTTTCTAACTCCCACTGGTGACAGGTATAACGCATACGTACCAGGTCGGTCGATATGGTCGGACAGAATCGTCGCATTTGACAGGCTAACAGATAAGATTGATTAAACCCCCGCTCCAGCCGGCGACGCCAATGCAAAGGTACTGGAACTAATATATCTATTTTATCGGAAAATCCAGATGCCTCAAATGCTCCCCGGATAATTGGACCCAAATAGTCCGCATTTTCGGTCTGGTCTCGAAATTTTAATCCCAGTAATAAATTTTTTAACACCCCCGTATAGAATCCCGCCCGGCACAGGCCTTCATAGTCCAGTTCTTCCTCCAGACATCCGCCGCATCGATTGGCCACCAGTCCATATCGCGTGACTGCCCGTCCGCAGCGGCGGCAATAGTCGCACCCCACCGCCGTGGAAAGCTCCTGCCAGCAGGCCGAGCATAATCCCCCGGCGTCTTCTTCAATGGGAACTGAGCAGGCCTGGCACAGGGCAGGCCAGAGAAATTGACATGCCGTCCGCCAAAGCCCCCGCATCGGGCGCACCAGTGAAACCATTCCGGATTGTATCCGCTCCTTATCCATACCTGAATTGTATAATACTGGCACAGGCTTGTGAAGTGGAAACTACCGTAAATCGTATGCAGAATTATCTTCCGATAAAAATCCTATCGGATTCTGCGGATTCTGCTCATTGTACTGCCGGACAAGGTCACTTGTTCCATCCGCATCGGTACCATAAAACAGCTCCGCCCTCGACGCCATACTCCCATCACACCAGGCCACATTGGTATTGCGATTGTGTCGGTAGCCCTGCGTGCCGCCCCACCGCCCGGAAAAATTCATATCCGTCTCCGACGGCAGCGGGCTTCGCATGAATTTATTCGCCCCATTGACAGTCTGACCGTCCCCGAACATCGCACACCCGGCCGGATATCGAATCTCATGATACCGGACAGGCAATACAATTCCCTCATACTGACCCCGTCCTATATAGCTGGTATTATAATTATACCCGGTATAAGGATTGGCCGTGGTATTCGAATCCCCCTTAAACGACGGACACTGCTGGACTTTTTCCATCATCTCCTCCTGCCAGAGCAGGCCGGGCTGCACAACCACACCCTCACTGCTGCGAGACTCGGTAAAATCCCAGCAATACTGGGTACGCTGGGCAGGCAGCTTAATCGAATAATAGGCAATCGGCAAAAATCCCCGCTGATTTTCCGCATAGACCACCGCAGCAATGTGCATCTGGCGAAGATTATTCTGACAATAGACCTCGCGGCCCTGCTCCTTAGCCCGTGCCAATGACGGCACCAGCACCCCCAGCATCATCGCAATAATCGCCATGACCACCAGCAGTTCAATCAAGGTAAAGGCTTTGGGCTTCATTGCTGACAATTCCATGTACATACCATCCAGTGTTCCGCCAAAATTGCCAAATCCAGCAGATTCACCCGGCAATCCTGATTGACATCCCCGGCCGGCAGCGGATGCTGATAATCGCCGCACGCCGCCACATCCGACACCGCGTCGATCTCGCCTGCCAGCGGACTGACGTGACTGAGCCGAATATATTGAATCCATCGTCGGCCCGTCTGGTCATCCGCTCGCAACTGCTCAAAGTCCCCCGGAGCCAGCCATCGCAAATCAAATCCCGTCCCGCCCGCTGAACCTTCATACAGTTCTATCGCCTGGGCCACCGTCAACCCCGAGAAATCCGACAGCTTCAAGTTCGGATTCACCGGACGCAGCGGGTCCAGGGCTTGTCCCCAGGTTTTGCCATCGCCGTCCCATGCAAATCGATTGGTCGGAAACAGATTATCCGCAAACGGCCCCCCGGCAAATCCAAACCACGGGCCATTGGGGTCCTGGGCTACCTCCACTTTGATTTTTTCGCCAATAACCGCTGCGGGGCTGCTGAGCCGAAGCGCCCCCATATCCGAATCCGGCCGGACCAGGCCCTGTGTTATCAACGCCGCATTGCCAAAGACAATAAAATCAATCCCGTATGGATTATTGATATCGTCAGCCACCCGATGGTCGAACCCCAGCACGATTGAACTGCCTGAACCAAGTGTCACTACAGTACGCTCATTTTGCGGATCGGTACTCCATGCACCATAAACCAGCGAACAGGCAAAGGATGCAAAATAGATGTCGTCATCATATATCCAGGACGTCGGTTCCCCGAGGGCCGCTGCAGGCTGGTCGTATGGATACGCCCCGAATGGTCCTTTGGACTGCACCACAACCGTGGCGAAGTCGGACCCGACCGCTGCGGCCCCAAACATCACCCATATTATCAATTCGTTTCGCATAATACCTTTGAATACATACTGATCCTACTCGACATTTTCCGATTCGTCGCGGCTAAAAAAACTTTCAGCCGCCGGCTTTCAGCAACAGTATTATCACCGCGGCTGCGTGGGGTAACGTTACCCCATGAGTACGCGCGGTATAAAACGGCCCGTAGCCGTCGCGGAATCATCATACCCGCTGGGTATACAACCACAGGGCCGGCATCCCTGCCGACCCTGATTGAATTCTTATTTACGCCGCATCCCTATCGCACCGACTCCCAGGAGCATCAGCGTCAGCGGTTCGGGAACCGCCATCTGCCCCGGCTGGCGATTCGGCATCGACCAGTCCGCCGGATAATCCGTCCAGACCCAGCTATCCCAGCTTCCATCGGTCAGCATTCGCCCCTGCACCCCGACCATGCTGAAGTCCCAGTCAAAATTGTTGTTGCTGGTAAAGTATGCCCAGCCGGTATTGGCCGTTATACCATAATCAAACTCCACCCCGCCCGGATACGCAAAATCATAGACCCAGACGCCCCATCCGTAATCGGCATACGACATCTCGAATGCACCCGCCGCATCGATAGCCTGCAGGGCATCCCAGGCTGTCGCCTGTCCGTCCCATTGATACTGAAACACAAAGGCCGAACCGCCGTCAAAATCCAGCGTGATATACGCCGTATTCGCACCTGAGCCTGCAACATATTCAGCCGAATTCGAATACGTCGGGGCCTGCATCGCAACACCCTGAACCGAAGCCAATAACACCAGCAGCATACACATTTTTTTCATACACATCCTCTCATGTTATCTTGTCTTCCGAATAGCCGGAAATCTTGTTTTGCCTTTTGATTTGAAGCTGCCGCGGCGGACGGCAGATCCATGCCCGCCGCGACAGACTATTGGAAATAGCGATTTTTAAATAAATCCTGTGTTCGGCTGTTAACCTCCTGTTCTGCGCCGGTCTTTGACGCGAAGACCTGTTGACAAAAATAAAAAAAGCCGCCGCTCCCACGCAGGAAGCGACGGCTTGGTATGCAACTTTTAAAATCGGACAGATTCACGCAATTCCGCAGAATTGCCATGCTCCATCCATACACGCCTTGTTCCTTCTCGCGAGAACAACGTTACGCAATGATGCTTTCCGGCAGGTTTTCTGGCTCGTGTGCTACCTCAAGGCTCCTTCCCATCCTGTTTGGGACAGTGGAACATTGCCTTTCGGATTTGCCCTTTTTTCGGGGCATCGGACACATACAGCGGCGCGACCGCCACGGATTTTCACCGTGTTCCCATTTTTTCATTCGGCCCGCATTGGGCCGAACCGCAAAGCTAACTCAAGTTTCCAAAGAGCATACGACTGCTTATAATCGCTGGTGCGGTCAATTGCAAGCAAAAAATCGAAGTTTGTTCAAACAGCAGAATACCCCTGTTTTCTCCTTTTTAATGACACAATCCGGCTGTTTTACCGTTTTTGACGGCCTCATTGTCAGTAAAAATCAGACTCCATCGAATACCGGAATTCGACCTTGACGGATTGACAGCAAAAAGGTATTCTACTGAATTAATACAACCTCTGGACTGTGCAAAACCAGCCGGGGGGGGTATTTATCCAGCAAGATTGTATGGAATCGGCGTAGTTTTGAGCAAAAAGGTATTACATTATCAATATATCACAACACTTGCGGCCCTGACGGACCTCGTGGACAAACTCCGGAAAGTGTCAACGACTGCAGTTGACATTGAAGCAGATAGTTTTCATCACTATTATCCCAAAGTCTGCCTGATTCAGATGAGCTTCGATGGGGAAAACTATGTAATCGACCCCCTCGCCAAACTGGATATGAAACCGTTGTTTGAGGTTCTGGGGTCAAAGAATCTGATTTTTCATGATGCTGGCTATGATTTGCGTATGCTGCGGCGGGGCTTCGGATTTGAACCCAAAGGCGAAATCTTTGATACGATGCTGGCCGGCAAACTGCTGCGGCTGGAATCCTTGAACCTGGCCGGAATGCTCCAGCACGTCCTCCAGGTCACCATCAGCAAGGGCAGCCAGAAAGCCGACTGGTCCAAACGCCCCCTGCCCGACCATCTGCTCGAATACGCCGCGATGGATACCCATCACCTGCTGGAACTGGCGGCCCGGCTCGAAGCCATGCTCCAGGAACAGAATCGCACCGGCTGGCACCAGCAGATGTGTCGTCGCTCGGTGCGTGCCGCAGTAAACCATAAGCCCGATATCGACCCGGAACGCGACTGGCGCATCAAAGGCAGCAGTCTGCTGAATCGCCGACAACTGGCTTTTCTCAAGCAGCTCTGGCTGTGGCGTGAAAAACAGGCCCAGAAAGCCGATTTGCCGCCGTTTCGCATCCTGCACAATGAACGCCTTATCGATCTGGCCATTCAGGCCGACTCACATGCCAATCCGGATTTCAGTATCCTGTTGGGTTCGCTTAAACACTGCAAAGGCAGACGCCTGGATTGTCTTGAGCAGGCCCTCCAGAAAGCCTTCGCGATGGAGTCCGCTGAGTGGCCAGCCAAAAAGTCCCCAACCCGCCAGCCCAAACCGGACCCGGATTTCCTCAAACGTATTGACATAATCCGCGATTGCTGCAAAACCGTTGCCGAACAGCATCATATTGCCCTCGAAATCCTGATGCCTCGCAATATCATTGGCATGATTGCCAAATCCGGCCCTGCCTGCCTCAGTGAGCTCCTCAAAGAAGGCATTATCGTCGAATGGCAGCTTGAATTGCTGAAAGACCCCCTTGAAAACTGCCTGAAACATTCTAAATCCAGTTCGTCTTCTATTGCCCCTTAATTCGATTGACTTTTTACTCCCGTTTTGATAGAATCCCCCTACTACGCTGATATGTGTGGGGGATGCACCCAGTTTCTGGTAAGCCGACGGAGTGGCAAAAAAAGCTCTTTTTAATAGTTTCAGAGTTATATTGTCGTATTCTTGCGACACAAACCCGTCAACATGGTTTATGGAAAGGGTACCTGTTTGAGTCTTTCCGGGAATACTCTATTTGCTGAAAAGACAAGACGTTATATTATTCGTACCGGCGTTGCCATCACAGTGGCTGCGTGTGTATGGATTTGCGTCCGAATGTGTATGACAGCCTCAGGTCCTATTCTGTTAAGTACCCGTATCCCTGTAGAAGGGCAAACTATACCTACTTTACCGGCTTTATCGATTAAAGAAGAAATTTCGTTTGTATCGCCCGGGCAAATAATTCAGGATCAGCCGCAAACCGACGATCAGCAGCTTATCGCCCTTCTGCAAAGCTGCCCGACTCCCGACGTGACTCGTCCTGAATGGAAAACCGTTCGGATGCGGGTGACGGGCTATTGCACCTGCCCGCGATGCTGCGGGAAATTTTCCGATGGTCTGACAGCGGATTTGCATAAAATCCGTAAAGGGGATGCGTTTGTTGCTGCCGATAAACGAATTCCGTTCGGGACCGAAATGATTATCCCGGGATATAATCATGACCGCCCGGTGGAAGTCAAAGACCGCGGACGTCTGATCAAAGGCAATCGGCTGGATGTGTTCTTCAACGACCACAAGATCGCCAAAAAATGGGGAACACGATATCTCGATGTCCTGGTCAAAGTCGAAAAATAAAACACCACAAGGGCTGGCACGAAACCAGCCCTTTTTTTATGCCTGAAAACAGTCCTTTACTCCGTTCAAGTTTTTTGACAATTCAACCGTAGTGTTCTTATGATGCTTCATCGTGCTGTATTCATCTCAAAAATATGCAGCAGGGTCCGTCTGCAAGGAGTACGGAATATGGTTATTACACGTCAAAATCTGACACTATTGCTCAATATGGATCTTGAGCTGGAAGAGGCAGCGGCAATCCAGTACATCCACCATGCCTCCATGCTCACAGGTGTTGTTTACCGGAACATCGCCGGCATACTTAAAGTATTCGCATTTCGAAAGCTCAAACATGCCATGATTCTGACGGAAATGATTCACGAACTTGGAGGCCGCCCAAGTACCCGAATGGGCAATATCCATATCGCGGATGACAATGAACAGATGCTGTGGCAGGATTTGGACGATGAACAGGATGCCATCCGCCGCTGCAAAGTCCGCATCGAACAGGCCGAACAACTCAGGGAAATGAATCTGGCAAAACGGTTATGGACTATCCTGCGAATGGAGCAGCAGCATGCAAAATATATTCAAAAACACCTTTTGTCCAGGACAAGTCAGGAGGATCAGGCAGCTTTTCGAGTCCCGGAAGCCTGCGATCTCTCTGAGGCGTGGGCGGAAAAGGCCGCCAGTGTGCCGCTCCGGATAAAAAGACAGAATCATGCTGATCCTGCCTGAAATTTCCCGGTTCGTCGCGGCCCAGACCGGCAGCTTCAGCCACGTGCTTCTCTGGCTCGCGGAATAATCATACCCGGTGGTATAATTGCAGCCCACCCTCTTCCGGCATTTCATGTCGCGGCATACACTATGTACGAGATACTGATACGAATTGAAAGTCTTTGTCAGCAAAGTCCTTCCGCCGTGCTGCTGAAAAGCGGGCTGCTGATGCTGATTGCGGGCTTTCTGCTTTGGCTTGCGGGCCTGTATTTCAGTACCGCCATCGTGGGATTGCTGGGGGCTGCGGCGGGATTGTTCTGCGGCCTGGCCGTTTCGCAATGGCTGAACCTGTCGCCATGGATTTGTGCAGCGACCGGAGCGGTTCTTGTGTGCCTGGTCTTAGTGTTATTCAAGAAAGCCGTTTTGATGCTTCTGGTGATGCTGGTATTTGCTCTGTTCGGAACAATTCTCTATTGCGGTTTGGCTTCCCAGAAATCTTCTGCCGCATTGCTGGAATCACTGGAGTCCTCTGCGCATCTGCCGTTGAGCCATGACACCTCTGCTCAAATAGCCGGTGTAAGCCGGTTCATCGAAAAGGATAGTCCTTTTTTAACAAGACTTCACCTGCTTTTTGAGGGGATTGTCCAGCATATCAGCCTGCAGCAGCTCGATATCCTGCTGACGGGAACAACTGGAGCGCTGCTGTGCTGGCACCTTCGAAAACCCGTGATGGCGTTATGCTGCAGCGGCATCGGAACATTCCTGGTTGTGATCGGACTGGAAGTCACACTGCTGGGGATGAATATTCATTTTACCGCATGGTTTCAACAGCACCCGGAGAATCTGTCCATGATCTATCTTTCATTGGTGGGATTCGGCATGATTGTTCAGCTTCTGACGCTCGTGTCATCGAAAAGACCCCAAAGAACCCGTAATTGAGTGATTCGGTCCATTCACTTCACTTTACTTTGCCGACAACTCACTGTAAACACAGCAAAGAGGCATTCAATTGGCCTTTTAATTTGGCAAGAATGGAAGAATGCATCTGGCAGATGCGCGACTCGGATAATCCCAGCACATCGCCGATCTCCTTCATTGTCATCTGCTCATAATAATACAGGATCACAATAAGCTGGTCTTCCCGTGAAAGCCCTTTTTTGATGAATTCCTGAAAGTCCTGTTTGTGCACTTCATAATAAGGATTCCGACTTTTCGGGTCAAAAACCGCATATAATTCCGAAAACTCTTCATCATCGTCGGATTCCGACATATTCATGTTCAATGAGATGAGAACCACAGCGTTGGCATCCCGCTGAAAATGGTAAAACCGGTCCATGTCCATCCCCAATTCATCTGCCAGCTCGGTATCGGCAGGAAGCCGTCCCAGAAAGGCCTCCAGCTTTTGTGTTGCATTGTGGAGCTGGTGTGCACGACAACGAACCAGCCGCGGAACCCAATCTGTTTTTCGAATATAATCGCGGATTGCACCCTGAATGCGCTGAACACCATAGGTTTCAAATTTGGCATTCTGCGTGGGCTTGAAATTCTTAATGGCACTGAGCAAGCCGAATATACCGGCGCTATACAAATCTTCCACATCAACAAACCGAGGAAAGCGAGCATGAAGCCGCTCTGCGGTATATTTGACCAAATGAAGATAATGTTCTAACAGAATATTTCGGGATTGAATATCATGGTATTCAAAATAATGCTCCCAAATCGTCGCAATATCGGATTTCTGCAGAGTTTCCATGTATGACCTCCGTGTCATAATCTTCTGGAAAATATCTATTGGAAAGATTACATCGGCGTTTTCAAAAAAACCCTTGAAAGTAAAATGATCATTTAAAACATTTCTTCTCTCATCGCGTAAGCCAATAAAGCAAAGCGGCTTATCGATTGAATCAGAGTCAAAAGAACCGTAAACACAAATTCTATACGGAATTTTCTTGAGAAAAATCAGTATAATTCTGATTGCTCCACGGAAAACAAGCAGGTATGGATACAAAGGATGGCTTTTGTCATTAATCGTCAGGAGCGGACGAATCATTCATTTTGAGAGACAACATATTCATTCGGTGCGGATGCATCTTCGGCACAAAGATATTAAAATCCCAACCGCGCCGCTTCATCTTCCAGACCATAGCGCTTCATCTTTTTGTACAGCGTTGTCCGGTTGATTTTCAGGGCATCGGCAGTGACCTGGCGATTCCACTGATTGGCTTCCAGCGCTGCGTGAATAATCGTCCGTTCCGGCCCTTCCAGCGCCTTTTTGAGGCTGACTCCCGAATAATCCGAAAATCCGAGTCGTTTGCTCTGGCTGACCACCGCCGGCGGCAAATCCTGTTCTTCAATATAAGCCCCCTTGCTCAGCAGAACGGCACGTTCCATGACATTTTCAAGTTCGCGGACATTGCCCGGCCAGCTATAGCGCTGCATGCACTCAATGGCTTTTTCGGTAATGCCCAGCTTGCTGCGGTTATGTACCTGACAGAAATGCCGCAGAAAATATTCCGCAAGCAGCGCGATATCCACCGGACGCTCGGCCAGCGGCGGCACATGCACCGTTACGACATTGATGCGGTAATATAAATCCTCGCGGAACCGCCCCGCCTTGACTTCCGCAGCCAGATCCGTATTGGATGCCAGAATCACCCGCACATCCACAGTGATGGTACGGTTGCTGCCGACGGACTCGAACTGTTTGTCCTGAAGCACGCGCAGCAGTTTAACCTGCATGGCCGGAGTCGCACTGGATATTTCATCCAGAAAAATCGTCCCCCCGTCGGCGGCCAGGAATTTTCCTTCCTTGTCGCGGATCGCGCCGGTGAAAGCACCTTTGACATGCCCGAATAATTCACTTTCCAGCAGCGTCTCCGGCAGCGCCCCGCAACTGACCTCGATGAACGGCTTATCCTTGCGCGGCGACCGGAAGTGCAGCGCCCGTGCCAGCAGACTCTTGCCCACCCCGCTGGGGCCGGTCATCAGCACCGTCGTCTTGCTGTCGGCAACCGCTTCTATCAGTTCAAAAATGCGGGACATTTTATAGTCCTGGCTGATGATGTTTTCGAGGCGATAGCGATTGGTCAGCTGCTCGCGCAACTGGCGGTTTTCATCCATCAATCTCTGCTGACGCACCGCCCGCTCCACCGCCAGCCGCAGATCATCGTCCACAATCGGTTTGGTCAGATAATCATAAGCCCCCATCTTGATGGCTTCGACGGCACTCTCAATCGTGCCGTATCCGGTGATCAAAATCACCACCGTCCCCGGAAAACTCTGCCGTGTCAGCGACAGGACCTCAAATCCATCCCCATCGGGCAGATTCACATCGGAAATAATCAGCGAGAACGTCTGTTCCTGCAGTTTCTGGCGAGCCTGAGCAAGATTTCGCACCCCTTCGGCATTGTAGCCTTCGATTCTGAGAAACTCGCACAGGGATTCAAGTATAATCGTATCGTCATCAATCACAAGTATGGCATGTCTGGCTGTCATAAGAGTTTACCCTAACTGGATGTCGTACTCAGGCCGGATGCGGCGGGCAGTCGTACCGTAAAAATACTTCCTCCTGCCGGCGGGCATTCCACGCTGATGGTTCCATGATGTTTTTCGACAATATCTTTGCAGATGGCCAATCCCAGTCCGGTACCCCGACCCGACGTCTTGGTCGTGAAAAATGGCTGAAAAATGGCCGTCATTAATTCCGGAGGGACTCCCGGCCCGGTATCCTGAAACCGAACTACCCAGTCGGTACCGTCCTGTCCGATGGTAATAGTCAGAGATCCATTGCCTTCCATTACATCGGCGGCATTTTTAATCAGATTGCAGAAGACCTGGCACAGATTATCGTTTCGCATCATCAGGGCCTGGCCGTCATAATGCTTTTCAACACAGACCTCGATTCCCGCTAAAACCCCGCTCATCATGCCAAGGGCATTATCCACAATCCTGTCCAGCGACGCAGGCTCCATTGCCTGGTGCGTGCCGCGTGAAAATTCAAGCAGTTCCGAGATAATCCCCACCATCCGCATTAATCCGTTACGGCTCTGAATGAGATAGTCGCGGGCCTTTTCCCCGTTGCCCTGCTCCAGAACGCGAATCGCCAGATTCAGATAGCGAAGGATGCCATCCATCGGATTGTTCAGCTCATGAGCAACCTTTCCCGCCACTTTCCCGATGGAAATCAGTCGCTCCCCCTGAATCATCGCATTTTCCCGCAAGGTTGTATCCGTCACATCATCAAGGACGACAGCACCATAAGATACACACCCCTGGGCATCCAGAATTGGAATGCAAAGGATGTCGAGCAGCCGATTTTTGCGTTGAAAACAATATCGAACCGCCGTCAGACGTGTGACTCGCCGCTGTTCAAAAATATCCGACAAAACCTGTTTCCAATTCACCTTGGAATCCGTACCTGCCGCAAGGGATAAATCAATCGCGCCGCATCGTTCGATATAGCGATCTGCTATGGGAGAACAATAGTGAATATTGAATTCGGAATCAAACAGAATAAAGCCGCTGTTGACAGACTCGGCTATCGAGCGAAATAATGAGAGAGCATCTGGATTAATCGACCCCACAAGATGATTATCTGTTGTTTTTTTGCCATCCTGTTCGATTTTTGTAAACAATATATCCGCCATAACGGCCAATAATATCTATTTTAGGTCTAAATGTCAACATTGATGTTGACAAAAAACAACAACCGCTCTTCCCCCTTTGTAAAAATACCACGCTTTTTCTACATAAGCCTCGTAATTATAAGGGAATAAAAATGATTTTGCGACGAATTATTTAATCTTATGAGCAAGCTCTTCGATAATAATTTAGAGAAAGATGTTTATTCTATACATCGTTTTCTTTGAAAAGAAATATAAGACGCTGTGAACCGACCCAATTTAAACTTCGTAACCAATTGTTAAATAAACACTTATACAGTTATCTGAAAGACCTATAAAAATGGCGGTTTCTGGCATAAAGATTGCTCTTTTAAACTGATAGAAAATATCAATATTTATTGCTTCGTTGCATGGAGGCAACCAAAATGGACTCGGATCGAAGAAAACACAAAAGATTGCCGTTGAAGTTTACCGTACTTTGCCAAAAAGTCGGACTCAGCGACGGCCGGCTGTATTCAGGCAATACAGTCAACGTCAGCCCCGGCGGAATGCTTGTTGAGGTCAATAACGCCAAGCTTCGTGACGGGGAACTGGTCAGCGTGGAAATGACTGTCCCGCCTACCGAAGGTCTGCTCGAGTACGGCGGAAGTTTTTCCAGCTACGCCCGCGTCGTCCGTGTCGGGCCTTCCGACTTTATGGTACGCCCGTCAAATTCCCTGGCCAGCTCGGTCGCCATTGAATTCTGTGAATCACCACGTTTACGGGTATAACATATACACAGCAACTGTTTCCCATTTGACATGATGTATGGGTGCTATATAATGCCCCGTATGCGAGTATGTATTGATATACTGTTAATCGGTATTCTCTTTTTTGCAGCAGGTTGTCTCCATGACCAAACGAAGGATGATTCTCTGTCGTCATCCGAACACCTGACCCTGCAGGATTTAGGCCCCGTAAAAACACCCAATTTCCAGAATCAGATCAGTTTTGATATTGTGACTTTCGAAATCGATCATAACCAGGTGGAATCGCTGAACAAAGCACTCCAGACATTCCGTCCCAAAAACGTCACCTTTCAAAACCAGAGTCTTTATGCCTCCAACGGCATAACGGTTGGCGAAGGCAAATCTGCACGGGGATCGGAACTGGTTGGGGTATTATCAAGTGTGGGAGCTGTCCGGGTTGCTCGAAAAGTCCTGAGTACTCTTGATCAGACATCTGAATTATTTGCTACCATTACTCTTCAGCAGCAGCGTAACGTTTTTTTCACTACCAATACACAGATATCCAGATCCTTCGATCCCGGTTATATCGGGTGGGTCATCAAGCCCAAACTAACCTCTCGGGAAAACTCCATTCAGCTTCAGATAATCCCGGCTTATTCACCTTTAGTGAAACTCCGGCTGCCCCAGACGGACACACAAAACGACTATCCGGGGACCAACCTGCCGCCCGGCAGGCTGGATTGCACCCTCGAACAGGGCGATTTTATCATTCTGGCACCCGCTCGCATTCCGACCAGCACCACCATTGATGCCATGCTGTTCAATACTGAGCAGAATCCCGGTAAAATACGACTGTATGTCCTGATATTTAATGCTGCTGAATATTCGTAACAAACCCGGTTTTGTTTGTAAAAAGCGGGCTTTCTTTGCTATAATACCACAACCGTGGATTTGACCTCGTATCCGGTGGTCAATCTCGTATAGCCGTTAAAACAAGTACATTTCAGTTGAATTATGGAAAGGAACTGGAAATGAAGGTACGAATTGACGACAACTGTACCGCATGTGGATTATGCGTGGATACCTGTCCGGAAGTCTTCACCATGGGTGACAATAAAGCCGAGGTCCTTGTCGATACCGTCCCCCCTGAATTAGAAGAAACCGTCCAGCAGGCCGCGGATGAATGCCCCGTTGAGGCAATCCTGGTCGAATGAAACGGTTCAAAACCTTATTCAGTCCTGAATATATACTGAATCGGGGGAATTTTTGTTACCCCGACCTGAGAATTACCTTATTTGAGATAATTTTTAATGGAGTGCATCTGTGAACAATACAATCAGCAATATACCTAAACCAGTTAATGAACCGGTTTATTCCTACGCCCCCGGCACCAAAGAACGGGACCTGTTAAAACAGGCCATCGCTCAACTGGAATCGCAACAGCTTGAAATCCCCCTGATCATCGGCGGCAAAGAAATCCGCACCGGCAATACCGGCACATGCATTCAGCCGCACAACCACGGCAAAGTGCTGGCAACCTATCATAAGGCCGGCCCCAAAGAAGTCCAACTGGCCATCGAGGCCTCCCAGAAAGCCAAACATGACTGGGAAACCCTTCCCTATCTGCAGCGGGCTTCGGTCTTTCTCAAGGCCGCCGATCTGCTCAGCGGCAAATACCGCTATATCCTCAACGCCGCCACGATGCTCAACCAAAGTAAAAATGCGTACCAGGCTGAAATTGACAGCGCCTGCGAACTGGTCGATTTCTGGCGGTTCAATCCCTACTACATGCAGGAACTTTACAAAGACCGTCCCCTGTACTCCCCGTATGGCAATCTGAATTTCGTGGAATACCGGGCACTGGAAGGATTTGTCTTTGCCGTGACGCCGTTTAACTTCACCTCCATCGGCGGCAATCTGTGCACCGCCCCGGCGATGATGGGCAACACCGTTTTGTGGAAACCCGCCTCGACCGCCGTCTATGCCGGATACTGGATTATGCAGATTTTGCATGAAGCAGGCCTGCCCGCCGGTGTGATCAATTTCATCCCCGGCTCCGGCTCTCAGGTTGGTACCCCCGTCCTCGATTCCCCCCTGTTTTCCGGCCTGCACTTTACCGGCAGTACGGCTGTCTTTCAGGGCATGTGGAAAACCATCGGCGACCAGATCGCCAAATACAAGACCTACCCCCGCATCGTCGGTGAAACCGGCGGCAAGGATTTCATGGTCATCCACACCTCCGCCGATATTGCCGCCACGGCTACCGCCATGGTCCGCGGCGCCTTTGAATTTCAGGGCCAGAAATGTTCGGCCCTCTCGCGGGTCTATGTCCCCCGAGGCATCTGGCCCAAAATCAAAGAGCAGGTCATCGACCAGCTCAAGACCGTCAAAATCGGCCCCATTCAGGACTTCAGCAATTTCATGAACGCCGTCATCGACCGCGATTCATTTAACAATACCAAAGGCTATATCGACCGCGCCCGTGCTTCCAAAGAGGCCAAAATCCTCTTCGGCGGCGGATGCAACGACGCCACAGGCTATTTCATCGAGCCAACCCTGATTGAAACCACCAACCCCCACTATGAATCCATGGTCGAGGAAATCTTCGCCCCCGTCCTGACCGTATTTGTTTATGAGGATGCCGACTACGAACAGGCCCTGCAGCTCTGCGATCAGAGCAGCATCTACGGCCTGACCGGATGCGTCTTCGCCCGCGACCGCTATGTCATCGACCTGGCGCTGGACAAACTGCGGCACGCTGCCGGCAATTTCTATATCAACGACAAGCCCACCGGCGCCGTCGTCGGCCAGCAGCCCTTCGGCGGGGCACGCGGCTCCGGCACCAACGACAAGGCCGGCTCGATGATGAACCTGACCCGCTGGGTGTCGCTGCGGGCGATCAAGGAAAACTTCATCCCCCCGACCGATTACCGCTATCCATTCATGGGATAAAAAATAAAAAGGCCCCGACCAAGTTCCAGCCGGGGCCTTTTTTATTTGCAAATCAAGTCCTTCTGAGTCGTTTAGCTGTTTTCTACCTCGCGCGACAATTCGATACTCCGCTGCCGTGCCCGCTCGAACCCGGCAAACAGCGTATCCCCCAGATTCAACTGGCCAAACACATTAATCGCCGCCTCGGTCGTCCCATTGGGCGAGGTCACTTTCCGCCGCAGTTCGGCAGGGCTTTCACCGCGGGCATAGGCCTGCTTGGCCAGCACGCCAGCCCCTTTGGCCGTCTGATACACCAGGTCCTCGGCAATATCCACCGGAATCCCCATCTTGACGCTGGCCTTGACCATTTCTTCCATCAGCAGGAAAAAGTACGCCGGGCCAGAGCCGCTGATGGCCGTTACCGCATCAATCAGTTCTTCCTTATCCACCAGAACTGCCCGCCCCACCGCAGAAAACAGTTTGAGCGTATGGTCCACCGACTCTCTGGACGCATTGGCCGAAAACAGTGCCGCCGCCCCTTCGCCCACCATCGCCGGCGTATTGGGCATTACGCGGATGACCTGGCAATTGCTCAGCCGCTTGGCCAGATACGCCGTGGTAATCCCCGCTGCAATACTGATGACCAGCGTATTATCGCGGGTTTTGCCCTCGATCCCGTCCAGCATCTTCTTGACATTCTGCGGCTTGACGCAAATCAGCAGCACTTTGGCGTGTTGAACCAGCTCCTCATTATTCAGTGTTGTCTTTATCTTGTATTCCTTGGCCAGAAAACTCAGCCGCTCCGGCCGGACATCCGATGCCATAATATCCCGGGCTTTGTACATCCCCGACCCAATAATGCCTTTAATGATCGCCTCGGCCATGTTCCCACCGCCGATGATTCCAATTGTTTCCATGCGTATCTCCTAAATTTTCAGGTAAATAGTCGATATAATATAACTAAATACCCGTCCATGGTAAAGCCTTTTTTCCCAATCGATGCCCAATAGCAGTCCGGAGCGCGAGCGACGTGATTTCAATAATATAATTCCCCCCGCTTAAACCCCAAATCCGGTTTTACCCTGTGTTTAACTCTCAGGATGCTCGATAGCCTCTTTGAGGCGTCGAAATTGCTGCTGAAGTTCAGGAAACTGCTGATGTGCCAATTCCGGTTTTCCGGCCTTGCATGCCTGTTCAATCTCAGCCGCTGCTTCGCGCAGCGCTTCGCCGCCAATATTGGCCGCCGCTCCCTTGATGCTGTGAGCTGCCAGTGCCAGTGCGGCAGGGTCACAGGCATCCATCGCCGCCTTGACCGCGTCGAGCTGTTTGGGAATGTCTTCCAGAAAGATATCCAGAACGACTTTGGCCGTTTCTTCGTCACCCATCAGCCGCTCCAGAAATCCTGTACGGTCATAAACCGGGGTTTGCCGAACCGCCGGCTGTTGCGCCGCAGGCGTCTGCTGAGTCAGCGGGGTTTCCGGGACGGCATCTTCGCACGGAAGCCACAAGGCCAGTTTATCGGCCAGCGTCCTGGGAGTCACCGGCTTGGTAATATAATCATCCATCCCGGCCTCAAGACACTTATCCCGGTCGCCCTGCATGGCATGGGCGGTCATGGCAATAATCGGAATCCTGCGATTCAAGACCGTCGATTCGGGATGACGAATACGACGCGCAGCCTCAAGCCCGTCCATTTCGGGCATCTGGATGTCCATCAGTACCAGGTCATAGGGAATGAATTCAAGAGCCTTGATCGCTTCAACGCCGTTGGCGGCCGCATCCGCATGAAGCCCCATCTTTTTGAGAATACCGATGGCCACCTGCTGATTGGTAATATTGTCCTCAACCAGCAGAATCCGCACCGACCGACCCGGTGTTAATGGTTCGGTTCGACTGGATGCATGGGGTCTGGAAATCCCTGAATTTTTGATCCCTGTAATGGCTGTCATCAGTCTGGCATACAGCTCCGACGGACGGACCGGTTTGGTCAGACTGGCCGCAAATCCCAGTTCCGTCAGCACGCTGCTGTCTTCCTGCCGGCCCAGCGAACTCATCATCATCAGGCACAGCCCGTTAAATCGCGGGTCCTGACGAATCGCCCTGCCCAGCATCAGGCCGTCCATCTCAGGCATCTGCATATCAGTAATTACAATATCAAACGGGGTTCCCGCCCGGTATGCCTCGTCGAGTTTCTGCAAGGCCTCCGGACCGCCTGGCGATTCTGCCGCCAGAGCTCCCCATGCGGACAGCCGTGCAGAAAGAATCTCACGGTTGGTGGCGTTATCATCCACAATCAAAATACGCTTATCCTGAATCTTCGTGCAGGTATTGCGAGGACGGTCCTGCTCGGGCTGCAGGCCAAGCTGTACCGTAAACCAGAATCTGGAGCCTTCGCCTTCTTTGCTGGCAACGCCAATTTGTCCGCCCATCTTTTCTGCAAGCTGTTTGGAAATCGCCAGTCCCAGCCCGGTCCCGCCATATTTGCGGGTCGTCGAAGCATCCACCTGGGTAAACTTCTCAAACAAAGTTTCGATCTTATCGGCCGGGATACCGATTCCGGTGTCATGAATCAAAAACCGCAGCATAACCTGCTGGCCGGTTCTGGATACGGTTTCCACACGCACCGCCACTTCGCCCTGCTCCGTAAACTTGATCGCATTGCCGGCCAGATTGGTCAGTATCTGACGCAGTCGGCCCGGATCGCCATTGACATACGATGGTACATCCGGATTGGCCGCACAGACAAATTCCACCCCTTTCTCATGCGCCTTGACCGCAATCATCCCGGCAAAATCTTCCAGCACATCCCGCAGGTCAAAATCCATCGACTCCAGTTCCAGCTTATTGGCTTCAATCTTGGAATAATCCAGGATATCGTTAATCAGCCCCAGCAGCGACTCCCCGCAATTCCGCACAATCTCGGCGTATTGCCGCTGTTCGTCGTTCAATTCGGTATCCAGCAGCAGCCCGGTCATCCCGATAACACCGTTCATCGGTGTTCGAATCTCATGGCTCATATTGGCCAGAAACTCGCTTTTGGCAATGCTGGCCGATTCGGCCATCGCCGCCATCGTGTTGGCATAAGCGGTTTGCTCTTCCAGATAACGGTTCAATCGTTCAGCTTCGGCCAGGGCATTTCGCAGATTGGTTTCAGCGCGTTTGCGGTCTGAAATATCACGGCACAGACAGAACACCAGTTTCTGACCGCTGCACACAGCAACACTGCTGCTGATCTCGACATCATAGACACTGCCGTCTTTTCGACGATGCCGCGTCTCAAAGTGATTGCCGGTAATCGTGAAATTTTGAACACGCTGCAAAAGCTCCTGGCGTGTCCACTGCGCATCCCAGTCCCAGACATGCAATTGATAAACTTCCTCCATCGTATAGCCAAGCATTTGGGCATACTGGCGGTTGGCTTCGTAAACCTTGCCCTCCTGGTCAAGCACAACGATGCCGTCAGGAGACTGTTCAAACAGCACACGCCGTCGGATGGTTTCGTCGGCCAGCGACTCTTCCGTCTGCTTGCGGGCGGTAATATCCGTAATGAAGCCCTCCAGGGCGATCACACGGCCGTCTTCATCATAGACGCCATGCCCCTGCTCCCAGACCCACTTGATGGTTCCATCTTTGGCGCGGATGCAGTATTCCTCCGTCAGCCGTTCTCGATTTGCCAGCACCTTTTGCCACTTGTCCCACAGGCGCTCCCGATATTCAGGAAGAATAACATCATTAAATGACAATACAGCATTATGAATTAATTCGGAAGCTTCGTATCCGGTTAATTCGAGGCAGCCTTCACTGACAAAATTCATCGTCCAGTTGCGATCATTTCTGCACTGATAGGACATCCCGGGCATGTTGGCCATCAGCGACGACAGCTTTCGTTCACTTTCACGAAGCGCCTGCTCGACCTGCTTGCGTTCGGTAATATCACGAACCACCGCCTGAAGGACCGGCTTTCCTTCCAGTTCAAAAACGCTCAGATGAACCTCAGTGGAAAACTCCTTGCCGGTATCCAGCCGCTTGTGCGTCCAGTCAAAATGGATACGGCCTCCTCGCATGGCGTCGGCGATATACCGATTGGCCAGTTCCCTCGAATCGGCTCCACAGGGTTGTTTTTCCGGCGACAATTCCGCGGGGTGATATGAACAGAACTGGTCTTTGGAGGCACACCCAAACAGAGACAGCGTAGTCTCATTGCAATCGATAAAGCCATCTTCATCAAGCAGCATGATGGCATCACCGGTTAAATTAAACAGCGAACGGTATTTCAGTTCCGACCGCTGAAGCTGATCTTCGTACTGTTTCCGTTCGGCGATAAAACGTGCCTGCTGCAGATTCTGATAAGCACTTTTGGATAACTGGCTGGCCGTCGTAAACAGCGCCCGGCAAATCTCTTCAAACCGCTGCCGCGACATGACCGGCACTTCACGAAAAGCCTCGAGGAAAGCCTTTTCATCCGCACCGATCCGGCGGGCATAATCCAGCATCTGCCCTTCCGTCTGAGTCTCGTCACGCACCTGCCCAATCAGCCAGTTGGCAATATGACGCCCGCCCACGGTAATACTGGCACCGCCATCCCACAATCCGCCGCTCAGGCACGGCTGAACGATAGGACCGTCGGGATTATGCTTGCCAAGGCAGGCATCCGAATGCATGCAGTTTTTCAGGCCTTCTTCTGTTTTTCGGATGATCTCCTTGCATAATCGGCAGAAATGGCTGGGACGCGTAATGGGCCTGCCGTCGGGGTAGGTAATAACCGAGGCGACTCCTGCAGCCGCAGCAAAATCATCCTGGATTCGCTGGATTTCATCGATATTAAACAAGTCCTCAAATACAACATTTTCAGAATTATCCTGCGGCTGGGTCAGCAATGCGATTCGCTGTTCCAGTGACCGTTCCGTATCTTTGCTGCGTTTAATATCAAGATAAACAATAAGTCCAATCAGCCCCAGAAACACACCGCACAGTCCCACTGCCCCGGCCATCTGACGCCGAATATTGGCCTGTGCAGCAATCTTTGCCGTATCCAGCGGTATCCCCACCAGGTCAATGGAAACATCGCCGACCGTGCGTCCAAAGCCGGCAGTGTCCCCATAACGGGACACCATACTGGCCGGCGCCTCGCTGGGCTGGCCATGACATCGCAGGCACCCGCTTTCAAATCGCCTCGGCAGTGCGCGGACATAATACGTCTTGCCCTCATGAATGAGCGTTCCGCTCCAGAGTTCCGCTTTGGGATTATCTCGAAAATAGCCGATGATTTCCGCTTCCTGCTCCGTGGCGATATTGGCCGGATTGCGGGGGTTGGTCGATGGAAACCGCAGCAGGTACTCGGGAAACTCTTTTCGCACACTGTCAAACACACTGCGGGCGACAAACGATGTGGACATGGCTTCGGCGATAAATTCGTCCGGGGCAACTCGTTTTTCCATCTCCGGGCGCACATGCTGGCCGATATATTTACGAATGGATGTATCGAATGCAGCTCCCAGCCGGGCCTGCTGGTCGGACATTTCTTCAATATGCTGATTCGTCCAGTGCCGCGTCTGAAGCAGGACAATACCCAGAAAAGCAATCCCCAGCAGCGCCAGCATAGCCAGCATGGCTGTCATTTGTCGCTGACGTCGTTTTGTTATGTCGGATGATGAGGATTGACTCATCAAAATAGTCCTTTGTCTGCGGCATGTGTTATTGCCTTGCTTTGAAACATTCAGTGCTCCAAAACAACCATTTCTACAGCATTACTATCATTTCTTGCATCCTTTATCGTCGAACAAAGGAAGGGACTTAGCTGTTTTTTTGTGGTCCCATAAAAAACCTGATGATATCGAATTACCGTTTGTCATATCCCCCAACATCCAGATTAGCTGAGCAGGTTTCAAATCATAGTCCGAGAATATACCCTTACCCGCAAAGCGATAAACACACCGGCAAAGGACAAAAATGCTTGACCATTCGGGATAAGGCTGATACTGTATGGGTCCATTATGGCATTGACCTATGATATTTTACTGCGTGTGGTTGGCGGGCTGGCAGGCGTTTACCTGCTGCTGAGCCTGTTCAATGTCCACTGGCTAACCCGGCTTCGGACACTGGGAGCGATTCTGGTTGGGCTGATTCTGGTCGGCTGGCTGGGCTGGCCGCTGGTTCGCCCTGCCGATCCCCTGGGGGCGATCTGTCTGGTCGATGGCATAGTCCCCCCATTTAACGGGCTTTGGCTGTGTGCGATGGGTTTTGCTGCCGGGTTTGCCGCTTATTGGACAGGCTATCCCAAAGGGCTTTTGACCGCCCCGCTGGCGGTTCCGGCAGGGATGTCGGCGTGGTGTTTCGCCTCCGGCGACATGCGAACCCTGCTGATTACCAATTCCACCCTCGTTGAACGTCAGAAAGTGTATGCCGTACTCGGCTGGGAGGGTTTATTCTGGCTTTTGCCGGTGATCGCAGGGCTGCTGGGAGTCCTTGCCGGGTGGGTTCTGCATAAAAGACAAATGCCTCAACTAACCATCAGCAAGCTGTCCGACGAGGGCAAACCATTGTACCTGCTCATCGCGGCTGTCGCATCGGTGGTCGTAGTGCAGATACTTATTTCCATCCTGGCTCAGGATGTCCGCCAGCAGGATCCCCAGCTTGGCCAAGTTGTCGGCCAGCCGGGCAAAGGACAGGTCGCCTTTGCAGTATTCGTCTCATTTTTAGCGGCCGGATATGCCGTAAAGTATTTTATAAAAACAAGTTATATCATCCCCACTCTCTGTGCAGCCATCGCAGTATTTCTGGCTATGCGATACGCCGCCAGTCCCGCAGTAGCCGAACAGATGACCCGAAACTGGGCGGTTGCCTATTTTCCCAGGGCTGTTTGTGCCATCTTACCCCTCCAGATGGTTGCCTTCGGAGCGTTGGGGGCTTTTGCAGGATTTCAGTCAGCTAAAAAGGTCATGGAATCCCCAAAACAAGCCTGATAACGTCCTATAATGTACACCCCTTTTCAAAGCATCAAAAAAGCAAATTTTTTTAAAAATATCTATAACCGCTTAAATATAAATGTGTTATAATTAATTCTGTTCGATTTTATTCATAAAATATACAACGCCACTTAAAAAAGCATTACTTAAGCCGACCAGAACTGCCGAAAAATGATGTGCCGGCCAGAAACCTGAGCAGCGCCTGTAAAAGACCTGTCCGGATACGTTTGGAAAACGTATTAATAATAGACCGTTGGAAAGTGCCAGATAAGGGATTAAAAACAGCGCGGTCAAGGAGATAAGTATGCTGGTTTTAAGCAGACAAAAGGATGAGTCAATCATGATCGGTGACGAGGTGGAAATCACCATCGTCGATGTCCGCGGCGACAAGGTGCGGCTGGGAATCTCAGCCCCCCGCTCCGTAGCGGTTCACCGAAAAGAAATCTACCTGGCAATTCAGAAGGAAAAGCAGCAAGCTCAGGATTCCGACACCCACAAGGATGCCGGCGATGCGGACCCTCACGCGGTCAACTCCAAGGCCTCCTAAGTTTTAATTGATCACACGATAACCTGTCAGGCCCCCGTCCTCGCGTTGACGATGGGGCTTTTTTTTGCGCCCAGCATGCCCCATACTCTCTTATCAAACCACTAACTTCAATTAGAAAAAGAACTTACGGCTTCAAATTCAAGGCAATCAGGTCAATAAATTCCTCGGCATTGACCACACGAACATTCGAGTCGAGCAGTTGGATCGTATCATAAATGTCATTCAACCCTTTGCTCCAGGCATGGACAGTAACCGCGGTATAGCCCTCGGGACGGGTTGGGTCTTTGGGCAGGGCATTGATGCTTTTGGCCAGCTCGGCAGCGGTGGGCCGGACGGCGGAATAGAACGTCTCCTGTCGGAAATCAAATCGCGGGGTAACCATGGGCTTGCCGTCAAACCAGAATATCTTGCCGTTATGCGGCGCATATTGGATATATTCGAGGTAGATTAAACCTTTCACCTGATCAAGGGCGGTAAACCATTTGGCGGTCTCATAATAATCCTTATTCAGGGCTTTGTCTGGCAGCAAATAGTCAATCTGCAGCAGCACCCGCAGGTCGGCCCGTTTCATCCATTCGCCGACACGTTTGGCACTGGTCTGCAGATAAGGGGAGGATGCAGGATAAAAATAGCCCGGCCCGCAATAGGCAATGAACGCGTCTTTGGGTGTGGCGGCACGATACCACATATCCACCCCGTTGGGTGATAACTCCACCAGCGCCGGGGCCATGCCCCAGGTCATCGGGAATTGGCCGCGATGCGGATTGGCATAGAATTTTCGTGTGGAGTAGAACGAATTGGTGCCGATTTCGGTGAGGATATTGTCCATGTCGCTCATGATGAAAGTAACGTAGTGAACGCCGGTTTCTTTGACCGGCGCGGTGCGAGCGACCTTCTGTGTAAAGGTTTTGTCTTTGAGTGCCGGCCCCATAGCCGCATGGACGGACAGGTTGAGCATCCAGTCACTGGGCATCTGGTAGAGACCTTCTTCGGAGTGCAGTTTCACAGACAGGCCTTCGTCTCCGGTGGCCGCATCAAGCCAGCCATAAACAGGGGAACTCGGGGCCATGCTGCGATAGACCGCCCGGGAAACAGATTCATCGGCATACCACCATGACAAGGCACGGGTGGCAGCCGTCCAGTCTTTCAGATACGGAGCACTGCGGTGAAAACGCGGATTATTCGTATGGACGATGATAAGGTCGTCGTTGATTTGGTCGCGGTAGGTTTCATAGACCCAGCGGCAGTCTTTACCGCGTACGTCCAATGCTTTGGTATAGCCTTTGGCGATGGCCGTCGGTTCGAGGGCCGCATCGACTGCGACAGCATCAAGCAGCCCGGACAACGCAGCCGCTGCGGACAGTGACGGACGGTCCCGCAGTTCATAAAGAACATACCTGCCGCTGGTCCAGGGCTTCAGGGCCTCCAGCAGGCCGGCCCAGTCACGAGCCATACTGCGGTCAAAGCGAATCTTGTACTGCTTTTCGAAATCTTCGACAAAGGTATTATCGCCGGCATCGATCCAAAGACGGGGGCGATCCGTGCGGGCAACGATACCCTGGAGGGTCTGTATGGCAATAAATTGATTATCTTCAGAGCCTGGGCCTTTGGTGAAGACGTAGAGGGTGTCGTTTTCGGATAGGGGCTTGATGTCGGCATACAGCGGACTGTGCTTGATTTCCCGGAACAGCGATATAGCATCGATGAAAAGGGCTGCGAGGGTCACAGTCTGGAACTGAATATCAACATAGAACGCAGCGGCATCGGCGGTAAATTCACGGGTTTGTTCGAGCCATTTGCCATCGGTGGACTTGAGGGCCATGCGGGATTGGCTCAGCAGTGTTTTGGCGTCCGACTTGTAAGAACGCAGGACAACAAAGGCTGTGTCATCTTTGATGTCGGTTCCGGATTCGGTCTTGAGATGAAAAACAAGTTTAACGTTTTCGCCGCGGCGTATCGGCATCATGGAAGAAGTCAGGGTGCCGGGGGCATCGGATGCGGCAGTCAGCTTGAAGCAATGACTCCCCTGCGGAGCCGGAGTTTCGAAAGCGACTGCCCCGGCGGCAGTCCACCCCGCCAGGCCCTGCTCGGCGCTGCCGTTGGCCAGAGGACTGTAGGAGATATCGTATTCGACAGCCGTGACCCTGGCGGAAGCAAGCAGGCACAATACCAACAGGACAGTCATTTTCAGAGATAGATGGGCGGATATGGAAGGATAATTGGAGTGAGCAACGACATCCCGAGTTGTTCTTTTTGACACCATGATACATCCTGTGTTTCAGATTCTATTTGGTTGATTATCACCGCCTCAAGCGGCCCCATCGTTCGGGCAATACGATACCATTTTGCAGCGTCAGTGGCAAGTGCAATTCGGGGGTTTTGTGGGGGCTTTGGAACATCTTACCGTCGATGGAATGAATGTGTATTCGTTGACGGAAAAAATTATAACCGAGATTACGGGGAAATAACAGAACATCAATACTGCAAAACATGAGCCAGACAGATTTCTACCCGGCTCTTATTTTGTGATTGTCGATATGGTTTCCGACGAAGCATCAATCCGCCCAGTCCAAGCTGAATCAATGTCGTCGGTTCTGGAATAACGGTGATGTTTTGCCAAACCAGCCGCCCAAAATGGCCAGAGAACTCCTCGACGCCGCACGGGCTAATGCAATATCCGAAAGATCTCTATACAAAGCCAAACAAGTCCTGGGCATCCAAGAGAAAAAGATAGGTTTTCAGGGAAGGAATGCCTGGTCGCTTCAAGCCGCATCATAATTTTGCCAGTCCCGTTCACGGATACCCAGGGAGTGATAATGCACGGGACTGCCGAGATTGGATTATTATTAAAATAATCAGTCTTATACATATAATAATAGCAATGACTGGATTATTTACTCAAAAATGCAGTCCCGGCAGTCCCGGCAGTCCCAACACCCCCTGCACCCTGATGGTGATTGCCAAAAGTCGTTCCGTTTTCACAATAAAGTCAGGCTGGAGTGCAACAGGCACAGGGTAACGCACCATGGCCATCCGAAAAATTGCATTCCCCTCTTGAAATTCGGAATAAACACCTATTATGCAATTTGTTTAACAAAAAAGGCCGGAACCTCACGTGGAGATTCCGGCCCGGATATGACCAATTGAAATCCGATTACTCGGCTGAATAAAGTCCGTTTGCCAGCCCGTTGTCGGCAAATACGGCAAAGTCGGCCAGGTCAATCTTGCAGTAGGACAAGCCGGTGTTGTCGTAGTTATAGGCATTGCCGATAAAGTTTGCGTTAATACAGGGCTGAATACCCGTGACACTGAGATTATTAAACAAAAACAGACGGATAAAAATCAAGTCCCCAACGCAGTAAAAATAGGAAATATAAAGATGAAAACACTGCGGGCGACCGGAATCGAACCGACATATCGTGCTTGGGAAGCACGTGTTCTACCACTGAACTACGCCCGCGTAAGTCGTTATTGTGTAGGCATATATACCCATTTTGCCGGGTTTGTCAAGCTGAAAATGACCCGATGCTAAGAAATTACCAATCAAGTTGGGTAGGCTTGTCCGATTTCAAGGCCCCTGACTGTCGGTTATTTACTGAATCTCCGATTTGGTCTTATCCACATCGAAACCGTGGTCCCGGAACCAGCCGAACATGTCGCGGCCCATGGCAACACTGAGGACAGAGACAGTAGCATTCATATCGTATTTTTTCAGCTTGCCCGGCACAGCCATCCTGCGTTTGGCCTTGAAATAATCGGCAACGATATCCGGATTCTCCTGCCGCAGTTGCTCAAAAATCCAGAAGGTTTTGCCCCAGTGCATCGCATTGGCTTTATCGCTATTCAAAGGCTCAACCTCGCTTTTGAGGCTCTTGCCGTCCAGGTCATAGAGCGTCATGGTCGGATCAATCTTGCTGGCACGCTCAATGGTACTCTGGATACGCTTCATCGCCTCGGATTCATATCCCATATCGATCATGACCAGATTCCCCACATACGTGGCAATCGGCTCGTTCCAGACCTCCGCAAACGGCAAAACCCACGAATGGACTGACTCATGCGTGATAAATTCAATCATGCTGTCTTCCTGCTCGGGGAAACCGCCCCAGAATACCGCCAGCCCGAGCGTCCGGCCGGAGGAAAATCCCCCGCCGCCGGTGGCCAGCAGACCAATTTCCCCGGCCATGCCTTCCGACAGCGGAACGCCCATACGCTGCTCGATAACCGGCTTGACTCGCAGATAAATCTCGCCCATCGCCTTGGCATAGGGCTTGAGGTATTCACTATAATGCAGCTTGATGGTGCCGAGGTCGTCGGTGTACTCGAGCTTGTCGATACCAAAGCTGATAAAGGGCTTTTTGGCATCCACCGGTTTGCCTTGTGCAGCCTTGGCCAGCAGAGGCTGCCACCAGCCGGCGTTGATATTATCTTTGGCATCGGGCCGGCTGCCTGCCAGACCCCGGGCGGCAATCAGCAGTGTCCCTTTGCCAATGGTTTTGCGGACCAGCACCGGCCTGTCTTTGGCATCGGTAACCAGAACCTCCCACGCATCAGGCTTTTCGAGCTTCAGCCAGTCGGCACGGCCTTCGATGGCACCGGCAATCTCCGGGCTTGCGGCCTTCAGCGGCATTTCTGCCGGACCTTCAAAACTGCACTGAAACCGGTTCACCAGCTTATTTTGCGGATTCTCCCCCGCTGAACCGAACAGGACCACCCCACCGCCGTCGGCCAAAAACGTCCGGATGGCCGTCCAGTCTTTGGGCAGATAAGAAAGATGTTCGTCACAGCCCAGCAGAATCAGCAGATTGGCATTGGAAAAATCATAATTGGTCAGCGTCCCCCAATTCATGGCCTGCGGCTGGCCGGGCAGATATTGACTGTGAAACCGGCCATCGGCATAAAAACTGAACTGGTGGCCGATATGGCTGACGGCATGAATCCGCGGACCTTCCTGCTGGGCAACCATTGCATAAGAAGACAGACACAATAAAAGCAGGCACAACAAAAACCTTGCAACCTTAACCCATCGTGAAGTATGCTGAAGTAACATTTTGATTCCTTATAATTTAGCTCTCGTTTATTTCTCAGCTATTGGTCTATACTATTTCAGCGCCGCCGACCATCTGGCCATAATCGCATCAACGGTGCCGCCTTCGCTCCACTGCGTGATGCCGTCCGCCTTGCATCGGGCAGCTAAATCCGTCAGCTTCCGCAGGGCTTCGGCCTTTTGTTCCGGGGTGCCGGACGCGGCGTGATTGGCTTCCTGCATAATCTTGAAATACTCCAGCGACAGCCGGGCGTGCTTGACCCGGGCCAGAATCGCCTCATTTTCCGCCAGACTCTGGGCCTCATCGAAAAGTTTATCCGCAGCCGTCACAATCTCCGGCGTCATCAGGCCTTCCGTCGCCTGGGGACTGTTGAAGATAAAGCCATGAATATTATCCTTGCGAACCTTGTCATGCAGCAAATCGAGATACCGGTCAACAGGCCCGGCTGCCTTGCCATAAAAACCCCTGAGAAAGTCGGCCCGAACAGCCTTGACATCGGCACGTGTATTCCAGAGCAGTTTTGCGATAAGGTACTGTTTCAGGTCGTCCATGAAGCCGCCTCCGCCGGTAGGTCTGTTGTCCTGCATGGCGGTATAAGTCCCCTGCATAAAAATGCCCTTGACGCCGGAGCGCTTGTACAGCGGAATATCGGCGGCGATTTCATCCAGATCCGGCTGCGGCAGCAGGTAATTGGCAAAGATGGTGTTATAATGCCAGATATACAGCGAATCAGTAATCGCATCCCAGCCGGCCAGATTATCCATAAAGGCCGCATTCTGCGGACAGCACCGCTGCTCATAGGGGTGGTGCTCGCAATTGCTGATGGGACACAGACGAATCCGGACATTGGGCAGCGGTTTAGTGATTTTCGGCGGCTTTTCCGTATATTGATAGGCCAGCGTATCAATCAGCTTGCCGGGGTATTTTTTAGCGGCCTCGGCGGCAATGGTATTGACAAACCGCAGCAGCAGCCCGGCCGGACTGCCTTCTTCAGCATCCACCGCCGCGCACTTCTCACAGCGGCAGTAGGCAACATTGTCATTCTGCGAAACAGAAAAAATCGTCGCATTGGGATTCTGCTCCATCCACCGCATCACGGTTTCCAGGGCAATCCGCTGCACATCCGGATTGGCCAGGCAAAGCTGCCCCTCCAGTTGACCGCCCCGCCGGACACCGTCAATCAGAGAATAATACTCCGGGTGTTTTTCGAAGTATTGGGCCTTCGGAACAAGACTGTCGAAGGTGTGAACAAACGGCATATAGCTGATCTTTCCGCCCCGCTGCTCGTCAAGTCGGGTATGGTTGCCGTTGACTTTATTGCGAGCGGCCCAGTCGGGATCCCAGGCATCCGTGTAGAAAGGCTCACGATATTCAAAGTCTGGTTTCTGAACAATAGATAGCGGCTTCAGGACAATAGTGGATGTTTTGGGTATATAACTAACAGTAGAGGTGTACCATCGGCATCCGAGCTGCTCTTCCAGCAGAGTATAAACGCCGTACATCGTCCCCCGCAGCCGTCCGCCGACAATAACCAGATGCGGCCCGACAGTCTGGATGGCAAAACCTTCATCGCCAAGATCCTTGAGGTCCACCCCAGCATTCAGTGACCGGAAAGTTTCCCCGTCCCCCAGAACAATCATCTGTCCTGGTCGGGCTTGCCCTTCGACAGCAATCGGCAGTTCCGCCCCGGAAATCTCCCGGAGAAATGTCTGCAGCTCCGCGGCGGCATGTTTTTCGGACGCAGAGGCATCCTTTGATAAAACAATGGTAAAGTCGGACTTTCCGGCCTCCACGAGCCTGATCTCATTCGACTCCGCCTGGGCGGCCATAAAGCCGTCACTCAGGATAAAATGGCTCAATGTGAATACGATAAGGCCTGTCAAAATAAGATGTTTCATCGCATTACCTTCCTTTCCTGATAACGTCAGTCATTGACAACCTAAATAAAGACAACAATACTCCGACAAAGGTTTCACATGCACCACGGCTGCCGGCAAAGTTATGGGACCATTCCAAGATTAGCTTCCGGCAAATTTCAGATTATTGCAAGCATCATCGATTCGTTACTTTTGACGTTAATTTGCACAATACACACCGGGTTCGCCCTTTTCATTAGTACGCAGGCTTTTAGGCTTAATGCCAAGTGTTTTATCGGTTGTTTTGAAAAAATTACCATATCAAGATTATCATCATCCATTTCCGCTTCTTTTTCGCCCTATTCTGGCTTCCAGGCCGATTAATTCGCTTGGATTCTGTGTCGATATGTCTTTCGACAGACATCGGGGTCTGTCTGATAAAACTCGATAAACAGAAAGGACTTAGCGTGGCCAGAATTGCAGAGGTCGTCAAAGCCATCCCGGTTCAATACGGGCAGTGCGATGTGGTTGTTTCCGGCGACATGTCTGTTCAGGAGGTTCTCAACCAGGTTGTCTCAAATGGTCTGGAGACCGTCGGCATCACCACAGACAACAATGAACTGCCCGCCCTGCTGAATCGGGAGCAACTGCTGCAAGCCATGGTCAGCGAAGTGGAAAGCATCCAGCATACCATCAGTCAACTGGGCAGCCAGCTCAAAGACAACACCAGCAATCAGCTTGACCTGATTGCCTCCAGCCTCACCAGCGGATATGCCGGAGCGGCACAGAAATTCGAACAGGCCCTCAAGGCCATGACCGAAGGGATGATCATTTTTGATGTCCATGGGCATGTGGAAATGGCCAATCCCTCGGCCCGGTCTCTGCTGGGACTGGAAGCCAATGCCGACATTGAAACCGTCAGCCGCCTGCTGGACCATCTCGGATTTCGGGCCTTGATGACCCTGTCCGGAAAATCCACCGGGCAAAACAGCGGGCAATTCCGGATTAAATCCGCCCACGCCAGGCTGCTCGAAACACGCTGGTCTCTGCTGCAAAACGACTGGGGACAGGCCCTCGGCTGGGTCATCACCATGCGGGATATTACCAGTGAAGTCGCGGCGGAAAACACCAAATCCGAGTTCATCGCAGCCATTTCCCACGAATTGCGTACCCCTCTGACCAGTATTCAAAACTCCGTCTCCAATATCCTGGCCGGCGTGACCGGCAAAATCAACGACAAGACCCGCCATTATCTGGAGGTGATGAAAAACGACTGCCACCGGTTTGCGGATTTGATCAACGACCTGCTGGATGTGGCCAAGCTGGAAGCGGGCAATCTGCCGATTACCCAGCAGGTCATGAGCCTCGAATCGCTGGTGCAGAATATCACCGCCGAATTTACGGACATGGCCGCAGCGGCTTCCGTCACGCTGGACTGCCGGATCGAGCCGGATATCTGTCCGGTTTATGCCGACAACAAACGCATTCGCCAGGTCCTGAGCAATCTGCTTCGCAACGCCATTCATTTTTCCCCTGCCGGCGGCACCGTCAGCATCAGCGTCCATGACCGCGGTTCGGATATTGTGACCGAAATCGCCGACGCCGGCGAAGGCATCTGCCCGGAAATGCAGAAACAATTGTTCACGAAATTCTATCAGATCGCTCGTCAGGCCGGCCCGGGTTCCAAAGGCAACGGACTGGGACTGGCCATCAGCAAAGGCATCATCAACGTGCATGGCGGCTCCATCTGGGTCGAAAGCGAACAGGGCAAAGGCAGCCGATTTTTCTTCTCGCTGCCAAAAATCGATCCGGCCAAAATCCTGCAAAAACACCTCGAGCAGGTCATTTCCACCACGCGAAAAGAACAGACGCGATTTGGCTTTTTACTGCTCAGTTTTGAAATGAGCCAGAAATGCGATATCCCCCTGCGTCAGGCCGCCGGCAAGATCATTGCCTGGCTGCTGGGTCGAAGCCGCTACTTTTTATCGGGCGAACTGGACCTGGCCCTCCAGAGCGGGGAAAATCAGATGGTCTTTATTATCGGCGATTTCGGCAGACAATCCATTGAATCCGTACAGCAGAAAATCGAACTGAATCTGCTCAATTATATGAAAAAATACTTTATCGACATCCCGATTGTGCCGATGCTCGGAAAGAGCCTTTGGCCCAAAGACGGGACCGACAAGGTTTCGCTGGAAACAGCGGCAAGGAACAGCCTGGCCCCTTTAATTGCCGGGTAGAAACACAGCCAACCGACCTGATGGAGTAAGGCTTATGTTTGATTTTTTTGGAATCAAGAAAAAAACACGGAAAATCAAAATCCAGGTAACCGATGACGAACCCAACATCGTCCAGACGCTCAAAGACCGGCTGGAGATGAATGACTTTGACGTGGTGGTCGCTCATAACGGCAGCGATGGTCTCAAGATCGCCGAGCAGGAAAGACCCGATGTCATCCTGCTGGATGTCATTATGCCCGTGATGAACGGCCTGGAAATGCTGGAAATGCTTCGCAAGCAGCCCTGGGGGCAGGAGCCGTCGGTCATTATGCTGACCGCCCGCAGCCAGACCCAGGATATCGCCCGCGCCAACGCCTGCGGCATCGATGATTACATCATCAAGCCGTTTGACCTCAGCGAACTGCTGGAAAAAATCGAAAGCATCCTCGAACAGCGCAAAGTGCTGACCAAAGTCAGCGAGTAAATACTAAATCCCGGCGCCACGGTGTCGGGATTTTTTGTTTTCCATCGTTTGCAGCAACAGCCTTTTGGGACTCAGGCCGCAATCATGCTATACCATCACAGACCGATTTCCGCATCGGTCAGATAACAGGCCGGCTCATTAAACCAGCAGGACAGGTCCCCCGTCCCCTGAGGACATCGGAAATTCCCCTTGCATAACTCAAACCACTTGCAGCGGGCACATCGACTGGCCCGATAGCTATCCTTGTCGCGAAGCATCTGCATCACCAGGTCAGACGTATCATCCCAGATCGCCCCGAATGGTTTTTCCAGCACATTGCCGATGGCGTGATTGCGCCAGAACTGGTCGGGATGAACGGCCCCATCCCACGATACCGCAGCTATATTCTGCCCCGTCCGGTTGCCCCCGGAACGCAGCAGCAAGTCCATGGCCGCCTGGTATTGCGGGTGATTTTCCCGATGCATCCGCAACAGCAGATAAGGACCGTCGGCGTGATTGCCCACCGTCAGCACTTCCTCGGCATGCCCCTTGAGGACACTTTCTGCGGTGCGGGTGATAATCTCATCCAGCGCCGTTCGAATCTGCCCCGACGTCGCGGGCCGCAGGTCATCGGCTGCCGCCCTGCCCGTGCGAACCAGGTGATAGAAGCATATCCGGCGAACCCCGTTTTGCCTGGCAATCTCAAATACATCCCCCACCGTATCGGCATTCTGCCGGCTCATGGTAAACCGCAGGCCGGTCTTGAGCCCGGCATTCTGACAGGCTTCGATCCCCTTCAATGTGGCATCAAAACAGCCCGCCGCCCCGCGGAACTGGTCATGAATCTCCCGCGGCCCGTCCAGCGAAATCCCGGCATAGGATAAGCCGACTTCAGCCAGCCGCTTGGCGGCATCCTCGGTAATCAACGTACCGTTGCTGGACAGCACAATCCGCAGCCCCAGCGACCGGGCAAAGTGCATCAGGCGGAACAAATCCTTGCGAAGCATCGGCTCACCGCCACTGAACAGCAGGACCGGACAGCCATAATCAGCCACCTTGGCGATGAAATCCTCGGCCTGCTGGGTGGTCATTTCCTGAACTCGCGTCGCACAGTCACTGTCGCTGTAGCAATGCACACAGCGCAAATTGCACCGGGCCGTACAGTTAAATACAACAATCGGCTTGAGCGTACGCTTGGCCGGATACCGCAGTTCATCCGACGCCCCGGCCTTGTCGCAATATAATTTCGAGATATTTATCATCGTGTTCCCATGCCGCAAAAAAGCCCGGTCGTCCCGGGCTTTTTATTGTTATGTCATCTGTCTTAGCGTGTACCAACCACCTCGGCACATCGATCACACAGGTCGTCATACGCTGCGTTTTTGCCGACGCTGGGACGATAATTCCAGCACCGCTGACACTTGGCATACGGGCTTTTGCTCGCAGTCACTTTCAGTTGATCGCCTTCGGCAATCTTTACTTCACTGACAATGCACAGCGACGCCATCGCCTCGGCCCCAATCGACCGGACGGCAGCCAGCATGTCTTTATCGCCTATCACGACGTCAACCGACGCCTCCTGGTTACTGCCGATGATCTCATTTTTACGCAGGTCTTCCAGCGCCTTGAGGATTTCATCCCGCAGGGTCATGATTTTCTCCCAGGCGCCGGCATTGGCCGCATAGTTCACCCCCGCCGGCGGCACAGGCATCGTCGCCAGATGTACACTCGAAACATTGTCCGATTTATGCACCATCGCCGCCCAGGTCTCTTCGGCCGTATGGGCCAGCACCGGGGCCAGCAGCCGCGTCAGGGCATCGAGCGTACAATACATCGCCGTCTGACCGCTGCGGCGCGACGGGCTGGTCTTGCCGTCACAGTACATCCGGTCCTTGAGCACATCCATATAAATACTGCTCATTTCCACCGTACAGAAATTATAAATCAGCGAAAACACCCGGTGGAACGCAAATTCCTCATACGACTTGCGAACCTGCTCAATCAGCTCGGCCAGCTTTTCCATCGCCCAGCGGTCAATCGGCAGCATATCCGCATACGCCACGCTATGCTCGGCGGGGATAAAGCCGTCAATACTGCCCAGCAGATACCGCAGGGTATTGCGTATCTTGCGATAGGCTTCCTGCAGGCGGCCAATCAGGTCGTCACTGCACCGCATATCTTCCTGATAATTGACACTGGCCACCCACAGCCGCAGAATGTCGGCGCCGTATTTATTGATTTCTTCCAGGGCGCTGACGTAGTTACCCGCCGATTTGGACTGCTTCATGCCTTTTTCATCGACAGTGAAGCCGTGCGTCAGAACGGTTTTGAACGGTGCCTTGCCCAGCGCCCCCAGCGCCGGCAGCAGCGATAACTGGAACCAGCCGCGATGCTGGTCGGAGCCTTCCAGATATAAATCCACCGGAATAGGCCAGCCGGCCTTGGCCGCCACCGCATACCAACTGCATCCGGACTCAAACCAGACATCAAAGATATTCTCTTCCTTTTTCAGGTCATCCCACACAAATCCGTCCGGCAGCACAAAATCCGCCCCAAGGATGTCCTGCGGGGAATCGGTAAACCACGCATTGGAGCCTTTCTTGCCGATATACCGGGCAACGGCCATCACACTGTCTTTGGTCAGCAGCACGTCCCCCCTGCTGTTGACAAAGGCCGGGATCGGCAGACCCCATGACCGCTGACGGCTGATGCACCAGTCGGGACGGCTTTCCAGCATCCCGCGAATCCGCTTTTCGCCCCAGTTGGGCACCCATTGCACCCCGCCGATCTGCTCCAGTGCCAGGTTGCGAAGGCTTTTGCCGAATTTGGGAATCTCACGGTCCACACTGATAAACCACTGCTCCGTGGCCCGGAAAATCACCGGCATCTTGCTGCGCCAGCAATGCGGGTAGCTGTGAACAAACTGGGCCTGATGAACCAGCAGCCCAATCGAATTGAGATGATCGCAAACTTCCTTATCGACCTTCAGGACATTCTTGCCGCGAAGCCACGCCGGGACGGAATCATCATAGCAGCCATTGTCTCTGACCGGCGAATAGACCGCCAGCCCATTGGCCATGCCCGCCTGATAGTCTTCCACACCATGCCCCGGGGCAATATGCACAATGCCGGTACCGTCTTCGGTGGTCACAAACTCCGCATTCAGAGCAAACCAGCAGTCCTTATCCGTCGGGTTTTTCTCTACGTACGGATGAACATAGCGAAGCCCTTTAAGCTGTTCCCCCAAAACGCCCTGGGAGACTGTATAGTGCCCTTCCTCCAGCCCCGCCGCCTTGACGACTGCGTCCAGCCGCGTCCTGACAACAACCGACGTGTATTTCTTCCCGTTTTTCGAATACGTCAGGCCGACATACTCCAGCCGCGGATGCAGTGCCACAGCCAGATTCGCCGCCAGCGTCCACGGCGTCGTCGTCCAGATCATAAAGCACATCGTGCCCGCATCACTCAGACCCATCAGCGATTTGGCCCTGGCCGCCGACGCCTCATCCATCGGAAAATTCACATACACACTCGGCGACGGAATATCCCGGTATTCCAGTTCCGCATCCGCCAGCGCCGTTTCACACCCGACCGACCAGTGAATGGGCTTGAGCTGCTTATAGACAATCCCGTTGCCCACCAGCTCAGCAAAGATTTCCAGAATCCCCTGCTCATACACGGGCTTGAGCGTCAGGTATGGATTTTCAAAATCGCCGAATATCCCCAGCGACTTGAACTGCGTCGTCTGCAGCTTGACATACTTGGATGCATATTTCTGACAATGCTTACGAATGTCGGGTTTGCTCATCGTCCTCGCCGCATCCCCCAGCTCGGCCATTACCTTGACTTCAATCGGCAATCCGTGGCAGTCCCAGCCCGGAATATACGGGGCCTGAAATCCGCACATGGTCTTGTACTTGACCACAAAATCCTTGAGCACCTTGTTAATCACATGGCCCATGTGAATATCGCCATTGGCATAAGGCGGGCCGTCATGCAGCACATACAGCGGCTTGCCCTGCCGGCTCTTAAGAATCTGCTGATAAATATCCTGCTTATCCCAGTCTTTCCGCTGCTGGGGTTCCCGCTGGACCAGATTGGCCTTCATCGCAAAACTCGTCTGCGGCAGGCATAACGTATCTTTATACACTTTCTTTTCAGTATCAGACATAAAACATCCTCTTTGTAATTTTCAAACAGACTATGGTACGCCCAAACCCCCGCCCTGTCAACCCGCCGAACAGGATATTCTTGAAGGACAATGGGATTATTTGTTGCGTATGAAAAATAAAAACAGGCCCCGAAGACACTATCGCCATCGGGACCTGATTGATTTGTCTGTCACAATATGAGGTTTAAAGACGCAAGTCTGCTTTAAAACCGCCGGGTATGCTTTTTCCGACGATTCCGAAAGGACTTCGACTTGCCGCCCGACGAAAAAGAGCCGCCGCCCTGAGGCCTGCCGCCCTGCGATTTGCCGTAATGCGGCCGGCTTTCATGCGATTGACCCTGCTCAGGCCTGCCCTCGCGGGGTTTGTCCTGCCGCGGCTTGCCGCTATGGCCTCGTTCATCATGCCGCCTGCCGCCATGTGCTTTCGCATCACGCGGCTTGTCATAGTGCTTTTTCTCTTGATGCTGTCCGGGCTTTTCGTTGGATGCTGACTGGTCCGCCTTCGGCTCAGCCTTGCGCGAAGCAAACACAGGGCATGGCTCAAATTTCAATTTCTTGCCAATAAATTTCTCGATGCGATGCAGATATTGTTTTTCATCATCCGAGACAAATGTAATCGCATCGCCGAGAGCCTTGGCCCGTCCTGTCCGACCGATACGATGCACATAATCTTCAGCAAACGCAGGCACATCGAAATTGACCACATGCGAAATCCCGTCCACATCAATGCCGCGAGCCGCAATATCCGTTGCCACCATCACCTGGAACTTATTCTGCTTAAAGCCGTCCAGGGCTTTCTGACGCTGGCTCTGCGTACGGCCTGAATGAATCGACACCGACTTGATCCCCGCCCGATCCAGATGCTTATTAATCTTGTCGGCTCCGTGCCGCGTCCGCGAAAACACCAGCACACAATACATATTCCCGCTTTGCAGCAGGTGACGCAGCAAATCCATCTTCTGGTCCTTGCGAACCGGGTAAATGTGCTGCGTAATCGTTTCAATCGGATTGTGCTGCTGGCCGATCTGAATCATCTTGGGGTCCTTCTGTACCCCCACCGCCAGTCCCTTGACCTCTTTGGACATGGTCGCCGAAAACAGCAGTGTCTGTCGGTTAGCGGGCAGATGGCCGATGATTTTCTTGACATCGTTGATAAAACCCATATCAAACATCCGGTCGGCCTCATCCAGCACCAGCGCCTCAACAGCCCGCAGGTCAATCGTCCGCCGCTGCAGATGGTCCATCAGCCGCCCCGGCGTAGCCACCACGATATCCACCCCGCGGCGCAGGATCCGAATCTGGTTTTCCATACTGACGCCGCCGTACACTGCCAGCGCACGCAGTTTCATAAAACGTCCGTATTCGGCAATGCAATCCTCAATCTGCACCGCCAGTTCTCGCGTCGGCGTTAAAATCAGTGCCCGGACGCCCTTCTTGGCGCCTTTTTCTTCATAGCTGAGCCGGTGCAGGATCGGCAGTACAAATGCAGCCGTTTTGCCGGTACCTGTCTGGGCACAGCCAATAAGATCCCGCCCCGCAAGAACTGCGGGAATGGCTTGGGATTGAATTTCAGTGGGAGCCGTGTAGCCGGTGGCAAGGATACCCTGCACCAGCGGGTCGCAAAGACCAAGTGATTTAAATGGCATTCAAATGTCCTGAATTAATGAATATTGAACTGATGATTCAAACGTGAAAAATCAGAAGTTGCTGTGAATTATACCTCACTCGGGGAACAATAGATAGAACAAAATAGAGAAACCGCAAAGATTCCTTCCAATAGCAGAAAATATGGAACGACCGGCCTTTGATTGTAAAGGATGTCATAGATCGCTAAGATTTATGACAGGGCAGCACAGGGCTGCCTGACGCGGGTTATAACCTTGCGGCCACAGAGCCGCATACA
>Ga0228536_1000330_pt1 | contig 100788 bp, 95 predicted proteins | sample SJ1Smetagenome_FD_168611 | JGI IMG/M metagenome (GOLD analysis project Ga0228536, IMG submission 168611) | Enriched culture of PCE-dechlorinating microbial communities from Ithaca, New York, USA - SJ1.S | ecosystem: Engineered > Modeled > Simulated communities (microbial... > Unclassified...
GTGGTATTATTAGGGTAGTCCATAGTGATTGTCCTCCGTGTCAGATTTTTTGTCGTGATTAAATCATAACACAGATAGTCATCTATGGGCTTTTTATATTAGTTCAATTTCATTTTACAATGAGTCTGAAAAAAATGATTGAAGCTTTGACTGCAAATAGGTTTAAAGGAATTTTAGTGGGTACTTTTGTTACTATGCTTATTCAAAGCAGCAGTGCAACTACCGTTATGGTAGTTGGTTTCGTCAATGCGGGGATCATGACTTTGCCTCAAGCTATCGGAGTTATTATGGGAGCGAATATCGGTACGACCATAACGGCTCAATTGATTGCATTTAAATTAACTGACTGGGCACCTTTAGCAGTAGCAATAGGTGTTGCCATTTGGATTGGTGCAAAAAATAAAAAGGCAAAAACTTATTCTGAAATCCTAATTGGATTTGGTATTCTTTTTATAGGAATGGATATGATGGGAGACGGTTTGAAGCCATTGGCTGAGCTGCCTGCCTTTACAAACATTATTATGAGCCTAAATAATCCGGTAATGGGTATGCTGGTTGGCTTGGGTCTAACTACTATTGTACAATCAAGTTCAGCTTCAGTTGGACTACTTCAGGCTTTGGCGGGACAGGGATTTGTTAACATGAACATGGCATTTCCGATCCTATTTGGTGAAAATATTGGAACTACTACAACTGCATTGATCTCAAGTATAGGGGCCAGCAGAACAGCCAAAAGAGCAGCGATGATACACTTATTGATGAAGGTGATCGGTACTGTAATATTTATGACCCTGCTTAGGTATCCTATTCAGGCCTTCGTAACTAGAGTAAGCCCTAACGACGTAGTAAGACAGATAGCAAACGCTCATACCACTTTCAACGTTATAAACACGATAATCCTATTTCCATTTGCTTCGTGGATAGTAAAAGCTGCAGAATGGCTGGTTCCAGGTGGAAGTGATGAAGATATGACAGAGTCCAAATATCTTGATAAACGTATAATCGAGACACCATCAATTGCATTAGGTCAGGCAGGAAGGGAAACAATACGGATGGGCAACCTTGTTTTAGAAAATCTAAGGGCGTGCAGAATTGTAATGCTTGAGGATAAAATTGAAGGCGTCGACGCTATCCTTGCAAGAGAAAAATCTATAAATAAAATACAGAGAGAGATAACAGATTATTTGGTACTGCTTTCCAATGCACCACTATCAGATGAGCAACATGCAGAAATTAATGCGATGTTATATGTAATTGGCGACATTGAAAGAGTTGGCGATCATGTAGAGAATATAACAGAGTTGGCTCAGTATAAGTCTGATAATAATCTGTACTTTACTCCACAAGCAATTGAGGAGCTTGCAGAAATGTTTAATGTTTGCGAGGAGGGATTCAAGACATCCGTTGAGGCTTATAGAATAACTGATGAGGCTATGGCAAGGCAAGTTTTAATCCTTGAGGATGAGGTTGACAGGCTTGAAAAGCAAAATAGGGCAAACCATATCGATAGGTTGAACAAGATGCTTTGCAGCACAGGCTCAGGGATAGTATTTCTTGATGTTATAAGCAACCTTGAGAGAGTTTCAGACCATGCAAGCAATATCTCTATGTATGTATTGGATAAATTTAAGGATTAATGTTATCAATTAAATATTTCTATAATCCTATTGACTACCGTGAATGAGATAGGATATAATGACCTTGCAGAGTTGTTAAAAACGTAACAAAATCTTATGGAAAATTCTGAATTATTTTGGATGATCATTGCGGGAGAGCCCACAAGGTGGCGCCGAAGGAGTAAATGACAGAGATAGCCCCTCTGTTGCGAACCTCTCAGGCAAAAGGACCGCAATAGGACAGAACTCTGGAAAGGCGTCACTCACCGAAGGAGCAATCCCTTTATTGGAATTGGGAGAATCTCTCAGGTTAATAAACAGAGTAAGTAGGCGAAGGTCTATTTATTCTGTTTTTTTTTAATTTGGGCTATTAAAAGAACAGAATACTACAAAACTATAAAGGAGGTATTTTGATGGTTTACGATGTAGTTATTATCGGAGCCGGACCAGCAGGACTCTCTGCAGGACTTTATGCTGCAAGAGCAAGACTTAAAACTCTGATCGTTGAGAAGGAAGCTGCTGGCGGTCAGATCGCAACCACAGATGAAGTTGCAAACTATCCTGGTTCGATCGAACATGCAACAGGACCAAGCTTGGTTGCAAGAATGGTGCAGCAGGCAGAAGAGTTCGGAGCAGAAAAGGTCTCAGACACAGTAGTATCAGTTGATCTTGAGGGTGACATAAAGACGGTAAAATGTGAGAAAAATGAGTACAAAACAAAGACCATAATCATTGCGACCGGTGCTGTTCCAAAACACATAGGCTGCCCGGGAGAAAAAGAATTGACGGGAAGAGGCATTTCCTACTGTGCAACCTGCGATGGAGCTTTCTTTGAGGACCTTGAGGTTTTCGTGGTAGGCGGCGGGGACTCTGCTGTTGAGGAAGCAATGTATCTGACTAAGTTCGCAAGGAAGGTTACCATTGTTCACAGAAGAGACGCGCTAAGAGCGGCGAAATCCATTCAAGAAAAAGCCTTCAAGAATGAGAAGATGGCTTTCATGTGGGACTCAGTAATAACTGAGGTCAAGGGGGATGGAATACTTCAGTCAATGGTAGTTAAAAATGTAAAGACAGGCGAAGAATCTGAGTATTTTGCAGATGAGGATGACGGTACATTTGGTATATTTGTCTTTGTAGGTTATGACCCTGCCACAAAGCTTTTTGAGGGTATGATTGATATGGAGAATGGGTATATAAAGACCGATGACAATATGAAGACAAATATTCCAGGAGTATTTGCGGCAGGGGACAACAGGGTCAAGTCGCTTAGACAAGTAGTTACGGCTACAGCTGATGGTGCCATAGCAGCGACTCAGGCTGAGAAGTATATAGAAGAACACTTTTAATAGGAGGTTGTGAAATGATCGAATTGAACAAAGAGAATTTTGAAGCTGAGGTCTTAAACGCGGAAGGTACAGTGCTGGTTGATTTCTGGAGCCCTTCCTGCGAACCTTGCAAGGCTCTTATGCCTCATGTACATGAATATGAAGAGGTTTATGGCGACAAGATCAAGTTTACATCACTTGATATCACAGTTGCGAGAAGAGTAGCTATAGGACAGAAGGTTCTTGGACTTCCTGTAATTGCTATTTACAAAAATGGTGAAAGAGTAGATGCTGTTGTTGGAGATGAAGCTACTACTAAGTCAGTAGAGGAATTGATCAAGAAGTATTGCTAATCGTGGCAATAAATCCGGAGTTCCGGATAAAACGATAATAACCAATTATCTGAGGAGGTGAAGTCAATGCGTCTTGAATTAGGCCAAGTACTAATTAAGGATGTAAAATTCGGTGAATCGACAGTACTGGAGAACGGAGTGCTTACCATAAAGAAGGAAGAACTGATCAACTTGATCATGGAGGATGAGCACATTGCTTCAGTTAGCGTCGACATCGCAAAACCAGGTGAAAGTGTAAGAATCACACCTGTAAAGGACGTTGTTGAACCAAGGGTCAAGGTGGAAGGCCCCGGTGGAGTATTCCCGGGAATACTTTCAAAAGTGGATGTCGTTGGCTCAGGTAAGACTAATGTTCTTAAGGGCTGTGCAGTAATGACTACAGGAAAGATCGTTGGATTCCAGGAGGGTATTGTCGACATGACAGGTCCTGGAGCAGAATACACACCATTTTCCAAAACGATCAACGTCGTGATGAATTGTGAGCCTGTAGAAGGCTTAAAGCAGCATGATCATGAAAAGGCAGTCAGATTTGCTGGTTTCAAGGCAGCAGCTTACCTTGCAGAGACGGCAAAAAAGGTTGCTCCGGATTTAGTAGAGGTTTTCGAAGTTGATGCGTTTGTCGACGGTATGAAAAAATATCCTGACCTTCCAAGGATAGGATATGTTCAAATGCTGCAGACACAAGGACTGCTTCATGACACCTATGTATATGGAGTGGATGCAAAGCAGATAGTTCCAACAATAATGTATCCAACAGAGATAATGGATGGCGCTATAGTAAGTGGAAACTGCGTATCAGCTTGCGATAAGAATACAACCTACCATCACCTCAATAACCCTGTTGTTCATGACATGATGAAGGTTCATGGCAAAGAGATAAACTTTGCAGGAGTAATAATCACCAACGAAAACGTGTATCTTGCCGACAAGGAAAGGTCATCAAACTGGACAGCTAAGCTGGCTGAATTCCTTAACCTCGACGGAGTTATAATCTCCCAGGAGGGCTTTGGAAACCCGGATACTGACCTTATTATGAACTGTAAGAAGATCGAAGCGAAGAATATCAAGACAGTAATAATAACTGACGAGTATGCTGGAAGAGACGGTGCGAGCCAGTCACTGGCAGATGCTGATAAAGCAGCAGATGCAGTAGTTACAGGCGGAAATGCAAATGAGGTAATCGTGCTTCCAAAGATGGACAAGGTAATTGGTACACTTGCATACACTGATATAATTGCAGGTGGATTCGATGGCAGCCTTGCAGCAGACGGTACAATAACAGTGGAGATCCAGGCGATAACCGGAGCTACGAATGAAATAGGCTTCAATAAGATGTCTGCTAGAGGATTCTAATATCAGTAATATAAACCGAAATGAAAGGATGTGGAAGGATGTCAATCTTCAATGAAAATTCGAAGGTAATAATCATTGGCGACAGAGATGGTATACCAGGACCAGCTATGGAAGAATGCATAAAGACCACCCCTGCAGAGGTAGTATTTTCAGCAACTGAGTGTTTTGTCTGAACGGCTGCAGGAGCGATGGATCTTGAGAATCAAAAGAGGGTAAAGGACATGGCAGAGAAATACGGCGCAGAGAACGTAGTCGTATTGATCGGTGGAGCAGAAGCTGAATCAGCAGGATTGGCTGCTGAGACAGTAACAGCTGGAGACCCTACATTCGCAGGTCCATTAGCAGGAGTTCCGTTGGGACTCAAAGTATACCACGCAGTAGAGCCTGAGTTTAAGGAAGCTGTAGATGCAGGCGTTTACGATGATCAAATAGGCATGATGGAAATGGTGCTTGACGTGGATGCGATCGTTGCTGAAGTAAGCACTATGAGAAATCAGCATACTAAATATTAATAATTCGAATCCGAATATATAAATCGAAATGAAAGGATGTGGAAGAATGTCAATCTTCAATGAAAATTCGAAGGTAATAATCATTGGCGACAGAGATGGTATACCAGGACCAGCTATGGAAGAATGCATAAAGACCACACCTGCAGAGGTAGTATTTTCAGCAACTGAGTGTTTTGTCTGAACGGCTGCAGGAGCGATGGATCTTGAGAATCAAAAGAGGGTAAAGGACATGGCAGAGAAATACGGCGCAGAGAACGTAGTCGTATTGATCGGTGGAGCAGAAGCTGAATCAGCAGGACTGGCTGCTGAGACAGTAACAGCTGGAGACCCTACATTCGCAGGTCCATTAGCAGGAGTTCCGTTGGGACTCAAAGTATACCACGCAGTAGAGCCTGAGTTTAAGGAAGCCGTAGATGCAGGCGTTTATGATGATCAAATAGGCATGATGGAAATGGTGCTTGACGTGGATGCGATCGTCGCTGAAGTAAGCGCTATGAGAAATCAGCATACTAAATATTAATACTCCACTAATATAAGGAGAGGAGGGAACCAAATGGGGAAATTAAGAATTGTTCATTATATTAACCAGTTCTTTGCCGGCATAGGCGGAGAGGAGAAAGCTGACCATAAACCGGAGGTCAGAGAAGGCGCACTTGGTCCTGGTTTAGCTATTCAAGCTGGTTTTGGAGGGGAAGCTGAGATCGTTGCTACCGTAATCTGCGGGGACAGCTATTTTGGTGAGAACATGGAGGAAGCCAAGGCTGCTGTTCTGGAGATGGTCAAGGGCTACTCGCCTGATCTGTTTATAGCAGGCCCTGCATTCAACGCAGGTAGATACGGAGTTGCTTGTGGCGCGATAACAGAAGCTGTTCAAGCTGAACTGGGGATACCTGCTTTGACTGGTATGTATATCGAAAACCCGGGCGCTGATATGTATAAGAAGTCAGTTTATATAATATCCACCAAAAATAGTGCTGTAGGAATGAAGGACGCAGTTGCAGCTATGGTTCCGCTGGCTAAGAAGCTTGTCAGCAAGGAAGTAATAGGTGCTCCTGAGGTTGAAGGCTACCTTCCAAGAGGAGTCAGAAAGAACTATTTCGCAGATAAAAGAGGCTCAGAGAGAGCTGTAGATATGCTTCTCAAGAAATTGAAGGGCGAGGAGTTTGAGACAGAATATCCAATGCCGGACTTTGACAGAGTGCCACCTAATCCTGCAGTAAAGGATCTTTCCAAAGCTAAGATCGCACTTGTAACCTCAGGCGGTATCGTGCCAAAGGGAAATCCGGATCACATAGAATCATCATCAGCTTCCAAGTACGGGAAATACGACATAGATGGAGTTTATGACCTGACTGTTGATACCTATGCAACTGCTCACGGTGGATATGACCCTGTATATGCAAATCTGGATGCTGACAGAGTTCTTCCTGTAGATGTATTGAGAGATATGGAGAAGGAAGGCAAGATTGGTGAGCTTCATAGATACTTCTATACTACAGTAGGTAATGGTACTGCAGTAGCCAGCTCCAAGAAATTTGCTGCTGAATTCAGCAAAGAACTTGTGGCTGATGGAGTAGATGCAGTTATCCTGACCTCAACCTGAGGCACCTGTACTCGTTGCGGTGCAACGATGGTAAAAGAAGTAGAAAGAGCCGGGATACCCGTAGTCCACATTTGTACTGTAGTTCCAATATCGTTGACAGTAGGAGCAAACAGGATCGTTCCTGCGATCGCTATACCTCACCCACTTGGGAATCCAGCATTGGATCCAGCGGAGGAGAAAGCTCTGAGAAGAAAAATCGTTGAAAAAGCTCTTAACGCATTGACTGTTGAAGTAACCGAACAAACAGTATTCGAAAAATAATCTAGTGGAAATGGGTGATTGGTAAATCACCCATTTCCATACAGAAATATATTATGGAGGTGACTCACTTGAGTTATTCAGTAGTAAAAGGAACCAGCTATATTTTGGTGCACGCTCCAGACATGGTACTCCATAACGGTACCACTCAGACAACTGAGAAGCACCTTAATCCAAATTCAGAGTATCTTAAGAATCTTCCCAGTAGTCTCAGGAGCTATGAGGAGGCTGTAAATTATTTGCCGAATCAGGTTTATATCGGGAACAATACACCGGAGGATCTTAGATCAAATCCACAACCGTGGGTAGGCCTGGATGTCCCGGGAGCATCCAGGAATGGTAAGTATGGGGAGATATTACCCCAGGACGAATTTATCGGCCTTATTAAAATCGTCGATGCTTTCGATCTCGTCAAGCTTACCACTGACTTCACTTCTAAGGTCAAAAAGCAGCTTAGTGACCATCCGCTCATTAGCGATGAGCTGATTTCAAGAATGAAGGCCGGAGATGAGCTTGCTGATATCGAGAAGCTTATTGCAGAACAGGGAGCAGAGCCTATTTACCTGAACAATCAGATAATAGGTTGTGTTAAACGCGCCCATGATGTCGATGTGAATCTTAATGCACATGTTATCTTTGAGAATCTTGTATCTAAGGCTTCAGGAGTTCTTGCAGCTCTTCACCTTGTTAAGAACACAGGAATAGATCCTGCTGAGATAGAATATGTATTGGAATGCTCAGAGGAAGCATGCGGAGATATGAATCAGCGTGGAGGAGGCAATTTCGCAAAGGCCATAGCTGAGGTTGCAGGTTTGGTAAATGCTTCAGGATCAGACGTAAGAGGCTTCTGTGCAGCACCAACTCATGCGATGATATCAGCAGCGTCATTAGTTAAAGCAGGAACCTTCAAGAACGTTCTTATAGTCTCTGGTGGCTCAACAGCTAAGCTGGGTATGAACGGAAAAGATCATGTCAAGAAAGGTCTGCCTGTTCTCGAGGATGTAATCGGGGGATTTGCAGTTCTTGTCAGTGAAAACGATGGTGTCAGCCCGGTTTTGAGAACAGATCTGGTTGGAAGACATACAGTTGGAACAGGATCATCACCGCAGGCAGTAATCACTTCTCTCGTAACTGAACCGCTGGACAGAGGGGATCTCAAGATAACTGATATAGATAAGTACTCAGTTGAAATGCAGAATCCTGATGTAACAAAACCTGCTGGAGCAGGCGATGTTCCAAATGCAAACTATAAAATGATCGCTGCCTTGGGAGTTAAGAGGGGCGAGCTGGACAGAAATGACATCAACGATTTTATTATCAAGCACGGTATGGAAGGCTGGGCTCCAACTCAAGGTCACATACCTTCAGGGGTTCCTTATGTAGGCTTTGCTAAGGAAGAACTTGAAAAGGGCAACATTAAAAGAGTAATGATAGTTGGTAAAGGAAGTCTTTTCCTGGGCAGAATGACAAATCTGTTCGACGGTGTTTCAATAGTAATGGAGAAAAACCAAGGAATCGTGGAGGAAAGCAAGGGTGTATCCCAGGATGAGGTAAGAAGCCTTGTGGCAGAGGCCATGAGAGATTTTGCTTCACACCTTCTGCAAGGATAGAGGTGACGATATGGCAACAGATAATATAAAAACAATGATAGGCAGCATCTTTAGTGAAATCGCAGATGCAATGGAGACAGGCAGCTTCGGTAAGAAGGTTCGAGTAGGTTTGACTACCCTTGGCAGCGAACTGGGAGTCGAAAACATGATCAAGGGTGCTGAAATGGCACAAAAGAGAGCGTCTCATATCGAAGTGGTACTGATAGGACCAAAGGTTGATTCGACTCTGACCCAGGTAGTTGTGGAGAATGAGGACCAAGGTTATAAAGAGATGGAGAGAATGCTTGACTCCAAGGAGCTTGATGCTTGTGTTACTCTTCATTACAGCTTCCCCATAGGAGTATCGACTGTCGGGAGAGTTGTGACCCCAGGCAAAGGTCGGGAAATGATCATCGCGACGACTACCGGTACATCCTCAGCGCATAGAGTTGAGGCTATGGTAAAGAATGGTATCTATGGCGTTATAACTGCCAAGGCTATTGGTATAAAGAACCCGACGGTCGGCATACTCAATGTTGACGGAGCCAGACAGGTAGAAAGGGCTTTCAAGGAATTGGCTGTGAAGGGTTATACAGTAAACTTCACTGAATCCTCAAGAGCAGACGGTGGAGCTGTAATGAGAGGGAATGACCTCCTTGCGGGAACTCCGGATGTAATGATAACAGATACCTTGACGGGTAATATTATGATGAAGGTATTTTCATCCTTTACAACAGGTGGCAGCTACGAATCTCAAGGCTACGGATATGGTCCTGGTATAGGTGAAAACTACGACAGACTTATAATGATACTGTCAAGAGCATCAGGTGCTCCTGTAATTGCAAACGCAATTTCATATGCTGCTGAGCTGGTGCAGGGAGATGTTTTGGGCGTAGCGAAAAAAGAGTTTGATTCAGCCAATAAAGCTGGTCTTAAAGAGCTTCTTTCATCACTTACAAAAGAAGTGAAAAAAGAAGAATCCAAAGCTGAAGCTAAAGCTCCTGAGAAAGAGCCTGTAACAGGTACTATCGACGGAATCGATATTATGGAGCTTGAGGATGCAGTCCAGGTTCTATGGTCAAGTGGAATTTATGCAGAGTCCGGAATGGGATGCACAGGACCGATAGTTATGGTTAATGAAACAAAGATAAGCGAAGCACTAGGTGTACTCTCTAAAGCAGGATATTCAGTAGGACAGGCTGAAGACTGCTAAACTAAGATAAAATCGGGGAAATGTCATAAAACGGATATTCCCCGATTTTATTTTTTCGTTTTTTCGATTTACACTAAAATAGGTATGAAAATTGCATAAACAATTGTTTACCCCACCCTGATTTGATATAATATACATGCAGTCTTTCAGGAGGGGGAGCATTATGAGGCTAAATTATGATTTAACGTTAGAGCAAAGCCAGAAGCTGGTAATGACTCCAGAACTCAGGCAGGCTATTCAGCTGCTCCAATATACAAGCCTGGAGCTTCGCGATTATCTTGCAAAGGAGCTGGAGGAAAATCCTATGCTAGAAATGGAGAGAAGCGACGTAGACTCCCAAACGATAGAAAGCCTGAAGGAAGATAAGGACGTTGATTTGAAGGAGTTCCTTGAAAGCTTCGATGATATAAGCTACAAAAGTGAAATCGACAGATCCAGAAATGAGTACTCCATGGATAATTACATCAGCTATTCGCCTACCCTAAGGGATCATCTTACTGAGCAGCTTAACATGATAAGCATAGGCTCAAGAGAGTATAGAATAGCCGATTACATCATAAACAATATAGACTGCAACGGTTATTTTTCATCAACTGCTGAGGATATTGCCGCTCAGCTTTGCGTCTCTATTGAAGAGGTCGAGCTTATGCTTTCAGTGATCCAAAGCTTTGAACCAACCGGGGTTGGAGCAAGGGACCTTAAAGAATGCTTGCTGCTGCAGGTGAAAGATACTAAAGATCAGATACTTAAAAATATCATCATGAATTACCTGGAAGATATTGCTTCCAATAAGCTGGCAAAGATATCGAAGGATTTGGGTATAACAATTGAGGATGCACAGGAATATGCAGACTGGGTCAAGTCGCTCGAGCCAAAACCAGGAAGAACCTTCAGAAGCGATGGAGAGGACATTAGGTATATCGTACCTGATGCATCTATTGAAGAGATCGATGGGGAGTTAATTATAACCATTAACGACATTTCCGGACCTAGGCTTAACATTAATGAGTATTACAAAAATCTTATAATAAATACAACCGATGAAAAAACCTCTGAATTTCTACAGGAAAAGTTCAATTCAGCCCTTTGGATAATCAAGAGCATTGAACAGAGAAGGCAAACACTTTATAAAGTAATTGAATCGATCCTGAGCAGACAAAGAGAATTTTTCAGGCATGGGGAAAAGGTTCTCGTGCCGATGACTTTGAAGGAAGTCGCAGAGGACGTAAAGATGCATGAATCTACAATTTCACGGGCGACTAACGGGAAATATGTACAAACTCCAAGAGGAGTATTTGAACTTAAATATTTCTTTACCACAGGACTATCAGGCAGTGACGGGGACGTATCCGCTACATGTGTGAAATCGATGATTAGATCCATGGTGGCTGGTGAAGATCCCAAAAAACCTCTAAGTGACCAGCAAATATCTGAGATCCTCGAAAAGAAAGGCGTCGAGATATCCAGAAGAACAGTCGCAAAATACAGAGATGAGCTAAATATTCCATCATCGACACTCAGAAGAAGATATTAATTGGGGTTGGCCTTGCAAATAAGCCAACCCTGTACTATAATATAAGTGAGCTATATTTTTTTACCCATAGTGGGACAAATACATAATCACTGGGACACAATCAGTCCATCTGCTAGGAGGTGGTATTATAGAATTCTTAAATAGATTGTCATTAATAGCACCTGAGGCAATAGACATCCTCGAAAGGAGATATCTTATCCTTAAGACAGTTGCCTTCAGACAGCCGGTTGGCAGGAGAACCCTGGCTGCTGAGCTTGGATTATCTGAAAGGATAGCCAGGTCAGAACTGGATATTATGAAAGGTCTTAGGTTATTAAACTCAGACAATATGGGTATGTATGTTACAGACTCGGGTCTGGAGCTATTGGAGAGTTTGGATGAAGCTTACAATTCCATAAAGGGGATACCTGAGCTGACAGAAATGGTCATAAAAGCTTTAGGAGTAAAGTATTTGCTGGTAGTACCTGGAGATTCTTCAACAAGCAATCTTGTTCTTGCCGAGATGGGTCGTTCGGCAGCAGAAATACTGAAGAAAAAGCTTGAGGGCAGAGATATCGTTGGTGTTACAGGAGGCAGTACTATGGCTGTCGTGGCGGACGTGGTAACATCAGAGAAAAGATATCCTGATGTTACTATAATACCAGCCAGAGGAGGACTTGGGACTGATATATACACTCAGTCAAACTTAATTGCGGCAAAGCTAGGACAAGCGTTGGGAGCGAAATACAAGCTGCTTTATCTCCCTGACAGCATGGGCGAAGATGCAATACGACTTGCCCTTGGAAACGAGGAGATAAAAGATATACTGAAAATGATAGATGACATGAGAGTATTGCTGTTTGGGATAGGCCGCGCTGATACGATGGCAAGGAGGAGAACACTCCCTGAAAGCAAATTTGATGACCTGATGAGGAATAATGCAGTAGCAGAGGCATTTGGACATTATTTTGACATATCAGGAAGAGATCTTTGGGAGTATAAAACAGTGGGGCTTTCACTGGAAACATATCTAAAAGTTCCGGAGGTAATTGGAGTTGCCGGTGGAACTGAGAAGGCGGAGGCAATTATTGCCGTTTCATCGATCAGAAAGAACATGACACTGGTCATAGATGAAGCTGTGGCAAATAGAATATTAGAAATTAAAAATTAATCAAGAGGAGGAATTTATATGACTTTAAGAGTGGGATTAAGCGGATTTGGCAGGATAGGAAGAGATGTGGTAAGGGTTTGGGCTGAGCAAAAAGTAGAGGACTTTGAGATAGTTGCGATAAATGCATCGGGCAACATTCCGGATTTGGCTCATCTATTCAAGTACGACAGTATATACGGGAAGTTCGAAGGAACCATTGAGACTTATGACAAAGGATTTATTATTAACGGGAAGAAGATTCCAGTGGTTGCTTTCAGAGATCCGATAGATATTCCCTGGGGAGAGCTTGGAGTAGACCTTGCTATAGACTCCACCGGAGCCTTCAAAGATAAGAAAGACCTTATGAAACACATTGAAGCAGGTGCCAAAAAGGTTATGATAACCGCGCCTGCAAAGGATGAGGACATAACCATTGTAATGGGTGTCAATGACCATTTGTATGACCCGGAGAAACACGTGGTAATATCCAACGCATCCTGTACGACTAACTGTCTTGCTCCTGTTGCAAAGGTAATACTTGATAAACTAGGGGTAAAGAAAGGCCTTATGACCACTGTTCATGCTTATACAAATGACCAAATGGTCCACGACAAAAGACACAAGGACCTTAGAAGAGCCAGAGCTGCAGCCGAGAACATAATACCTACAACCACAGGCGCAGCTAAAGCGGTATCTCTGGTTCTTCCGGAGTTAAAAGGCAAGCTGAATGGATTTGCATTGAGGGTCCCAGTGCCTACAGTGTCACTTGTAGACGTAGTTTTCGAAGTGGAGAGACCGACTACCAAGGAAGAGGTAAATGCATTCCTCAAGGAAGCAAGCGAGGGAGAATTAAAAGGAATCCTTGGATTCAGTGAAGAGCCTCTGGTATCCAGAGATTTCGTTGGAGATAATAGGTCATCTATAGTGGATGCCGACTCCACAATGGTAATAGACAATATGGTTAAAGTAGTATCATGGTATGACAATGAGTGGGGTTACTCAAGAAGAGTAGTCGACCTGGCAAGTCTCATAGCTTCAAAGATGTAGTATAATCAGGGTCGGGTCCAAATGACCCGACCCGTTTTGCGTTACCATAATACTATAAAGAAGGTGGATGGCATGTTGAATAAAAAGACAATAAGAGATATGGATGTTCAAGGGAAGAGGGTACTCGTAAGAGTAGATTATAATGTACCTATGGATGATGAAATGAACATAACTGATGATATAAGGATAACAGCATCTTTGCCAACTATAAAGTATCTTCTGGACAATGAGGCATCCGTCATTCTTATGTCACATTTAGGCAGACCAAAGGGAGAGCCCAAGGAAAAATACTCAATGGCTCCAGTGGCCAAGAGACTGTCTGAGCTGATGGACAAAGAGGTCATCTTCGCAGACGACGATATGGTCGTCAGTGATAAGGTGAAGGCTATGGCTGAGTCCCTTAAACCAGGACAGATCATGATGCTTCAGAATACAAGATTCCGTAAAGAAGAGGAGAAAAACGGAGAGGAGTTCGCCGAGAGCTTAGCCTCGTTGGCGGATGTTTATATCAACGACGCCTTTGGAACCTCACATCGTGCTCATGCATCGAATGTTGGAGTTTCAAGACATCTTCCCTCAGCTCTGGGATTCCTGGTTGAAAAGGAAGTAGGGATAATAGGTAAGGCGCTTGATGAACCGCAAAGGCCATTTGTGGCTATACTAGGTGGAGCTAAGGTATCAGACAAGATAGGTGTTATAGAAAATCTTATTACCAAGGTCAATGCTATAATAATTGGAGGAGGCATGGCTTTCACATTCCTCAAAGCCAAGGGGCTTGAAGTAGGAACCTCACTTCTCGAGGAGGATAAGCTTGATCTTGCCAGGGAGCTTATGGAAAAAGCAAGGAAGCATGGTGTAGCGCTGATACTCCCCATAGATGTAGTTGTAGCAAGGGAGTTCAAGAACGACTCCGAGCATTTTAATGTTCCAGTTGAGAGTATACCCTCTGATATGATGGGGCTTGATATAGGTCCTGATTCCATAGCACTATTTGAGAGTGTAATCAGTGAGGCAAAGACGATAATATGGAACGGGCCAATGGGTGTTTTTGAAATGGATAACTTCAATAAGGGAACCTATGCGATTGCTGATGCTATGGTAAAGTCGGGTGCAATTACTATAGTCGGTGGAGGGGATTCTGCTGCAGCTGTTGAGAAAGCAGGGCTTGCAGACAGGATGACTCATGTTTCGACCGGAGGAGGAGCATCACTTGAGCTTCTTGAAGGAAAACTGCTCCCAGGTATAGACGCCATCAGTGAATAAGGAGGAATTCGGTTGAGAAAACCAATAATTGCAGGGAACTGGAAGATGAATAATACTATCGAGCAGACGAATGATCTCATAAAGGATATCCTTGAGATAGAATTGAGTGAAGATGTTGAGACTGTGCTTTGTGTTCCCTATACATCGATACAGACTGCAAAGGGACTTACAAGGGGAACTGGAATAAAGATCGGAGCACAAAACCTGCACTGGGAAAAAAAAGGAGCTTATACAGGCGAAATCTCGTCTGTGATGCTTAAGGAACTGGGAACGGAATATGTAATAATAGGTCATTCCGAACGCAGGCAATATTTCTGTGAAACTGACGAGACAGTCAACATGAAGCTCAAGGCAGCATTAGATGAAGGCTTGATACCTATTGTATGCGTGGGCGAGACCCTTGGACAAAGAGAGGACGGCATTCATCTGACTCTGGTAAGGGATCAGATAGTAAAGGCTTTTAAAGATATAGAATCAAGGGATGCTGAAAAGACAGTTGTAGCTTATGAACCTATTTGGGCAATAGGTACAGGCAAGACAGCGACATCCGAACAGGCGAATGAGATGTGCAGCCTTATAAGAAAGACCCTGGGGACACTCTATGACAAGGACACCTCCTCAGTTATAAGGATCCAGTATGGCGGAAGTGTCAAGCCGGACAATATAAAGGAACTTATGTCCATGGAAGACATAGATGGAGCCCTGGTAGGAGGCGCAAGCCTAAAGGCAAGTGATTTCGGCAGACTTGTCAATTATAAGACGGAGGAAGCAAATGTCTAGAAAACCAGTAATGCTAATGATATTAGACGGCTTTGGAATAGGTCCCGACGGTCCCGGAAATGCTGTCAGGCTTGCAAGGAAACCCAATTTTGACGATCTCATGTCTAAGTGGCCAACCACAAGACTAAAGGCTAGCGGCCTTTCTGTAGGTCTTCCTGAAGGCCAGATGGGCAACTCTGAGGTCGGACATCTCAATATAGGCTCCGGGAGGATAGTGTATCAGGAGCTGACAAGGATATCCAAGGATATCGATGATGGCGGATTCTATAAGAATGAAGCTCTTCTTGGAGCCGTAGAAAACGCTAAAAGGAACAACAGCTCAGTGCATTTGATGGGTCTTGTATCAGATGGTGGAGTACACAGCCACAACACTCATCTTTATGCGCTATTGAGGCTCATGAAAAATGAAGGCCTCGACAAGGTGTTTATTCATGCTATCCTTGATGGGAGGGATGTTCCTCCCACTATCGGCGCCAGACACGTTGCTGAGCTTGAAGAAGAGATCAAAAATTTAGGTGTTGGCTCAATTGCAACTGTGTCGGGAAGATATTACACAATGGACAGAGATAAGCGTTGGGAGCGGACTGAATTGGCATATAAGGCAATAGTATCAGGAAGAGGCCTATTCGCAGATGATCCTGTTAAAGCAGTTGAGGATTCTTATGCTGCAGGGAAAACCGACGAGTTCATGCTGCCTACTGTTATCCTCAAAGACAGTGAGCCATTAGCAACTATTGAGGATGGCGATTCAGTAATATATTTCAATTTCAGGCCGGACAGAGCCAGACAAATGACAAGGGCAATAATGGACAAAGACTTTACCGGCTTTGAGAGAAATAAGAGAGTCAATGTACACTTCGTTACAATGACCGAGTACGATAAGACCATAGAGAACGTTCATGTTGCCTACAGAAATGATGGACTTGAGAACACGCTTGGGGAGTATATTGCCCGCAAAGGGATGTCGCAGCTAAGAATAGCAGAGACCGAGAAATACGCTCACGTAACCTTCTTTTTTAACGGTGGGCGTGAGGTTCCATTTGAGAATGAAGACAGAGCTCTCATACCATCGCCAAAGGTCGCTACCTATGATCTGAAGCCTGAAATGAGTGCATTTGAGGTAAAGGATGAGGTCCTTAAGCGAATAGAGTCCATGAAATATGACCTAATTATCCTTAACTTCGCCAACCCTGATATGGTAGGTCATACAGGAGTCATTGACGCAGCAGTTAAGGCAGTGGAAACTGTGGACAGCTGTCTGGGAGAAATAGTTAAGAAGGTTCTGGAGTACGATGGAAGAGTCATAATCACATCGGATCATGGAAATGCTGAAATGATGATCGATGCTGAAAATGGAGGTGCTTTTACGGCTCACACGACCAATGAGGTACCGCTGATTTTGGTAGGAGAAAGAGATATTAAGCTTAAGGACGGTATTTTGGCAGATCTTGCACCTACGATCCTTGAGCTTTTGGGACTTGATAAGCCAGTTGAAATGACAGGGGAGTCCCTTATAATAAAATAGAACAGGAGAGTGATATCATGAGCTTGATAACAGATGTTTACGCAAGAGAAGTGCTTGATTCAAGAGGTAATCCTACCGTTGAAGTCGAGGTATGGACAGAGCTTGAGGCATTTGGGAGGGCAATAGTGCCGTCAGGAGCATCAACAGGTATATACGAGGCAGTAGAGCTTAGAGATATGGACAAGTCCAGGTACCTGGGCAAAGGAGTACAGAACGCTGTAGATAACGTAAACAATATAATTGCTGATGAGATAATTGGTCTTGAGGTATTCGATCAGGTTCTTATCGATCAGATACTGATAGAGCTTGATGATACCAGCAATAAAGGAAAACTGGGAGCCAATGCCATCCTGGCAGTATCCATGGCAGCAGCAAGGGCAGCAGCAAATGAATTGGGAGTGCCTTTATATCAATATCTGGGCGGAGTAAACGCAAAAACTCTACCGGTCCCCATGATGAACATCCTAAATGGCGGAGAGCATGCTGACAACAACGTCGATATCCAGGAGTTCATGGTAATGCCGGTAGGAGCAACAAGCTTTAAAGAAGGATTGAGAATGGGTACAGAGGTATTCCATAATCTTAAGGCTGTTTTGAAATCAAAGGGTTTGAGCACATCAGTCGGTGATGAAGGAGGATTTGCTCCTAACCTGTCCAGCAATGAGGAAGCTTTGGCAACTATAGTTGAGGCGATAAAAAAGGCAGGCTATGAGCCGGGAAAAGACCTTGTGCTTGCATTGGATGTGGCAGCCTCTGGAATGTATAATGAAGAAAGCAAAACCTACAACCTAAAGGGCGAAGGCAGAGTATTGTCCGTCGAGGAGATGGTCAAGTACTATGAGGAGTTAGTGGAAAAATATCCAATAGTATCTATTGAGGACGGCTTGGGAGAGGATGATTGGGACGGCTGGAAGCTTATGACAGATAAGCTTGGCAAAAAGATCCAAATCGTCGGCGACGACCTTTTCGTTACAAATACAGAGAGACTGCAAAAAGGTATTGAAATGGGTGTTGCCAACTCAATCCTTATAAAGCTGAATCAAATAGGTACTATAACTGAAACCCTGGATGCAATTGAGCTGGCTAAGGTAAATGGCTATACTGCTGTTATATCTCACAGGTCAGGTGAAACAGAGGACTCCACTATTGCAGATTTGGCAGTGGCTACTAATGCAGGACAGATAAAAACTGGTGCTCCGTCAAGAACTGACAGGGTGGCTAAGTACAACCAGCTGCTAAGGATTGAGGACGGACTCGGGGAAATGGCAAAATTCAAGGGTATCAAGACCTTCTATAATATCAAAAAATAATCTTTGACAACCTGTTAAGACAGAGGTAAAATAAAACGCACATGCAAATAATTTGCATTTGCGTTTTATTTTTTTCTGTGAGGGTATATCTTACAGGTAATCGCTAAGGAGGTCAAACAATGAAATCTATAAAAATTCTTATTATAATGATTGTAATATTTGGCTTAATATTTGCAGCTGGTTGTGCAGTGGATACAGACCCTAAGGAACAGGGGCAGGTCAGTCATGAGACCGTGGAGGGTAAGATATTAATTACAGCGACGCTGTTCCCTCAGTATGATTTTGCCAGGGAAATAGGAGGAGAATTGGTTGAAGTCACACTTTTATTGCCTCCTGGTATGGAAGCACATTCTTTTGAACCTACACCGAAGGATATAGTATCCCTATCCAAAACTGATGTATTTTTATATACTGGTGAAGCTATGGAACCCTGGGCAGCCAATATAGTAGAGAATTTGAAATCACAGGGGGTATTGGTAGTGGATCTGTCAGAGGATATCCCTGTGCTTGAACTGGATGATCATATAAATGACCAAGAGGATGAAGATGGCCACGAGGATGGGGATCATGGAGTCGATCCGCATTATTGGACAGACCCGAACATGGCTGTCATTATGACAGACAGTATTAATAACGCTCTAAATGAAGCAGACCCTGAGAACTCCGCATACTATACTGAGAACACCGAAATACTAAAGGAAAAGCTGGTCAAGCTGGATCAGGACATACGAGATGTAGTTGACCATTCAAAGTCAAACACGATTCTATCTGGAGGGCATTTCGCTTTCGGATACTTCGCCCACAGATATGGCCTGGAGCATATGTCCCCTTATGAAGGCTTTTCACCAAATTCTGAGCCAAGTCCCAAGAGCATAGCTAGTCTGATGGAAACTATTGATTCTACAAATGCCCAGGCGATATTTTATGAAGAGCTTGCCGATCCCAAGGTTGCCAGAGTGATTGCAGAGGAAACTGGGATCCAAATACTTCTTTTGCATGGAGTTCACAACGTATCCATTGCTGACCTTGAGTCAGGAAAAGGCTATATTGATTTTATGTATGAAAATCTTGAGAATCTAAAGATAGGGCTGGGATATGATGAATAAGATATTGGAAGTCAGGAATTTGTGCGTCAATTACAGACAACAGGAGGTTTTGAAAAACATTTCCTTTGAGATAAACGAGGGAGATTATATTGGGCTTGTGGGAGCAAATGGATCAGGAAAAACAACACTGGTCAAAGCACTTCTCGGTTTGGTGGAAGTTGTATCAGGAGAAGTAGTATCCTATTCAGCCAATGGATCCAGGGGAAGCATCGGGTATCTACCGCAGGTTGCTGTGACTGGGAATACTCTTTTTCCTGCTGAGGTACATGAGGTCATTGCAGTCGGCTTGATCGGTTCAAAAAGCTTTCCTAAAAGGATAGGCAGGGAGGACGACAGAAAAATAGACGATATCCTGAAAAGACTTGATATATACAGCCTGAAGCATAAAAAAATCGGAGATCTGTCGGGAGGACAGCAGCAGAGAGTTCTTCTGGCAAGAGCTATGGTCAATAACCCCAGGCTATTGATATTGGACGAGCCTACAAGTGCTTTGGATCCAAAGGTAAGAAGTGATTTTTTCATGTTGATCAGAGACATCAATAAGAATGAGGGAACCAGTATCCTCCTGGTATCTCATGATATAGCTTCGATTAGAAAATGTGCTGGAAAGATAATGCTGCTGGATAGGGAAATCGAGTATTTTGGTCCAGCTGAAGAATTCCCTGAATATGACCATATTCATTGAGAGGTGTCAAAATGAACGATATAATTGAATTGATCAAGGAGGCTTTAAGCTATAGCTTCATGCAGAGAGCCATAATAGTTGGGGTATTTATTGCACTGAGCAGTGCGCTCCTTGGCATCTTCCTCGTATTGAAGAAGTATTCCATGATAGGTGACGGGCTGGCCCACGTAAGCTTTGCTACAGTGGCAATAGCACTATTTTTAGGGACTTCCCCACTATTGATATCTATTCCTATTGTAATATTGTCATCCATATTCATAATGCAGTTGAATGTAAAAGCGGGGCTTCATGGAGATGCGGCAATTGGGCTGGTCTCTTCCTTCTCTGTAGCCTTAGGCGTATTGATTTCAAGTGTTGCCGGTGGATTCAACATAGACCTGTTCAGCTATTTATTTGGAAGCATCCTGGCGATAAAGGACTCAGACATGTACTTATCCATTGTTCTGGCAGGATTTGTGATAGCACTTGTCGTATTTTTCTACAACGATCTGTTTGCAGTCACACATGATGAGGAATTTGCAAGCGTAATAGGCATAAGGACAAAGCTTATGAATTATCTTATTGCAACTCTTGCTTCCATAACCATAGTCCTGGGGATAAGAGTAGTAGGTACAATGCTGATCTCAAGCATGATCGTATTTCCAACGGTCACTGCACTTCAGGTTTCAAGGAGCTTTAAGTCAACTATAGTTATTTCAGCATTGATATCAGTTGCAGCCGTCATAATAGGGGTACTAACCTCCTACGTTTTAAATTTCCCGTCTGGTGCTACAATTGTAATGGTAAATGCATTTGTTTTCATTGTATTCTTTGCATTGAAGCCTATTCTAAGGAGTTAGGAGGGTGGATGATGAAACAGGACGATATAGTATTGCTGTTGAAGGCAAGCAACATCAAGGTTACAAAGCAACGGGTAGGAATATTACAGATCCTTTCTGAAACAGATTCGCCATTGACTGCCGAGAATATATATCTTACACTTTCGGGAGGAGAAAAAGGCACTGCCAACCTGTCAACTGTATATAGAATACTGGATGCCTTTACTCAAAAAGATATTCTTATAAAAACAAACCTCAATCTTGAGGGAAAGGCCACCTATGAGCTGAACCACAGAGAGCACAGACATCACATCATTTGCATTGTGTGCAATGAGATAATACCGATAAAAGGTTGTCCTTTGGGGGACTATGAAATTAAGATCAGGAAATCCACAGGTTATGAGATAGTAGGCCACAATCTTGAAATAAGGGGAGTGTGTCCGAAGTGTCAGAAAGCAAAAAGGGAATAAGTACAAATGACTTTTGCCGTTGCTTTTACTATTGGGCTATGTTAAAATGTTAATGTTATAGACTTGGATAAATAATTATTTGGGATACAGGGGGTGTAGGAATGTCAACTTTGTTTTCAGTCTTAATGCTGGTAGCCAGCATCACCATGATAGTCAGCATCGTCATGCAGGAGAGCAAGTCAGAGGGCCTTGGAGCCATGGGTGGCGGATCTGCGGATTCATTGTTCGGAAAGAGCATTGGTACCAGCAGACAAGCTATGTTGAGGAAGGTAACTATTGCTTCGTCAATAGTGTTTATAATTTCTGCTATAGCATTGGCAGCATTTTAAGGAGGAAGATAAAATGAATTTTATTTTGATCGCCGCTCCATTGACTGGAGTGGTTGCTTTGTTGTTTGCATTCTACAAAGCATCAACTATCAACAAGGTAAGCCCAGGCAACGACCGAATGAAGGAAATTTCAACCTACATCCAGGAAGGTGCCATGGCATTTCTGTCAAGACAATATAAGTCATTGGCAATCTTTATTGTTTTATTATTCATAGTACTGGCATTATTGATAAATATTACCACTGCAATAACTTTCCTATTTGGAGCTGCATTCTCAATACTTGCAGGCTACTTTGGAATGAAGGTTGCAACTAAAGCAAACGTAAGAACAGCTAATGCTGCTATGGAAAGCGGAATGACCAAAGCTCTCAACGTTGCATTCTCAGGTGGGGCAGTCATGGGAATGAGTGTAGTAGGACTTGGAATCATAGGCGTTGGAGTATCTTATATTATTTTTAAAGACCCGGCGATCATTACAGGATTTGGACTTGGAGCTTCATCAATCGCCCTTTTTGCAAGGGTCGGTGGTGGAATTTATACAAAGGCAGCAGACGTCGGTGCTGACCTTGTCGGTAAGGTAGAAGCAGGAATACCAGAGGATGACCCAAGAAACCCTGCAGTTATCGCAGATAACGTAGGAGATAACGTCGGCGACGTTGCAGGAATGGGAGCTGACCTTTTCGAGTCCTATGTCGGAGCGATAATATCGGCTATAACCCTTGGATTGGTAGCATTTGGAGAGCAGGGAGTTCTCTTTGCCCTTGCTTTGGCAGCAACCGGAATTTTGGCTTCAATTGCAGGAGCATTTTTCGTCAAGGGTGATGCAGACCCACAAAAATCACTTAACAAAGGTACACTTGTAAGCTCAATAGTTACTATGGCAGCAGCTGCATTTTTAAGTCAGGTCATATTGGGAGCTTTTGCACCATTCGTTGCAATTATGGCTGGACTTGTAGTTGGACTTGCTATTGCAAAAATAACTGAGATGTTTACATCAGCAGACTACAGCCCTGTCAAGAGAATAGCAAAGGAATCTGAAACAGGAGCATCAACAAATATAATCGGGGGCCTTTCAGTTGGAATGATGTCAACTGCAGCTCCAATCATTGTAATTGCAATCGGTATTCTTGTGGCATACTATGTTGCGGGCGGAAATGCTGAGCCGGCAAAAGGACTTTACGGTATAGCTCTGGCAGCAGTTGGAATGCTTTCAACTGCAGGTATGACTATCGCGGTTGACGCTTATGGCCCTATTGCAGATAACGCCGGTGGTATTGCGGAAATGTGCCATCTTCCTAAGGATGTAAGAAAAATAACTGATAAGCTTGACTCTGTTGGAAATACTACAGCAGCTATAGGTAAAGGCTTTGCCATAGGTTCAGCAGCTCTAACAGCACTTGCTTTATTTGCTTCCTATACACAAGCTGTTAAGCTTACAGCTATAGACGTGACCAAGCCAACTGTAATCGCGGGCTTGTTGATAGGCGGGATGCTTCCATTCCTGTTTGGTGCATTGACTATGGATGCAGTAGGAAAAGCTGCTTTCAAGATGATCGAGGAAGTAAGAAGACAGTTCAGGGAGATACCAGGTATCATGGAAGGAACAACGACCCCTGAATATGCAACCTGTGTAGATATAAGTACAAAGGCAGCACTTAAGGAAATGATAGTTCCAGGGATGCTTGCAGTTGTAGTTCCAGTAGCAATTGGTTTGATACTTGGTGCGGAGGCTCTGGGAGGGCTTCTTGCAGGTGCACTTATTACAGGTGTACTAATGGCGATATTTATGTCCAACGCAGGTGGAGCTTGGGATAATGCCAAGAAGTACATCGAAGAGGGAAATCATGGTGGAAAGGGCAGTGAGGCACATAAAGCTGCTGTAACCGGCGATACCGTTGGAGATCCGTTCAAGGATACATCAGGACCATCGATGAATATCCTGATAAAGCTTATGACTATTGTAGCTCTTGTTTTCGCCCAGGTATTCGTTACCTACGGCGGCAAGCTGTTCTAGAAAGAAATCCCTCGCAAGAGGGATTTTTTATGTAGTGGAACTACTGTATAAAAGTGTCCCTATATGGTATAATCCTAAGGTGTAGCATGAAAAGTCCCGATAGGAGAAGGATCTTATTTGAATATTAATATTGAAGGTATAGAACTTAATTACATTATCGAGGGCTCGGGCGAGACGGTGCTCATACTCCATGGCTGGGGTGCAAGCATCGCTTCAGTTAGACCCATTGTTAACATTCTTTCCGGTACACATAGAGTTATTGCTCTGGACCTGCCGGGCTTTGGTGACTCAGGAACCCCAAAGGAGGTCTTTGGATCCTTTCACTATGCAGACATACTTAAGATATTCATTGATAGGCTAGGGATCGAAAAGCTGTCTCTAGTAGGACATTCCTTCGGTGGAAAACTATCGATAATATTATCAGCAAGGCATCCTGATTTAATTGATAAACTCGTACTGATAGACAGTGCCGGCTTAATACCAAGAAGAACTATAAGGTATCATCTGAAGGTCAGAATGTTTAAGCTGATGAAGCTTTTATGGAGACTGGTATTCTTTTGGCAGGAAGATCCTGTAAGGATGGAAAGACTCTACAAAAAGTTTGGATCTGATGATTACCAGAATGCTCAGGGCATAATGAGAAAAATACTCGTCAGGGTAGTTAATGAAAATCTTAAGCCCATATTGAAGGATATAAAGGCTCCCACGCTGTTGATATGGGGAGACAAGGACGAAGCTACGCCAGTATATCAGGCAAAAATTATGGAGAGGGAGATAAAGGACAGCGGTCTCGTGATTTTTGAGGGAGCAGGTCACTTCTCGTATGTAGATGAATATAACAGGTTTTCCTTAGTACTCAAAGCCTTTTTCAAAGAGGACAAGAGTAGGATAAGTGGAACTGAATCTGGAGGAATATGATGGAATTACAATTTATTTTGTTGGTAGTAGCTATAGGATCAGTATTCATGGTCGCTGCTGCAAAAAGGACAAAGGAATCGCTTCACATGGTGCAGCTTGAGGGCTATGATGCTGAACATTATCTCAAATGGTTGGGAAGCAATAAAAAAAGAGCATACAGCTTCTCCAAGGATATACAGCCTATTAAGAAACCACTTGTAATGACTCAGAGAGCAACAAGACTTTTCAGGGCAAATCTTGTTCTGTCAGTCATTATATATTCCTTTCCTGTGATTTTATTAGGATCTTTGATTGATAATGTTATATTTACAGCTATTTTGGTCTTAGTTTCCCTGGGCGCTGTTTATTATCTTCAGCCTATTATTCTGGCTTGGTCCACTATGCTTATGAAGCCTGTTGAAAACAGAATAAATATGGGATTTTACACATCTGCTCAGAAAAAGATTAAATCACGTGAAGATCTTAGAGTGGTAGGGATTACAGGTAGCTTTGGTAAAACAAGCACCAAATTCATAGTTGGTACCATACTTTCAGAAAGGTTCAATGTACTGAACACACCCGAATCCTACAATACCCCAATGGGACTCTCAAAGGTAATCAACAACGACCTGAAGAACGAACATGAGGTTTTCATAGCGGAGATGGGTGCCAAGGTAATTGGAGAGATCAGAGAGCTTGCTGAGCTTGCACAGCCAAAGATTGGTATCCTGACATCAATAGGCCCTGTCCATATTGAAACCTTTAAAAATATCGACAATATCATGAAGACCAAATATGAGCTTATTGAAGAGCTTCCAACGGATGGCATAGCTGTTTTCAACTATGACAATGAACACATCAGGAAGCTTGCAGATAAGACATTTAAGGAGAAACTCCTCTATGGATTTGAAAACACCGAGAAGCTCGATGTATATGCTGAAGATATCCAGGTTACTGAGGAGGGTTCAACCTTCACGCTAAAGGACAAGGAAGGAAACAGTATAAGGTGCACGACCAAGCTTTTAGGTAAACATAACATATATAATCTACTCGCAGGTGCCTGTGCTGCAAAAATACTAGGTCTTAGCTTTGAGGAGATAGCAAGGGGTATATCAAAGGTAGAGCCGGTTGAGCATAGGCTAAACCTAATTAAAGCGGCTAATGGGGTAATAATAATCGATGATGCTTTTAACTCCAATCCGATAGGTACTAAAGCAGCCCTGGAGGTGTTGGGTCAATTCAAGGATGGTAAAAAAATCATCGTAACGCCAGGTATGATAGAGCTTGGTGATATGGAAGAAGAAGCCAACAGAGAATTTGGAGTAAACATAGGCAAGGTATGTGATTATGCAATCCTTGTCGGAGAGAAGAGAACACGGCCGATATTTGAAGGTTTAATGGAAAGCAACTTCAAATTGGATAATATAATTGTCGTAAATAATTTAAATGAAGCCACAATTGAGTTAGGTAAAATCTCAAAATCCGGTGATGTCGTTTTGTTTGAAAACGACCTGCCGGATAACTACAGTGAGTAGGGGGGGTCCATCTGTGAAAAAAGTAGGAGTGCTGTTTGGCGGCAGAAGTGTAGAACACGAGGTTTCTGTGATTACTGCAATGCAGATCATAGAGAATATGGACAAAACCAAATATGATCCAATTCCTGTATACGTAGACAAAGACGGTAGATGGCTGACTGGAAAGAGTCTGTTGAGCTTTAAATCCTTCAAGGAGAACAATTTGAAAGACACTAAGAGGATAATGCTTTCAGGGATCCATGGGGATGGAAACCTATATATTCATCCCGAAGAAGCGGGCATATTCGGCAAGAAAGTATTCGATAAGGTGGATATATTTTTCCCAGCTTTCCACGGAACAAACGGTGAGGATGGAAGTGCACAGGGACTTCTTGAGTTGCTGAATCTGCCTTATGCTGGAGCTGGCGTTCTTGCATCGGCGGTAGGGATGGACAAGATTTTAATGAAGGATGTATATAAGGCAAACAATCTTCCTGTTGTCGAATTCCTATGGTTCTACAGATCCCAATGGACCTCCGGGAAATTACAGGTCATAGAGGAAATTGAGAAAAAACTGGGATATCCTGTATTTGTAAAACCGGCAAACCTTGGATCAAGTATAGGAATATCAAAGGCTAAGAACAGGGAGATGCTGGAGTTGGCTCTCCAGATTGCCGCAAGCTACGACAGAAAGCTTATAATTGAGAAAGCTGTTGAAAACCCGAGAGAGATAAATTGTGCCGTTCTTGGTTATGATGACCACGTTGAGGCATCTCTTTGCGAGGAACCTATAGGCTGGACAGACCTGTTGTCATTTGATGATAAATACATTCGCGGGGGCAAGTCAGAAAAAGGAAAAGATTCCAAAAGAGCTATTCCTGCCAATATACCGGACGATATGAGAAAGCAAATCGAAAGCCTTGCAAAACATGCCTTCATGGCAATCGATGGAAGAGGAAATGCAAGAATCGATTTTCTTGTAGCTGAAAACGGCAGTGTGTATGTAAACGAGATAAACACTCTCCCTGGGTCACTAGCATTCTATCTATGGGAGGGCAAGGGATATGATTTTAAAACTCTTATCGATAAGATGATAGAAATTGCCCTGACAACCCACAAGGAAAAAGAGAAAAACATGTACACCTTTGATTCAAATCTGTTTGCAAGAACCCAGTTCGGATCAAAAGCAGGTAAAATGTAGGATATTTTAAGTATCTTACATTTTTTTTGCCCGCAGGGGTACATAATGATTATGATGGAAGGAGTGAGTGAATATGTCGATGAGAGAGATAATCGTTGAATTTATGAAGCAGCCAAAATATAAGCCAATGCTGAAAGAAGAACTAGCTGTTGCCTTTAAGATCGATAGAAAGGATCAAAGGGAGTTTTTCAAATCGCTTGAAAGTATGGAAAAGGAAGGCATTATACTGAAAGCCCGGAACGAAAGATATGGGTTATTAAATAATGAATATATGGCACTGGGAGTTTTGGAAGGCAATGAAAAGGGATTTGGTTTTGTAATATCGAAGGACAGACCTGGAGAGGACGTCTTTATATCCGCAGAGAACATGAATGGCGCTATGCATGGAGACAAGGTAGTTGTTAACATCCTTAAACGCAGAGAGGCGTCAAGAAAGCAGGAAGGTGAGATAATCAGGATCCTTGAAAGGGCTAATGAGACTGTAATAGGTACCTACGAGGGGAACGGGAATTTCGGTTTTGTTATACCTGATAATCATAAGCTATCTTATGATATTTTTATCCCTAAAGCCGGATCAATGAATGCAAAGGATGGACATAAGGTAATCGTGGAGCTTACAAGATGGCCTGAACCACGGAGAAATCCCGAAGGAAGTGTTGTTGAGGTACTGGGTTACCCCTGGGAGAAGGGTACTGACATACTTTCCATAGTAAGGATGTTTAATCTGCCGAGTGTTTTCCCTGAAGATGTCATTAAAGAAGCCCAAGCAGTTCCAATGAGGATCCCTGATGATGAAATTTCACGAAGAAGAGATCTAAGGCAACTTAAGCTGTTCACAGTAGATGGTGCAGATGCCAAGGACCTTGACGATGCTGTATCCGTAGAAAGCCTCGATAATGGAGGATACAGACTTGGGGTCCATATCGCAGACGTATCGCATTACGTGAAGGATGGCTCACCACTGGACAAGGAAGCCCTTAAAAGGGGAAATTCAGTATATCTTCTAGATAGAGTCATCCCAATGCTCCCCCATGAGCTAAGTAATGGTATTTGTTCTCTGAACCCGAATGAAGACAGACTTGCCATGTCAGTTATTATGGACATAGATAAAAAAGGCAAGGTTTATGCCCATGAAATATTTGAATCAGTAATAAACAGCAAAGCAAGGCTGATTTATGACGACGTCTCCGACCTTCTCGAAGGCAAGACCTCAACTGAGGGAAAGTTGAAAGAGGTTGCAGAGGAGCTTTTCGTCATGAAAGAGCTTATGGACATATTGAGAGCGAGAAGGGAACGAAGAGGAAGCATTGATTTTGACTTCCCTGAGAGCTACATCGAATTGGATGAGAATGGAAAGCCAATAGATGTAAGGAAGCTGGAAAGAAGGGTTGCGAACAGACTTATCGAGGAGTTTATGCTTGTATGCAATGAGACTGTTGCTGAAAGATTCTTCTGGGCCCAAATCCCGTTCCTGTACAGGATACATGAGGATCCAAATCCTGAAAAGGTAGCTGATTTCCTCAGATTCATCCATAATTTCGGGTATTCTATAAGGGGTAAGGAGCTTCATCCCAAGGATTTCCAAAGACTTACTGATGAGATAAAAGGCAGGAGAGAGGAGCCTGTAATATCAACTTTGCTTCTTAGAACCATGCAAAAAGCTGTTTACAGCTCAGAGCCAGGCAAACACTTTGGGCTTGCTGCCCAGTATTACTCGCATTTTACTTCTCCCATAAGAAGATATCCTGACCTTCAGATCCACAGGATCATAAAGGAGACACTGCGGGGAAGCTTAAGTCATATAAGGATGGAACACCTTGAAGGCTGGCTTCCGGAGGTTGCTGACCATACATCAATGACAGAGAGAAGGGCTGAGGAGGCAGAGAGAGAGGTCGATGACCTTAAGAAGGCTCAATATATGGCTGAGAGGATCGGAGAGGAATACGACGGCATTGTATCCTCTGTGACATCCTTTGGTATGTTCGTTCAACTTGAAAATACGATCGAAGGGTTAGTCCACTTCAGCAATATGGAGGATGATTTCTACTTCTTCGATGAGGAAAACTACATGATAGTTGGCGAAAGGACCAAGAGGACTTACAGACTGGGAGATGAGGTAAGGATAAAGGTCATAGGAGCAGATATTGGTAAAAAGAATATAGACTTTGCAATAGCCTCTGCCAATGTTGACACAGATGACTAAATTTGCTACACTAAAGTTCGATAACTTTCAAAGGGTGATTGCATGAAAAAGCTTGGAACTAAAGTAATCGCAACCAATAGAAAAGCAAGGCACGAATTTTTTATAGAGGATACCATGGAGGCAGGCATAGTCCTCACCGGTACTGAGGTAAAATCCATACGTCAGGGCAAGGTCAATATCAAGGAGTCCTATGCTTCCATTGACGACGGTGAGGTATATGTTATCGGGATGCATATAAGTCCTTATGAGCAAGGGAATATTTACAATGTAGACCCTTTAAGGAAAAGAAAGCTCCTCCTCCATAGAAGAGAAATAAGGAAGCTGATAGGCGAAACGAAGCAAAAGGGTTTTACTCTGGTTCCTCTCTCAATATATCTCAAAGATGGCAAGGTTAAACTGGAGCTTGCTCTTGCAAGAGGGAAAAAGCTTTACGACAAACGAGACACAATTGCTAAAAAGGATGCAGAAAGAAGGATAGCTCAACATTCAAGCGAGAAGTACCAATAGAGAGAAATTGACAACCACTCGAACATATGTTATAATTTATCTGCAATAAAAAGTATCGGGGGCGAACTTGGTTTCGACGGGGATACGGAATCAGGAGTAGCGAGTCGTTGTCGCCAAGCAACGTAAAAAGTGGCAACTAAATTAAACGCAAACGATAATTACGCACTAGCAGCTTAATATAGCTGCTCGATTCTACCGGGATTCCCACGACCTGGATAGAATCGTCATCTAAGTGGGGAACCGAGTCCGGCAAAGCTTTGAGCTGGAAACGGAACCTATGAAGCTACTAAAGCCCATATCCTGTCAGCAGGAGATGGGTAGAGGGAATGTGAAATTGCTGACTGCACTCGGAGAAGCTCTTGTGGAAGGATTTTCGGACGTGGGTTCGACACCCACCGCCTCCACCAATAACACCCATATTTATAAATACCAGAACCTACTGATCCAATCAGTGGGTTTTAGTTTTTTATTCTACTATAAAGCATAAGTAAATAACTTATGTCAGTTATTGCATTTTTAATTATAAATCGGTACAATAAAATCAGTTGTTAATGGTTTAATGCGATACTCATATAAATTAGAGGGGGATTTTTATGACTTATTCACCAAAGGCATCATCAGCATTTAATGATACATGGAATCGCAGCACCTTTATTTCGCCGCAATCAGGAATGTGTTCCTTCTGTACCGAGGAATGCAGTGGTACATGTGAAATAGCATTGGCTGCAGTTTTAGGAATGAAGGCTGTGTATCCAACAAACACAGGAGCGAATCAGGTAGCTTCGGAAAAGGACTATCCAATTGATTTTTCACACTTCAATATCAATGGCCGCGTTTTTGGTGCAACAGGAGCTAATCCGACTTTTGAGGAAGCAAACATCTACAATGTCAAGCTTGAAAGAGTATTTGGAAAGTACAACGAGGTAAAAATGACCATGCCTGTCATTTTGCCTGCTCTTATCAAAATGAACTGGGAAGATTATTTTGCAGGAGCGGCAATGGCAGGAGTGTGTTGTGTTATCGGTGAGGATGCTAAGAATAAGGACCCTGAGTTGATAATGGAAAATGTGAAAGTAGTTAATTTCCCCATGCTCGGGAAAATATTGGATTCATTCAGAAATTATTATAGGGGTTACGGTCAGATCATCCTTCAATGCAACGTGGAGGATGACATGAATGGTGTGCCAGAGTATGCAATCAAGGTACATAAAGCTGATGCGATTGAACTAAAGTTCGGCCAGAGTGCAAAGGGGACACAGCCTGTAGTCCGACTGAAGAATAGAGAAGAAGCATTGAAAAAACAAGCTGCGGGTTCATTGGTTTATCCAGACCCCAGCGGTCCAGGGATGGAAGAGGCTCATAAAGAGGGTGTTTGCCCCAACTTTTATTACTATTCAAGATTACCGTTCTGGGATGAGGAATACCTTGTTCCCAGAATTGCTGAGCTGAGGGAGATGGGTGCAAAAAACATTTACCTTAAGATGGCGGGCTATGATCCTCAGGATTTGGAGAAAGTGCTTCGAATAGGAAGCAAGGCAGAAGTCGATATGATAACATTCGATGGAGCTGGCGGGGGAAGTGGCTACAGCCCGACTAAAATGATGAATGAGTGGGGATTGCCGCCTGTAGTTATGGAGGAAGCCATATGCAGAATAGTGGACAAGATGAAAGAGGAAGACTGCTGGATTCCTGCAATTACGATAACAGGTGGATTTGCCTCCGAGGACCAGGTATTTAAATCCCTCGCTTATGGAGAGGGTAAGGTTACTGCTGTTGGAATTTGCCGTGCTGCCATGACAGCTTCAATGATGGGTAAAAACATAGGAGAACAAATCAAAAAAGGTGAAGTGCCTAAGAACTTCAAGAAATATGGCGATACTGTTGAGGAGATATTTGGTGACCTGGCAGATTTGAGGGCTTTATATGGCAAGAAGGCCAATGAATTCTCAACTGGAGCAATTGGAGTGTTTTCTTATCTTAGAAAAATTGCATTTGGAGTTCAGCATTTCGCGGCTTTAAATCGCAAATTTGACATAGCCTATTTAGACAGGAAAGATTTGATACCTCTAACTCGTGATGCAAAAGACCTGATCCAGGGTAAATGGTTTGAATAGGGTCTGTTATTTGGATCTATTTACAAATCGAAGATAAGTCTTGGGAGGGACTGTGACACCAGTCCCTCTCATGTTTTTATTTCAATCGACAATACACTGTTTGGGATGGTGGAGAAATGATAAAAGCGGTTATATTTGACCTGGACGGGACACTTATAGATACAAATGATTTAATTATCGATACATTCTATCATGTTATCAACGAATTGCTAGGAAGATCTCCCACAATAGAGGAATTGAATCACGTCTATGGAAGGACATTGGACGAGCAAATGAGATTTTTTTCTGAGGAACGAAGCCAAGAGCTTGTCGATGCTTATAAATCATATTATCGGGCACATATGGATGAAAGAACGCACCTGTTCGAGGGAGTTAAGGACCTACTGGTCAAGCTTACTGAAATGGGTATCAAAATAGCAACAGTAACCAATAAGGGCTCAAGAGGTGTCAGGCATGCATTTGATAAGTTTGATATTGGAGATTACTTTGATGCTACAATATCCGCAGATGATGTGTCGAATGGGAAACCGGACCCGGAAGGAATTTTCGCGGTTCTTGATGGATTGGGGATAGAAGCTTATGAGGCATTATTTGTAGGCGATAGCTTGAATGACATTGCAGCAGCTAAAAAAGCAGGTGTCTTATCCGTCCTGGTAGGCTGGACCTTATTTCATGAGGAACACTATTCAGAGTTTGGTGCAGATTTTATAATAGATAAGCCCATGGACCTGATAAAACTGCTTAAATAAATCAGTAGGGACGGTTCCTACTGCTTTTGCACAATTAGAAGGTATTTAGCTTACTTCCATAATCAACAAAGTGACGTCATCAGTAAGTCTTTCTGCATTCCCTATGTGCTTGAATAGGCTATTTTTCAACTCGTGTTTAAGAGCCTTGGATTTTGACAAATAATTACTTCTTAAGAAGTGCTTCAGTTTTTCTTGTCCATATGCTTTGTTGTCAGCATTTTGAGCTTCCACCAGACCATCTGAATAAAACAAGACCTTATCTCCTGCTTCCATTTGAACAACTCTGTTTTCATAGGAAGGCACTATTAATTCACCGAGCTTACATATTGAGAATCCCCTGGAATTTAACTCCTGAATTTCTCCGGAGCTCTTTATGATATATGGGGAAGCATTCATGCCAGCAGATGCATAAGTCAACGTTCTCTTTTTTATGTTATATATGCCGTATAGCATAAGGATATAGGTTTCATCATTAAAGTTAGTATTATTGAAGTCTCTGTAAATTGAGTCCAAAACCAGTGCCGGAGATACTATTTGATTTAGATTATTCTCATCCTTCTTCAAAGTAATGATGCTTTGATTTGCAAAGATAGTAAGCATTGCAGCTGAGACACCATGCCCGGATACGTCTCCAATATATAGGGCGATATTCTCATTATCTAATTTGATAACATTGTAGAAATCTCCACTTAGACGTTCCGCAGGTAAATATTCAGCACTGAATATCACTGTTGAATCTTCAGGCATTTTGTCTGGCATCAGCCGTAACTGCATCTCCTTGGCATATTCAATATCCTTAAGCAGAATCGAGTTAGCCTCCTCAAGATCCTTGGTCCTCTGACTTACAAGTAAATTAAGATTCTCTGAGTACTCACTTAATTCATTTCTGGCCTTCTTCATTTCCCGATAAGGTTCGCTTACATTATCTATGTAAATTGCCTTATAAAGTACTATGAAAGCTACGATTTTGAATATATGTCCTATGTAATTAAATGCATCGTATACACTGCCGTAGCTTGTAAATGCGAATTCTGAAAAAATCATAAAGATCAATGCTATGATAAACTGCTGCTCGCGAACCTGGTGAGTTTTATTATATTCAGGAAGAACGATGAAAAGTGTAGAAAGCATGATTAGAATAATTACATATTCCATGATGATTTTCGATCTTGTCAGACCTGAATTTTCTATCAACATAGGTGGGAAAAAATCAGGAAGGTATGTAACGATCAAAAAGAGAATGATCGAAAGAGTAAAAGTTATTCCAAAAAATAAACCTTTTTTAACACTGCTCCTCTTGGATACTGGGATCAAAACTGCTGCTAAAAACCCCAAGCTGCCCAAAGTTCTTGAGAGGATCCACAAAGTGGTTGCCCGGTTTGCTGAGGTATTTGCAATGAAGAAGTCAGACATACCTTTAAAACTTAAGGTATGGAAGGTATCCAGAGCACCCATCAGTAAAAAAGAACAGCCCAGAACAATCAAACCCAGTCTTTGGGATTCTTCGTAAACAAAATATGAAACTGTAAATATTGAAAAGGACACCAATATGCTTGCAAATTCAAAAATCATATGCCAGGTCAAATAATCTGTTACAGATATTAAATTCATAAACTGATCATTGTATATCCCGGCGATAAAATAGAGCGATATGGAAAAAAGTAAAATCCAAATCATCTTATCATATAGCTTGATATTCCCGAAGTACTTAAATTTTTGAGTATCCATAGACGCCCTCCAGAATCAGCACATATAATATTTTAATGCAAATATTGAAATTACAACATATTATCGTACTCTGTAATTATACAAAAGACTAATAATACAATCAAGCATTTCCTGAAAATCAAGATATCGTGCTGTGTAAAAAAATATTAAATTATCTATTGACAATAGTACTAATTAGTAGTATATTATATACATGAAAACAAAAAAATCATACGGAGAAAAAAACGACCTGAATTTGAAGACCTTGATAGCATTGACAAAATGCTTTCATTCAGTAAGAAAAAGAGAAACGACTACAATTAGGGAAGGAGGTTTGACGCTGCCACAGTTCGCTGTGTTGGAGATTCTGTACCATAAAGGAGACCTGAGAATTTGCGACATAATTGAAGGGACCTTATCAACTGGTGGCAATATGACCGTAGTAATCGATAATCTTGCCAAGGATGGTTTGGTTGGAAGGTACCCCGATCCCGAGGACAGAAGGGCAAGTCTGATCAGCCTGACTGAAAAAGGTGTCAAAATTATGGAAGATATCTTCCCAAGACATGTCGAGAATATAAGCAGCATTTTTGAAATCCTTGAAGAAGATGAAAAGAAGACCCTGGTAAAATTACTGAAAAAATTGGGTGGAGTTGAACTTTAGCACCACCATTATTTTTACTAATATAAAACTAATTAGTAACAAACTAAGTAGTATAAAAATAATATTAAGAGGAGAGTGTAAAATGAGTAACGTTAAATTAGCAGTGATATATTATAGTATGGGTGGATCAAATTACCAATTGTCTAAATGGGCAGCGGAAGGCGCGAAGGAAGCTGGAGCAGAGGTAAGAGTGTTAAAGGTTCCTGAGCTTGCACCACAATCGGTAATAGATAACAATCCTGTATGGAAAGCGACACAGGAAGCAACTAAGGATGTTCCAACTGCTACATCTGATGATATTGAATGGGCAGATGCAATTATTTTCAGCGTTCCAACAAGGTTTGGTGTCATGGCATCACAAATGAAGCAATTCCTGGACACTCAGGGAGGACTTTGGGCACAGGGTAAAACAGTAAACAAGGTAGTAAGTGCAATGACATCCGCACAAAATCCACATGGAGGCCAAGAGGCAACAATATTGTCTCTATACACAATGATGTATCACTGGGGTGCTATAGTTGCTGCTCCTGGGTACACTGATCCAGTTTTATTTGGAGCAGGAGGCAATCCTTATGGAACCTCAGTATCCATTGGACAGGATGGAAAGATGGTAGAGAATGTTGAAGCAGCGGTTAAGCACCAGGCCAAGAGAACTATTGAAATTGCACAAAAAATAGTAAAGTAAATAAGAAAACAGCTGAAATTAAAAAGCCTATTTCAAAAATAGGCTTTTTTGTCTTCAAGAGTGTTTATTTGTTATAGATACTTTAAAGCATTTTTTAGGGAACCGGATTGAATATTTTTAATGATAAGATCCCTGCTGCTTGACTTTATATGACCACTGACTATTCTTAATAATTGTTCTACGTCCGAATTTTCAAGAGCGATTACAATAGCCTTATGATCAGACATAGATCTTATATCTTCAAGACTCCTATCGAAAAATACATCATATAACGCAAGGTACACATTGATTTGATTGATCATCTTACTTAAGAATTCCTCTAAAAATACATTGTTTAGAAAATTTGCTGGATACAGGTGAAAGAGCTTATTATATTCAAGGTATTCAGAGAAATCTCCGTTTCTAACAGCATTCGACTCATTTTCAACTATAAGCTTAAGGTCATCAAAATTTTCCTTGACCAGCTTACCGCATATCGATTTCCAGGATATGATTTCAAGCTCTTCACGCATAAAATATGCACTAAGAATTTCATCTTGAGTAGGATCAACTACAAAAGCTCCTTTGTTTGGAAATATATCTACCAAGCCTTCATCATGCAAAGCTCTAAGTGCATTTCTAACAGGTGTGCGGCTTGTGTTGAATGCTTTGGAAATTGAATCTTCGATCAACTGCTGACCAGGGGAAATCCTTCTGTTCAGGATAGCTTCTCTAAGCTTCTGGTATACTATTTGATTTCGAGTTTCTTCTCTTTCAAAGCTCAAAATTATCGTCCTTCCTTAGCTAATTAATCATTGAGGAGATATTACATCTGCATCAATTGAACCTACTCAATAATTTTAACAATAAAACATAGTGATGGCTAGTCAAAAACTTTCAGAAGTTCTTCTCTGGTCATGCCGCCTAAACCAAGACTATCTAAAGTACGAGCTTTTTCCTGACCATAGTCTCTGTTCATTAATATGCTTGCGACTCTAATAATTGAATCCATTACAGGCGTTTCAATCCCGATTGCTTTTGCAATGTCCCGATAAAACACAAGACCATAACCCACATCCTCGTTCAAATATCTGTGATCCAGACTCTTTTGAGCCTTTATACCAAGGAATCCGGGAGCTGTTTGATAGCCATGCTCGTATGATGCTTCAGTCATATATCCTTGAATAACTCCAAGATCAGTGTCTGGAAGTATGTTTACACCCAGGTTCTTCGCAACCATAATTTTTTCATCGTCAACAGCCTTTATTAATCTTCCAACTGCAGGGGTTACACCATCCTCATAAAATAGAAAGTCTCCGCCAGTCCTTTCGATCAAGGCTGCGTTAAGTATAGTTACTGCAGGGTGAATAACCGGATTATTATTTTGGAGCATTGTCTGCCAAAGACTCTTAGCAATTTCAGAACCAGGATAAACAGTTTTGAATATATCATAAATTTCCTGTTTTTTTGCAGATGGTAAAGCTGACAAGTACAATCCACCCTTAAGCTTCAGGAACACATGAACCTTCCCTGGTTTATCCAGCCTTGCAGCATAAGGTAGAGTGGATGTTTCTGCCAATACGACATCGTGGTTGTCAAGCTCAAGTCCTGCAGCTTTTTTAAATATCAATGCACCACCACAAGAACTTGGAGAGACTATAACAATCTGACCATTTTTGAGGTAAGGTTTGCAAGCCGTACCAAAGCTCTCAGTACTATATGCAGGGCCAACAGCAAGAATAATATCAGCATTATCAAGAACCTTCTCAAGATCTTGTCCAGCATAAGCTATTGGAGCAAAGCCATTCAATTCTCCATCAACATTGATACCACCTAGTTCAGATATTCCGTCTGTCTGATTTGAAAACTCTGGAAGGTCAAACATAAATACTGTGTGCCCTGCAAATGACCAGTCTGCAGCTGTAGCGTGTCCACCTGCTCCTGAACCTAAGACAGCGATTTTCATAATCTTTCCTCCTTATTGTACATCAATATTGTACTACAATATAATTTTACATCACCTGACTAATATGTCAATAAATTATACTGAAATTATTTTATAGTGGATTAATTTTAAAATATTTGCATAATAAGGATTGTTATCAATGATAATCGATGATAATATCTCGAATTTGGCAGTAAAATTACAAAAAAGTGCGTACTTTTTTAGTCCTTCGTGATTCTTAAAATATTTTTGACCTGTTTCATTTTTAGTAACTGATAGTCAGTCCTAAAGCCGAATGAATCGTGTAAAGCATCAGTGAAATCATTTCTAATATAGGTTGGAATAAGTCCTTCTTCAGGTTTAATGACTTTTTCGACTTTATATTTATATTGACATTGACGTTACGTAAAGGTTTATACTATCTATATGTTATTTATCATAATTGCTGTGAGGTGTTGTGGATGGAATATAGAGTAAGTGAGCTTGCAAATCTTGCAGGAGTTACCCCAAGAGCCTTAAGATACTATGACAGGATCGGATTATTGAAGCCGCTATATGTAGATGAAAATGGGTACAGAATTTACGGAAAGCAGGAGGTGGATAAATTACAGCAGATATTACTATATAGGGAGTTGGAAGTTCCTTTGGATGAAATAAGAATAATACTAGGTTCTGATGACTTTAATAGGGATACAAGTCTAAAAAGGCATCTTAAGGAGCTCTATAACAAGAAAGACAGGGTGGAGATCCTAATAGAAAATGTTGAAAAGACAATAGCTGCAATGAAAGGAGAGACAGAGATGAGCGATAAGGAGAAATTCAAAGGATTTACGAAAGAGATGATAATACAGAATGAGGAAAAATATGGCAAGGAAGTAAGGAAAAAGTACGGTGATGAATTAGTCGATCGTAGCAACGAAGCACTTACTGGAATGTCCAAGGATGATTACATTAAGCTTAACAGAATAACTGAGGAGTTTAACAAAACTCTGATAGAAGCTATTGAAAATGGAGATCCATCCGGTATAGCAGCTCAAAGGGCTTGTTCACTTCACAAGGATTGGCTTGGCTATTTCTGGGCTGATTATAACAAGGATGCTCACTTAGGACTTGCAGAAATGTATGTCGCTGATGAAAGATTTAAAAAATATTACGATTCTATAGTACCTGGAGGAGCCAAATTTCTAAGAGATGCACTAATGGTATTTTGCAGCTAAAACCACTCCCTCATTGCACTCATAGCAATGGGGGGGTATATTTTAGTTGACATTACATAATGCGTAATGTTATATTAAATGTAACGAAAGATTGTAAGTTATATGAGGAGGATCAATATGAGAAAGATAATCCTATCAACAAAAGAGGACTTAAATATTTATATGAATCCAACCAGGCAGGAAATCCTAAGAATACTAACCCTAAGCAGCGTTCCTATGACCCCCAAAATGCTCTCTGATAGACTAGGGATATCAGCATCAGGAGTGCAGCATCATATTAAAAAACTCTTAGGCTTGAATCTGATAGAGTTAGACCACACTGAGGTCATAAATGGTATAAATGCCAAGTTCTATAAGGCATCTAGCGTGACTGTCCAGGTTGGACTCGAATCGAGCGACAGTACTTCACACCAGAGAAAAGCAATAATGCAGGCAAGTATATCTGGGGTATATGATAGATTTAATTCACATCTGGAGGAAGTTGTGAGTAAGAATCCAATCAGAACTGATGAGTTTGCTGCACACGGAGATATTTTAACTGGTATTGTTCATCTGAGTGAGAATGATTCTGCAGAGCTGATGTCGATTATAAGGGATTATATCGATGATCATTCAACTCCCTCCAAAGAAAAGTCACCCTGGGAATATGCTTTAATACTTTATGATACAAGGTACAGGAGTATTGATCGATGAAATGGATAGTTCAATTGTTGTTATTCTTGAATCATTTCTCAGTTGGCTTATTGGCACCTGTCCTTAATCTTATGCTGCTTGATAGAGGAGCGAGCTATCAGACTCTGCCTCTATTATACATGGTTATGGCAGCAGTGATACTTCTATTTGAAATTCCGAGCGGAATCTGTGCAGATATGATCGGCAGAAAGCGAGTTTTTCTACTTTCAGGTTTTTTCAATACAATTTCCTTTATTTTGCTTTACTTAGCTAAGGAAAGCATTATCCTGTTGTTCGTATCTATCACACTCTACGGCATAGGTAGGGCATTTGCGTCTGGAAGTCTGGATGCTTTAATAATAGACCAAGCCGTTGCAAAACATGGTAATCAAAGCTTACCACGAATAACAGCAAGGTTATCAATACTTGAGGCTGTGGGTTTATCTCTGGGGAGTATATGTGGAGGTTTTTTGGCACACCTTGGCGAAGGGTATTCCGTAAACTTAATAATCAGGACGGTATCAATTATTCTAGTTATGGGCCTTGCAGCACTTTTCATAGAGGAGGTGTCACATACCAGTGAAATTAGACTACCATTCAAGGAACATATAAGAGAAGGCATTAAAATCGTTATATCAAGCAAGGCATTTGCAATAGCTATAGCAGGAGGGTTTATAGTAGGCATTGCATTGTCTTCTGTCGAAACTTATTGGCAGCCTGCGTTCATTCAGGTCAGCGGAAGTAAAGAGAGCAATTGGATGCTTGGTATAATAATGTTTTTAGGCTTTTCAGCTGTATCCGGAGGTAATTTCCTTGCCCAAAGGATACTTACAGAGCAGGATAAAACGAAATTCTGGATACATATCCTCAGTAGAGGATTTCTTGGTGCTTCACTGGTATTATTTGCACTCCAAACATCAAAAGTGGGCTATATATTATTGTACACAATCTTTTATTTGATCCTCGGTTTAGGAAATATTGCTGAGCTAACCATAATAAACAGCCTCACTCCATCGAGCATAAGAGCTAGTATTTTATCCCTTTACTCATTTGTTATACAAATAGGATTAATGGTATCATCTCTAATTTCAAGCTTGTCAGTCCAATGGGTTGGTTTTGCAGGTGTTTGGGTGATCATGGCGATCATTACCGGTATGTATGTTATTAGTTCAATTGTTGTTAATAAGACTTAGTATCCCACAAACATAATTTTTCAAATATTTGCATAATAAGGATTGTTATCCATGAAAATCGATGATAATATATAGGAGAAGGAGCACGTTCAGTGTTTGCATCAATGGTTGACTTGGCCGCCAACTGTTGAATGCCTTGATTCTGAGGATTTCTTATCATATTTTCGATTTGGGGAGAGTTCCTTCCCATTCCACCTGATAACGGTCACGCCGTTTTTTTTGTGTTGACCAGAAAACCTGAATAGGGAGAGATGCATTATGAAAAAGGCATTGGAGGGTGTTAAGGTATTGGATTTTACCCAATATCTTTCAGGACCCCACTGTACGTCTGTTCTTTGCGAGTTGGGAGCTGAGATTTTAAAGGTAGAGAGACCTGGATCTGGTGAGCCTGAAAGAAAAGCAGCTCCTATGACCCCTAAGGGAGAATCCTACCAGTTTTTCGCCTACAATCGTGGCAAGAAAAGTATAACATTGAACATGAAGAACCCTGAGGGACTTGAAATAGCAAAAAAATTAGTGGCTGAGTGCGATATCTTAGTTGAGAACTTTGCTCCTGGTGTATTGGAGAAGCTTGGACTTGGTTATGATGTAGCCAATTCTATAAATCCTGGGATCATCTATGCTTCCATCTCAGGCTTTGGACAGACAGGACCACGTCGGGACGAGGTTACCTACGACATGGTGGGCCAAGCTATGGGGGGATTGATGAGTGTCACAGGCTACGAGGATGGAGAGCCCCTGAAGGTAGGAGTATCATTAGCCGACTATATGGGAGGCTACAACGCATCTATAGCCATACTGGCTGCGCTCCACTACAGGACGATGACTGGTGAAGGTCAGCAGATAGATATTTCCATGCAGGATGGTATCTGGGCGATGGTTTTCCCGGATCGGGCAAATTACTTTGATACTATGGCAACACCTAAAAGATTTGGGAATAAGCTAAGCAGTTCAACTCCTTTTGGCTCATACAAGGCAAAGGATGGCTACGTCGTTATCTGTACAATCACAGACGACCAGTGGCAAAATGTTCTTAAAGCATTAGGCAGAGAGGACCTTAGCAACGATGAAAGATTTATGACTCGAGTCTTAAGAGTCAAGCACATGGAGGAGGTTGAAGGTATTCTTAACGACTGGCTAATGGAAAGAACAGTTGATGAGGCTGTAACTGAGTTAAAAAAATTCAAGGTTCCATGCTCAAATGTTCCCACCTTTGACCAGGTAGCTAATGATCCGCAAATACTTCATCGTGAAATGATTGTGGAGGTCGAGCAGCCTCTTTCAGGCAAAGTAAAGCTTGGAGGTTCAGTGTTCAAAATGTCCAGGACTCCGGGCGACAGGAAACAGAGGATTCCTTTGGTAGGAGAGCATAACGAGGATATCTATTCTGAACTCCTGGGGTATAGTGAGGAAGATTTGGAAAAACTTAGGGCTGAAGGTACAATATAACTAACCGAAGAGTAAAGTATATTTTTAGATTGTTAATTAATATTCAAAGGGGTATACTATAATTAGATAAAAGGAAAGGTGATGAAAGCTATGAAGGTACAAGTCAAGCTGTTCGCCACCTCCAGGGAAGATATGGGAAGAGTCAAAGAACTTGAATACACGGAGGAGATCCCAGTAGCAAGAGTTCTTAATGACCTATCCATATCCGAGTCTGATGTAGGTATACTCCTGGTGAACGGCATCCACAGAGGTACTGACTACAGACTCCATGACCACGATGCACTGGCTATTACGCCAAGCTTATTACATCACTAGCCATGGGAGCCTTACACAGATCAGGCATTATTAAATGCCAGGCATAATCATTCAGGTGCGGGAGCAAAAGCTCCTGTGCCTTTTCTTTTTATTTTGTTATGTCTGGGTCCGTTGACATTAAAATGCCTGGAGGATATCATAATATGAGATGTAGCATTCAAAACTTAGCAGGCTGGAGGAATGTTGATGAAAAAAGGAGATTTAATTTGGGCTTTAATAATGATAGCCATTGTTGGATTCATAGCAGTCCCTGCGACAAATAAGATATTTATGGAGTTTACAGGAGAACATCCCTATGTATCGGGATTTATTAAATTCTCAATTTTGGCAACCTTGGGTGAGCTTTTGGCTGTAAGAATAATGAGGAAGGACTGGAGAGGTTTGCCTAAAGGCATTCTCTATAGAGCACTTGTATGGGGTATGTTGGGGATGCTTATAGTTCTTGCCTTTGAGATATATGGGAGCGGTGTAATCTCAGCTCAGGAGAAAGGTTTGTTGCCACGGGGCGGGAAAATTGTTTATGCTTTCACAGTCAGTACTCTCCTGAATACAACCTTTGCACCTATGCTGATGGGTACTCATAAAATAACCGACACATATATTGACCTTGTCTATAAAAATCCAGGCGAAAGGCCTACTTTGGCTGTTATCGCGGAGACCATAGATTGGAAAGGATTCCTATCATTCGTAATTATGAAGACACTGCCCCTATTCTGGATCCCGGCTCATACTATAACCTTCTTGCTTCCACCGGAGTATAAGGTTCTTTTTGCAGCATCCCTGTCTTTGGCACTTGGCCTGATCCTGGCCTTTGCTAAATCAAAACCGGCGATCAAAGCATAGTATTTAGGAGGCTGAGATGATACACGATATTGAACCAAGAATATTTAATAATAAGTATGATCCGAAGAAGCCTGGCTTATACGATCTTTTTCTGGCTTATGATGGAGATTCTGTGTTAGTAAGGGAAGACAAGGAAAAACTCTGGTATCCTTCCTTTGATGATTTTATGTCCTTTGACCCTTCATTGATGGAGAGAGCAAAGTACTTATTCTCCATTGACGACATCAACTATTTTCTAATTGAGGAGAAGGGTCTTGATGGGAATTTAGGCTGGGTCTATGCTAATACCGGAAGGTTCAGGACAGAGCCAAAGTATTGGCGGTCCTTCGCAGGGGCAATAGGGTGGCAGTTAAACAGATGGTATGATAACCACAGGTTCTGCAGCAAATGCGGCAGCAATTTGGAGCCATCTGACAGAGAAAGGATGCTCCATTGCAATAACTGTGGATTTTCCGTTTATCCGACAATATCTCCCTGCGTAATCGTAGCAGTTTACAATGGCAGTAAGCTGCTGTTGACAAAATATGCCGGAAGGGCCTATACAAGATATGCCCTGATTGCAGGCTTTGCAGAAATCGGTGAATCCCTTGAACAGACAGTCCACAGGGAGGTAATGGAGGAGGTTGGCCTTAAGGTCAAGAACCTTAGCTTTTACAAAAGCCAGCCATGGCCATTCACCGACACATTGCTTGCAGGCTTTTACGCTGAACTGGATGGCGATGACACGATAATCCTGGATGAGAATGAGCTTGAAACTGCAGCATGGATGGAGAGAGAGGATATACCTCCCAATGAGCTTAGGATAAGCCTGACAGGAGAAATGATGGATAATTTCAGATTGAATAAAATATAGTCGTGAGGTTGCCACTGCAACCTCACGACTCTTTTTAAGAGCACGTCTTAAATAACTACACTCAGTTGTGACAAAGACTGTCATACATCCTGAAAAACTGTCGTATCATACCTATTTCATCATTCGAGTCGACAAGGTCAAGAAGTCTATTCTCCTCCGTTTTGTAGTCATCAAAAAAACCCTTGTTTCTGAAGATATATAAAACATTTAGCCCTTCATCCGGATATTCAGTGGAAGCCTTGATAAACATCAAGGGATCCTTAATATATAGCTTCATAATGATATCCTGGTAAAAGTCGAGCAAAGCTCCCTCCGGGTTAGAATAAAGCTTTTGAACAGCTGCATGCTCTTCAACGGATTCTGATCGCAGGAGCATTTCTGCTAGAACATCCAGGTCTTTTTCTTCTGAGAAATTTCCGTATTCAGTCCAATATAGCTCCTCCATCAGTTCAAGTCTCGCTCTTGAACCAGTTTCATATTTAAGTCCTTTAATGATCTCACCTAAGTGCATACATATCACCTCATCAATATGATACCCAATATTTTACACAAATTTAATCCAAAGTATCCTCCAGAATAGTCGAATAATTTAAGCTTTTCTGCTACACTATTTATAACGACAATATTTTGGGAGGAGTTTAGAATGAAGCTCACCAAGGAAGAAAAATCATGGATACTTTATGACTGTGGTAATTCAGCATATTCAATAGCCATAACCACAGCGCTTTTGCCAGTTGTGTTCGGGATGTTCAAGAACGTCCAAAGCAGTATGGATCTTGGGTATTTCAACACAGTTGCAAGCATTATCGTAGCTGTAATAAGTCCCGTCCTGGGTACTATCGCTGATTATAAGGGTATGAAAAAGAAATTCTTCGCATTTTTCGCTGCCATAGGGATACTTTTCACGGCAGCATTGGCTTTTATACCTCCAGCCAGTGGTTTGTGGCAGCTTTTAGCGCTTTTTTACATAATGACTTCAATAGGCTTTGCAGGATCAAATATATTCTATGATTCTTTTCTTGTTGACGTTTCAACTGATGAAAGGATGGATAAGGTATCTACAAGAGGTTACGCATTCGGATACATTTTTAGCGTTATCCCATTCGGGATCAGTCTCCTTGTGGTACTGCTGATGGGAATGGATAATCCCGTTGGTTATCAGATTGGCTTCATAATTACTGCACTATGGTGGGGTGTTCTCACTATCCCGATACTGAAAAACGTCAAGCAGGTATATTATGTTGATCCAGAACCGGATCCTGTAAAAAACAGTTTTAAAAGGCTTATGACTACCTTCGGAAATATTAGGCAGCATAGAACTGTATTCCTTTTCCTGATAGCATATTTTCTGTATATTGACGGAGTGGACACCATAATCAAGATGGTAGTTCCTTACGCGACCAGTGTACTTGGAAGCAACGCATTGGACACTTTCACTCTTCTCGGCATCCTTTTGGTAATTCAGATAATCGCCTTTCCCTTTGCGATCCTTTATGGAAATCTGGCAAAGAAATACTCAGCGAGGATAATGATAATAGTTGGTATAGTGACATATATAATAGCTTGTATAGCGGCTTATTTTATTTCGTCAGTATGGCATATATTTATCCTTGGCGCACTTATAGGCTCTGCTCAGGGTGGGATACAGGCATTGAGCAGGTCTTATTATGCAAAGATTATACCTAAACAGAACTCCAACGAATTCTTTGGTTTCTACAACATATTTGGCAAGTTCGCAGCAATAATCGGACCAGCTCTTATGGCTTTGACCACAGACATAACGGGAAATGCACAGTACAGTATCTTCTCGATAATACCCCTTTTCGTCGGTGGATTATTGGTGTTCCTCAGACTTCCCAAGGATGAGGCAAGAATAGAGCACTAAAATACTGAGGTGTTAGAAATGGAGAAACCTGAAAGAAAAATCGAGCATCTGATTGTTATATCCTATGACTCATTCTCAATATCTGACTGGGATCTTGCGAAAAATCTGCCAAATCTTAAGAGACTGATTGAAACTGGCTCATATTCAACCAGCCTTAGGAGTGTATATCCAACTCTGACCTATGTGGTCCATTCAACAATAGTCACCGGCTGCTGGCCTGACAGGCATGGGGTATTCCACAATAATCCTCTGCAGCCGTTTATTGAAGAGAAGGACCAGTTCTGGCACTGGTATAGAAAGGACATCAAGGTCCCCACTATCTATGAACTTGCTAAGCAGAATGGTTTTGTAGCTGCCGGTATCCTATGGCCAGTTACGGGAAAAGCTGATATAAAATACAATCTTCCAGAGCTTGCCGCTGTAAGAGGAGAAAACCAGATCCTTAAGATATTGAAAAACGGGAACCCATTCTATAGCCTGGAAATGCAGATGAGGTTTGGCAAGTACAGGAATGGTATAAATCAGCCGGAGCTTGACGACTTCTCAACAATGTGCGCATGTCATACAATAAAAACAAAAAAACCTGGATTGCTGCTTCTTCATCTCATCGATCTGGACGACACCAAGCATAGATTTGGAGCTAAGTCTGACGAGGCCAGGAATGCCATCCTCAGGATGGACGATAGAATAGGATCTATCGTTAATTCAGTAGAGGCAGCTGGGCTATCAGATCACACTGCAATCATAATTCTGGGAGACCATGGTCAGCTTGACGTAAGATATAAGGTTCACCTTAACAATCTGCTGCTTGATAACGGTCTGATAGAGAAGAGTGGAGAAGGCTATGATTGGAAAGCATATCTTCAATCAGCGGATGGTTGCGCATATCTGCATGTAAAACCAGGCGAAGAATGGGCAGAGGAGAAAGCATTGCAGGTACTCAGGTCTGCTCTCGACAGTGAGAAATATGGTATCGAACAGATATTTGACAGAAATACTCTAGACTCTATGAGGGCCTGGAAGGGAGTTAATTGGGCAGTAGAGGCAAAAGAGGGCTATAAGTTCGTTGATCCTGTAGGCTCTGAAATAGTTGAGGACTTAAGTAAGTCAGATATAAGACATGCAACACATGGTTACTCGCCGAAGAAGCCTGGGTACAGCTGCTGCTTTGTTGCATCTGGACCAGGAATAAGAAAGAATTTTGACGTCGGAGAAATCGATATGGTCGATGTTGCGCCAACACTTGCTGCTATACTTGGTTTTGATATGCCCGGTACTGATGGTAAAGCAGTTTATGATATATTTGAGAAATCTGAGATTGGTTATTAGATTAAGGGGGATATTATGTACGAAATCAGAATCAAACGGATATATGATGAGCCTGAGGAAAATGACGGTTTCAGAGTGCTGGTTGACAGGCTTTGGGCAAGAGGAATAACGAAGGAGAAAGCAATGCTTGGTATATGGGCAAAGGAAATTGCCCCGAGCAATGAACTTAGGAAGGAGTATCATAACTCAGGAGATGCTTCAAGCTTCAGGGAAAAATACCTTGAAGAGCTCCGAAACAATCCGTCAGCGGAAGAAATCAAAGAGACTATCAAGGGGAATCTCAAAAGCTCAAATGTTACTCTTCTTACCTCTGCAAAGAATATGGACTACAATCACTGTCATGTGATCAAGGAATGGCTTAAGTGAAATTTACATACTGTCGTTTTATTTGTTGACCGCTTTAGTGTATAATATAAATAATTAGATAGCGGTAAATCCAATATGGAGGTGCAAGATGAAGAAAACTTACGTTCTTGACACAAATGTTATCATTCAGTCTCCATTAGCTCTGTCCTCATTTGAGGATAATAAGGTTGTTTTACCAGTCGCCGTTCTTGAAGAGCTTGATAAGCTAAAAAATGATGATGCTGAACGAGGAGCAAACGCACGTCAGGCAATTCGTTTTCTTGAGAATCTCCGATTAAAAGGCAACCTGTATGAAGGTGTACCGCTGGAAAGCGGAGGACTTATCAAAATTGAAACAAATTATTCCAACGTAGATATTCCCTCTGGCTTTCACCAGGATTCTAACGACAACAGAATATTAAAGGTTTGTAAAGGCCTTATGGATGACAGCGAAAACGTCATCCTCGTAACTAAGGACATCATCGTAAGACTCAAGGCTCAGATGATGGATGTTGTAGCAGAGGATTTTACCACTGAGCAGTCACCCGTATTCGAGAAGCAGTATACAGGTAGAATGGATGCATATACAAGCGACAAAGCAATGGCAGAGTTTAAGAAAAGAGGAATAGTGCCTGAAAACATATTTACCTTCCAGGGCTTTGAGAGGATCCCCATTGAACCGGTACCCAATCAATTTTTTATATTGCACTCTGAAACCAATGATAAGAAAACTCTACTCGGAAGATTTGATGGAATGAAGATCGTACCCTTAAGGAGTATTAATGAGGAGCCCTTTGGAGTCAAGCCAAAGAATGTCGGACAGAGATTCCTTCAGGAAGCTCTCATGCAGGATGCAGATGTTGCACCATTGGTAATTATAAAGGGAACTGCAGGAACAGCTAAAACCTTCTACTCACTGGCAGTCGGACTGCAGCATACCTATGAGCCTTCATCAAAGCGCTACAGGAAGATTCTGATTACAAGACCAAATGTCCAATTTGATGAGGATATCGGCTTTCTCCCAGGCACGGAGGAGGAGAAGATAGCACCATACCTAAGACCGATAATAGATAATCTTGAGATACTTGTCGACAGAAATGAAAACGAAAGATATAAGAATGAAAAACAACTAAGGGATAAAATAGATGAGCTTTTTTATAGAGGGATCATTGTAGCTGAGGCTATGAACTTCATAAGAGGCCGTTCAATAACGAATACATATTTGATAATCGATGAAGCACAGAACCTTACTCCAAAGCAGGTCAAGGGAATCATAACAAGGGTTGGCAAGGGTACTAAGGTAGTATTATTAGGTGATCCACAGCAGATAGATCATCCACTCCTGGACGAAAAAACCAACGGGTTAAGCTATGCCTCAGAAAAGATGAAGGGCAGTGAATTATGCTTTCAGTTGACGATGCTTCCTGATGAATGTCTGAGATCAACCTTGGCTCAGGATGCATCCAGCAGGATGTGAGGACACAAAAAACAGAAACCCCCGGAGATATCTCCGGGGGTAGTTTGTCTCTGGATTAAAGAGTAACTATATTCTCAGCTTGAAGACCTTTTTGACCTTCTACAACGTCGAATGAAACTGCTTGACCTTCTTCAAGAGTTTTGAAGCCGTCTTTTTTGATTTGTGAGAAGTGTGCGAAAACGTCTTTTCCGTCTTCTCCTGTGATAAATCCAAATCCTTTTTCTGCGTTAAACCATTTTACTGTACCATTCATAATGAGTACCTCCATAAATTTTATTTCTTAAAACGACTTCAGTAATTCAGTTTCAAATTCCCGATACTCGTTACTATTATGAATAGCAAGTATTGAAAAAGTTACTGTTTACCTTGTACCGATTAAGTTCTTGCTAAGCATATCATAGATATTGGAATAAAGCAAGGGCCTTGAGAAATATTATTTCTCAAGCTCACTGAATTTCTCTGCCATGACCTCAATATTATCAGCCTTCACATCACTCTTTAGCATAGGGAGAGTATATATTTTTTTACCCTTGAAGGTTTCCCTGATCATCTCAAGGTACATCTGCTCGTCCCTCTTTTTGCTTATCCAGAACTCATCAGTCATATCATCAGGAAGGATTTTATTTACAACAACTCCATCGACGAGTATATTATATTTTTCCAGAATATCAATAGCCTTTCTGGTTTCGTCGATAGGAAGCTTCTCTGCATTAATGACGAACATAAAGGATAAAAGATTATCGTCCATCATGATTTTCTTAGCCTGGCTGATCCTGTCATATCTTGCCTGAAGTATCTTTATCACTTCATCCTTACCAATATTTTCATCGGTTTTCTTAGCCTGATTCATAGCCATAGACATTATTGATATTGATTTCTTTCTTTTCTCTATAAGTGATTCCAGCCAGCCTCCCAAAAGCTCGGGAAGGGTAAGAAGCCTTACGGTGTGACCGGTAGGCGCAGTATCAAAAATGATCCTGTCGTAATGATCACTCTCAAGCACGATTATCTCTATCATCTTGTCGAACAGGGCTGCCTCCTCTGTACCTGGAGAGATCGCTGCGGCGTCTATCTGTTTGTTGATCTCTGCAACTATAACCGGGCTTACGACATTTTTCAAGCTCTCTCTTACCCGGTCCATATATAGATTGCTCTCCTTTTCTCCGCTGATCTCGATAGCGTCGAGATTGGGCAATAGCTGATTGATTTTCTCAGTTATCTGTTTGCCAAAGATATCAGAAGTAGAATGAGCCGGATCAGTTGAAACGAGAAGAGTTTTCAACCCTTTCTCAGCTGAGTGGAGAGCATAGGATGCACTGCAGGTAGTCTTTCCCACTCCACCTTTTCCTCCGAAAAATACTATTTTATTCATACTGTTCCTCCTTATGCATCAAAGCCGTAGTCAGCCCATTTCTGCTGCCATATATACATCTTGCTTATCATCCTGAATTGCCAACCTTCAAGGTCCTCTGCTATTAAGGGCAGGATCTCAAGAGAATAATAGGTAGTAGGGATCGGTATGCCCAAAAGGTCTCCATAGCAGAGAAGAATGAACTCGTCCATTACATCATGTGCTTCTTTCACCATTATATCCCGGGATCTTCTGTTGAAATCAGTTGCTGCACCAAAAAAATCCTTAAAAAAAGTCAAATACTCCTTAATCTTTTCCAAGCTTTGCACCTCCAGATTAACTCCTCGTATTTTATGTATATAATTATAACAGGAATTTCTATCAGTTTTGTTGATTTTAACAAAAATAAAGCTCATCAAATTATACAGTTCCATAGCTTTCCTCTTGATTGCTTATTTCTCTATTTTTGATTTATCTGATCATGTGATAGTTGAAAGTTGATTTTATGGGTATCATTAACATGTTGAAGTGGCTCTGTAATCTCAAATTGTTGATACAAGCCTTTGGAAGGTATTGTAATATCAGCCTGTTAGAGATATAATTTACACAGAGACACAATACAAAGAACCAGATTAGGGGGGTAAAATAATGAAAAGAGTACTGGCGATTGCTATGGCAATCATGTTGGTGGTAATGAGTCTGGCAGGATGCAGCCAACCAGCCGCAGACACTGGAGCAGAGATTGCACTAATCACCGACAAGGGTAACATCGACGACAAGTCATTCAACCAAGGTGCTTGGGAAGGCGTAGTAGCCTTTGCGGAAGCAGAAGGCATCTCACACACCTACATCAAACCTGAGGAAGCATCAGATGCAGGTTACCTGGCAGCTATTGACCTGGCAGTTACAGGCGGTGCAAAGGTGGTAGTTACTCCTGGATTCCTCTTCGAGGTTCCAATTTATGAAGCACAAACCAAGTATCCGGACATTAAGTTCATACTCCTTGACGGAGCACCACACACTGCTGACTATGCAACCTTTGAAACTAAGGAAAACGTAGCTAGTATAATGTATGCTGAGGAGCAATCAGGTTATCTTGCAGGCTATGCTGCAGTTATGGATGGCATGAAGACCCTTGGATTCATGGGTGGTATGGCAGTTCCTGCAGTTCAGGCATTCGGGTATGGATTCCTCCAAGGAGCTGAGGATGCAGCTGCTGAGTTGGGAATGGCAGATGGATCGATCAAAGCAACCTACCACTACACAGGAAACTTTGAAGAAAACGATACTAATAAGGCTACAGCAAGAACCATGTATCAGGAGGGTGTAGAGGTAATATTTGCAGCTGGAGGAGCTGTTGGCAAGAGTGTTATGTCAGCGGCAACAGAAGCTGGAGCTAAGGTAATTGGAGTTGACGTTGACCAAAGATACGACAGCGAGACTGTTATAACTTCAGCAACAAAGGGTCTTGCACCTTCAGTAATAAGCGTACTGGAGTCTATTTACAAAACTGACAGCTGGGCAGACTTTGGCGGCAAGACAACCTATTTCAATGCTGCCAACAACGGAGTTGGACTTCCAACTGAGGTTATAGGCGAAGCGGGAGCTGATGCATTCGACAGATTCTCAAGCTTTGATAAAGCAGCCTATGATGAGTTGTTTGGAAAGCTTGCAGCAGGTGAAGTAGAAGTTATCCGTACTATTGACGTTGCTGATGCAACAGGATACGCAACCGCACAAGAGCTTACATCCGGATTAGGACTTGCAAAGGTAGCTGTAACAACCAGATAATTAAATATCAGTAAATATCCATATTGGTCAAAGCCTTATGGAAGCAAGAGATTAGGGGGAGGCGAAAGTTTCTCCCTTTTTACATACCTTAGTGGATAATGTATCGTGAGAGGTTTACAAAACCTAAGATTTTGGGTATCATAATTTATATTTATATGTTTTATGACACATATTGGCACAGGTAAGACAATAAAAATATATTGGATAAGAAGAGGTCAACGTGGAAAATTATATAATTGAAATGCTAAACATCACAAAAGAATTTCCAGGTATTGTGGCCAACGACAACATCACATTACGGCTGAAGAAGGGAGAAATTCACGCTCTGCTTGGTGAAAATGGTGCGGGTAAATCTACCCTCATGAGCGTTCTTTTTGGTCTTTACCAACCCGAGAAGGGTGAAATAAGGATGAACGGCCAGCCAGTAAAGATAAACAATCCCAACGATGCCAATGCCCTTGGTATCGGGATGGTCCACCAACACTTCAAGCTGGTGGAAATATTCACTGTGCTGGAAAACATAATACTTGGGGTAGAACCTAATAAAATGGGCTTTCTTCAAAAACAGGAGGCTAGAGAAAAGGTCGTGGCCTTAAGCGAGAAGTACGGCTTAAAGGTTGATCCGGATTCACTTATCGAGGATATCACTGTTGGTATGCAGCAGAGAGTTGAAATACTTAAAATGCTCTACAGAGATAACGAGATACTAATTTTTGACGAGCCTACTGCAGTATTGACTCCCCAGGAAATAAAGGAGCTTCTGCAGATAATGAAGGGATTTGCTGCTGAAGGCAAATCAATACTGTTTATTACTCATAAGCTCAATGAGATAATGGAGGTTGCTGACAGGTGTTCAGTCCTAAGAAAGGGTAAGTACATCGGGACAGTTGAGGTAAAGGAAACAACCAAGGAAGAGCTTTCAAGGATGATGGTTGGAAGAGACATAAGCTTTTCCGTGGATAAGGAGGTTAAAAATCCCGGAGATGTTGTGCTTTCGGTCAGAGATGTTACTGTTGCCTCCAAGACTCATAAGAATAACTCGGTAAGGGGAGTATCCCTCGACGTTCGTACTGGTGAGATCGTATGTCTTGCCGGTATCGACGGGAACGGCCAGACCGAGTTTGTCCATGCGCTTACAGGCTTGGAGAAGCTTGTTTCAGGCTCTATTTCACTTTGCGGAAAGGATATTACTAAAGCTTCAATAAGAGATCGATCGACATCAGGGATGAGCCACATTCCGGAGGACAGGCACAAGCATGGCTTGGTGTTGGATTACAGTCTTGAAGAAAACCTTGTCCTGCAAAGATATTGGCAACCGCAATTCCAGAATAAAGGCTTCATAAAATTTGATGAGATGAGAAAATATGCTGAAAAGCTGATCGGAAAATTTGATATAAGAAGCGGGCAGGGGCCTGTTACACCTGCAAGAAGCATGTCAGGCGGAAACCAGCAAAAGGCAATAATCGCACGTGAAATAGACAAGGAACATGAGCTCCTCGTTGCTGTTCAACCTACGAGGGGTCTTGATGTTGGTGCAATAGAGTATATCCACAAGCAGTTGATCGAAAGGAGAGATGCGGGGAAGGCAGTCCTTCTTGTATCTCTGGAGCTGGAAGAGGTAATGAATGTAAGCGACAGGATCTTAGTGATGTATGAAGGCGAAATAGTTGGAGAGCTGGATCCTAAGTCTACAACTGTTCAGGAGCTGGGGCTCTATATGTCAGGCGCGAAACGAGACACACCTAAGGAGATCAAGAATGCAGGATAACAACAACTCATCCATAAACCCAAAATTCAATATTAAAAGAATAACGAACCTGCCAGGCTTTGGCTCCTTTACATCAGCTTTGATGGCTATCGTCCTGGGGCTTATCTTCGGTTTTTTTGTAATGCTGGCTGCAGCTCCTGCAAATGCAGTCGCTGGATTTAGATACGTTCTGATGGGTGGTCTTGGAAGAATTGGGGACGTTTTCTACTTTGCAACCCCTATACTCATGACAGGCCTGGCAGTTGGATTTGCTTTTAAAATGGGCTTATTCAATATTGGTGCATCGGGACAGTATACAATGGGAATGTTCTTTGCCCTGTATGTAGGATTCATGTGGGATCTGCCGGGTGCTATGCAATGGATAGCAGCAATCATTGCAGGCATGGTAGGAGGTATGCTTTGGGGTCTGATCCCAGGAGTCTTCAAAGCACTCATGAATGTCAATGAGGTCATAACCTCAATAATGTTTAACTATATAGGGATGTACCTTGTAGATATGCTTATCCAGGGGAATTCAGTAATGTATATTTCGACAAAGACCAGAACGAATTACCTGCCTTCGACAGTACAGATACCATCACTGGGAATACCTGGATCCAACGTCAATCTTGGGATAATATTTGCAATTATTTTCGGGGTGATCCTTTACATCGTACTTCAGAAAACAACCTTTGGATATGAGCTAAAGGCAACAGGCTTCAATAAATATGCTGCTGAATATGCTGGAATGAAGGGGAAAACCAATATAATCATAACGATGGCAATCGCGGGTGGTCTTGCAGGCTTAGGCGGAGCATTTGCCATATTGGCACCATCAGCCATAGCAGGCAGCAGCATGACTTACGAACCGGTTAATATTATTGCTGCAAATGGCTTTAATGGAATAGCGGTCGCTTTACTGGGAAGTGCTCATCCAATTGGTACAATTTTCTCTGCATTGTTCATATCATACATCCAAAGGGGAGGTACCTTGGCGAGCCTTGTAGGCTATAAGCCTGAGATAATTGACATTGTTATCGCAGTAATAATCTATTTCTCAGCATTTGCAATGATAATGAACCATGCGGCAGCGTCCTTTGTCAAAAAACGACTTGGAAAAGTCGATAAAGCAGCAGATACCTTCGCTTTGAAGGAAGATGATCCAAATAATTCAGAGAAGGGGGCAGAATAATGGATACCGTATATTATTTGATACAGAATATGCTCCCTGTTGGAATCCCACTGCTTCTCGTAGCTCTTGGCGGGATGTTCAGTGAAAGAAGCGGAGTTGTAAATATTGCACTGGAAGGAATAATGCTTTTCGGAGCATTTTTCGGTGCACTTTTCGTTTATTTCGTTCAAAAATCCGGAATGGGGCCACAGACTATACTGCTTCTTGGTATGCTTGTCGCAGCAATAGCTGGATTGATCTATTCACTTTTACTGTCGTTTGCGTCAGTGACTATGAAGGCTAATCAGGTTATAACAGGTACATCACTTAATATGCTGATACCGGCGGTCATACTGCTTTTTTCAAAGATGTTCTTTAACAGCGATGGCATTACGACGAATATGAACTTTTATATAAGGGAGATACGAGTTTTAGGAAAGCTTCCAGTTATTGGTCCAATGTTTTTCCAAAGAACCTATTTGACGGTAATGATAGGCTTTGTCTTTCTCGCCATCGCTATCATCCTTCTTTACAAAACAAGGTTTGGACTAAGGCTTATGGCCTGTGGAGAGCATCCTCATGCAGCTGATTCAGTAGGTATAAATGTTTACAAGATGAGGTATGCCGGAGTAAGCATATCAGGTATATTAGGTGGTATTGGAGGATTTTTTTACTCAGTAGGTGTAATGGACGGTAATGTAAGCGGTCACTCAGGGGTAGCGGGTTTTGGATTCCTCGCACTTGCTGTCATGATATTTGGCCAATGGAAGCCTGTTAGGATTTTCTTGGCTGCAATGTTCTTTGCTTTTCTTAGAACACTAGCTTACTCAGTATCTCTTATTCCTTTCCTTGCTGATTTAGGAATAAATCAAACCTATTACAAAATGCTGCCATATCTGGCGACGATGGTAGTTTTAGCCTTCACTTCAAAGAGATCGAGAGCACCAAAGGCTGAGGGAATACCATACGATAAGTCACAAAGGTAATTATGTTAATGAATTCAGCGCACCTGCGAATGTTAGAACCTTTTCTAATATTCGCAGGTGTATTTTTTTACACGCTTCCGTGTGATATTTATTTAAAGCTGTGCTATAATCATAGGAAAATGACATAAGGAAGTGATTGAATGAAGTACACGGTTGATGAAGCAGTCTTCGAAATCAATCCAAAACTAAGGTTTGGGATCATTATTGGAGATGACATCAAGAATTCAGATACATCTCCTGAGGATGAGGCCAGGTTAAGAAACGCAGAGGAAAAGATGAGGACGAGTATAAAGTCTGAAGAAATCAGGGATTTAAGGAATGTGTCATTATACAGGGATATAATGACCAGGGCAGGCATCAATCCAAATAAGTATATGGCTTCAGTTGAGGCTATGTATAAGAGGATAGTAAAGGGAGGTCAGCTTCCTCTTATAAACGCTTTGGTGGACCTTTGCAATGCGGTTGCAATAGAGGAGATGATATCCTTGGGAGCACATGATCTCGACGATATAAAGGAGGACCTTGAGGTAAGATTCAGCAGACAAGGGGACATATTCCTGCCGTTTGGAGAAACTGAATATGAGGATGTAGAGCCTGGAGAAATGGTCTTTACAAGTGGTAATGTCGTACAAACAAGAAAGTGGTTATGGAGGCAAAGTGAGCTTGGGAAGACGGACCTTGAGAGCAATCACTTGATTTTTCAGCTGGTTGGATTTGGTGATAATGGAGATCAGTCACTCGACAGGGCTTTGAAATCTATTGAGGAGATTATCCTTTATCGCTTTGGCGGCAGGTTCAAGACCTTTGTCGTAGATAAGGATAACCGGACGATAGAGTTTTGATTATTTACATTGGGAGGTATTGAGGGATGAAAGAGCTTGTTTTAAATATGATGGAAGAGCTTCAAGGGAACGTAGGTGTATATTACAAGGATCTTATAACCGGAGAAAGCTTTGGCATAAGAGCTGATGAGCAATACCTGGCTGCCAGTGTAATTAAGCTTATGGTTCTTCTTGAGGCCTTCAAGCAGGAGAGCCAGGGGAAAATAAGTTTTGACCAACTCGTTGAGATAAACGGAAGTGACAAGCTTCCAAGCTGCGGGTCCCTGACCTACATGCACAATGGGTTGAAGGTTACCATTATGGACCTTTGTGTACTTATGATAATCCAAAGTGATAATACGGCAACAAATATTATGATAAAGCTCCTTGGGATGGATGCAATAAATACAACTATAAAGGAACTGGGATTCGAGAGAACAAAGCTCAATAGATTGCTTTTTGATTCTGAGGAACAGAAAAAAGGCAAGGAAAACTACATATCACCAATGGAGATGGGTATATTCCTTGAGAAACTCTATAAGGGAGAGCTTATATCGGAGAAGGCCAGTTTGGCTATGCTTGACATTATGAAGAAGCAGCAATTAAATCATAAGATCCCATACTACATCCCAAAGGCAGTAAAAATTGCTCATAAAACAGGTGAAGATGACGGAATAACTAACGATGTTGCTCTTGTATTTTCTGAAAAGCCATTTATTATCTGTTTTACAGCATATGGGACCAATGTACAGATGACTGAGGAATTTTACAGAAAGTCCGCAAAGCTTTGCTACGATCTGTCGATGAAAAGGTAGGTGATATAGGTGCTAGATCTGGTGCTTACAAATGGGCTTGTGATCGATCCTGCAAATAAGGTAATGAGCAAGCTGAATGTAGGGGTAAATGAGGGTAAAATTGCAGCTGTAACAGCGAATGTTCTTGAAGGCAAGAGTGTCATAGATTGCTCAGGGTATATTGTATCTCCTGGATTTTTTGATATGCATATGCACGAGGATCCAATCGATAACTCCGGAAACGGATTCAAGCATTGCATTTCCCTAAGCATGATGAGAATGGGCGTTACGACTGCTATAGGCGGTAATTGTGGCTTAGGTCCGTCAGATCCGTCTGAGTATCTGTCATTGGCTGACATGCAGGGCTACCCGGTAAATATTGGGCTGTTATCATCACATAGTAATCTAAGGGCAGCTTTTGGAGAGTTTGACAGATATGGGGATGTGAGTAAGACTGTTATTGAGAAAATGGCCGATAAGCTCAGGAAGGAGCTTGAAGGAGGTACTTTAGGCCTTTCCTTTGGTGTAAGGTATGTCCCGGGTATAGATGGTTTTGAAATTGAAAGACTTGCATCAGTTGTTTCTCAAAATAATAAACTTTTGGCAGCTCATGTAAGAGATGATGCAAAAGAGGTAATACCATCGATTCTGGAGCTTACTTCCATAGCGGGAAAAATGGGAGCAAAGCTTCAAATATCACATATCGGGAGCATGGCTGCCTATGGACAGATGGATGATGTCCTAGCACTTATAGACGGGCTCTGTGCCTCTGGATTGGACATTGGTGCAGACTGCTATCCTTATAGTGCTTTTGCTACCCTTGCTGGCTCGACCACCTTTGACGAGGGGTTTTTAGAGAGATATGACTGTGGTTATGATGCTTTACAGGCAACTCAAGGGATATATCGTGGTCAACCCCTAGATGAAAAAAGCTTTTTGGAGATCAGGAATAACCATCCGGAGTACCTTATCGTCGCTCACGTTATGAAAAATGAAGAAATAGATATCGCTATGAAACATCCAAGAGTCATAATCGCAAGCGATGGAATGCTGAACGAGGGAAATGGGCACCCCAGGGCTGCAGGAACATTTCCAAGGATCCTGGGCAAGTATGTCAGGGAACAGGGTACATTGAGTCTTTATAATGCAATTCAAAAAATGACTGTATTTCCTGCCGCTCGACTTGGTATAGCAAAAGGTGATCTCTCTGTAGGGAGTGATGCAGACATAACAATATTTGATCCGGATTCAGTGGTTGATACAGCTGATTTTGGAGAACCATTAAAGGCACCGGCAGGTATTCGATATGTAATAATCAACGGTGAAATCGCGCTCGAAAATGGAGAAATATTAAGGTCTGACCTTGGAAGGTCAATTAGAGCTTGAGAATTTGAAAGCAACACGCACAAATAACAGGAACAAATCTTGTTTTGAGATTTTTTTTTCAATAAGGGTATTTATATTGTGACAGTTATATTATTCATAAGGCGGTCCTGCAAAATGTGTAGTAGGGGAGGGAGTCGAATGAATAGAATTTTGGTTGCAGCAGATGGATCGAAGTATTCTAAGAAGGCGATATTCAAGGCAAAACAACTGGCAACCTCACTAAATAGTGAGGTAGTGGTGATTACCGTGGCGAATATTTGGGACAATGTGTATGTTCAGAATAGGGAATTAAAGACAGAGCTCGGCAAAACTGCAATTTCCCATGCTCAGAATGTCCTTAAGGAGGCAGAAGAGATATTCGAGGGCTTCCCCGGCAAATTCTCCACAGTTTACAAGACTGGCGATATTGTTGATGAAATCGTAAAGTATGCTGAAGAAGGAGACTTCGACCTGCTGATCATGGGCAGCAGAGGCTTAGGAGCTTTTTCAAGAACACTTCTTGGAAGTGTTTCTGATAAAGTTATCCACCATATCAAAATATCAGTGCTTATCGTGAAGTAGTCTGAGGGTGCTGATACCTGACAACATGGATTTGTCGCCCCCCCGATAATCTCGGGGGTTTTTTCGTAATTGAAGTGTTAAAGCAATACTGGTAGAATAGTGTAGGGAGTAAGATTATAAAGGAGTTGAGAGGCTTGAACAGACAAAAGAGGATCGAAAGAAATCTAATGAATTACGTAGGAACAGTGACTCACACAGGTACAAAGCTTGAGAACAACAATCAGGTGTTCTATAAACAATGGTTTGGTGAGCAGGAATATCTAAGGAATAACCCTGATCACTCAGGATTCTACAAAATTGCGAACGATTATCTGGATAGAACAGTTCCGTGGTGCCTACTTAAGGGAGAAGGAAGCGATACTATAGTACTGATCCATCACTCAGACATAGTTGATACTGATGTTTATGGACCATTAAAGGATTTGGCATACTTCCCTGAAAAGCTTATGGAAAAGCTAAGAGAAGGTAAGCTCGAGCTGACTGCAGATGCGAAGAAGGATCTGGACAGCGGCGAATGGCTTTTCGGAAGAGGAGTAGCAGACATGAAGGGTGGAGCAGCGATCCACTTAGCCCTACTGGAAGAATATATGGATGAAGAAGGCTTCAAAGGAAACCTTGTTTTTATAGCAGTGCCCGATGAGGAAAACCTTTCAGCCGGTATGAGAGGAGCAATACCGCTCTTGAAGGAGCTTAAGGAAAAACACGGACTGGATTATGTACTGATGCTAAACGTAGAACCTCACGACAGAGACAACCCAGAGGTCCAGACATTCTACGACGGCTCAGTAGGCAAGCTGATGCCGGTAGTATATGTAAGAGGAAAGCTCACACATGTGGGACACATATTCCAGGGCTTCAACCCGGTAAATCTTTTAGCGGAAATAGTCAGAAGAACAGAGGTAAATCCTGAGTTTCTTGAGAGGGTGGGCAATACAGTGACACCGCCGCCAACCTGGCTGTATTCAAAGGACAGGAAAGAAGTATACGATGTAAGCCTCCCAATGGCAGCAGCAGGATACATGAGCATATTGCCGCTAGCAAAGCCGCCAAAAGAGATATTTGAAGCAATAAGAAGAATATCGGAGGAATCCTTTGATAAAGTTATTGAAGATCTTAACTCGAGCTATGCTAAATACCTTGCGCTTAAGGGCGAAGAAGTAACAAAGCTTCCATGGAAGACAAATGTCAAGCTGTATGGAGAACTGTACAAGCAAGCAGTAGAAGACTCAGGAGAGAGCTTCACAAAAGCAATGGAAGAGATGATGAAGGGCATAAAGCAAGAGATCCAGGATCAGAAGCTCACCACAATAAATGCAGCATACAGGATAATAGAAAAGACTCTTGAGCATGTAAACGACATGTCACCAATGGTAGTAATAGCCCTTGCCCCACCATACTATCCAAGCACCAACAACCTGATGCTTCCAGATAAGAAGCCAAGAATAGACAAAGGTATGGAAGCAGTAGAAGAATTGGCAAGAAACACCTGGGGTCAGGAATGCTATACACAAAACTACTTCACAGGGATATCAGACCTATCCTATGCAATGTTTGAAGCTGACAAGGAAAACATAGGCTATATAGAAGACAACATGATGCTGTGGAATGAGACCTACTATATACCTCTAGATACCATAAAAGAGCTTTCAATGCCGGTAATAAACCTTGGACCATGGGGCAAGGATTATCACAAGTACATGGAGAGGGTATTTATGCAGGATCTCTATGACAGAACACCAAAGATGGTAGATAAATTAATAAGAACTATATTTGGCTAATAGTTATATATAAGAAGGCAGTTAAAATCTGCCTTCTTTTTTTATGTCCGCAATTGAGTCCAATACAGAATTAAAAGCCAATAAAATCACACATAGAAATATTTTTCAAAAAAGTTTTAAAAAGGTATTGACAAATATAACGTTAAGATATATTATATGATTACAGAATATAACTAACCGTGATAATAAATAAAAACAAGGAGGAACAAAATGAAAAAGTTAATGAGTATGTTGTTGGCATTGATGTTGGTATTTTCATCCGCTGTTTATGCAGAAGACCAAAGTATAGTAGATATAGCAGTAGGGAATGAGGATTTCAGCATACTGGTAGCAGCGCTTCAAAAGGCTGAACTGGTAGGAGCTCTTCAAGGAGAGGGTCCATTCACAGTATTTGCACCAACTAATGAAGCATTTATAAAGCTTCTGAACGCTCTTGGAATTTCTGCAGAGGATCTGTTGGCGCAGCCGGATCTTGCAAAGGTACTATTATACCACGTAGTATCAGGTAAGGTAATGAGCACTGATCTAAGTGATGGATTAAAAGCACCTTCACTAAATGGAGAAGAGCTGGTATTTGATCTCAAGTCAGGGGTAAAGGTTTCTGGCAGTGCTGTTACTGCGGCAGATATAGAAGCATCAAACGGAGTCATACACGTGATCGATACAGTAATGGTTCCTACAAACTTCGTTTATCAGCCAATGATGGAAATGGAAACAACATCAGCACCCGTGCTTCCTGCTACAGGATCAGCCAGTCAATTGACTCCTATGATAGGCTTCGGTATAATGGCACTAGGTGGATTGCTTTTATCAAGAAAGAAATACTAAATAGAGGTGTTTGAATGAGCGATTTTGGAACCAGACTAAAGAAAGCCAGAAAAGACAAAAAAGTTACCCAGAAGGAGCTTGCCAGGGTATTGGGAGTCGCTCAATCAGCAATAGCAAATTATGAGAACAACACCAGATTTCCCGGATTGGATATACTCCGGGAAATCTCTGACTTTTTGAACATTAGCCTTGATCACCTATTAGGTGTTGAAGAGAAGATCAGGCAAAAAGCCATCAAATCCCTGGAGAGCCAGGATTATTCCAAGACAGCGGATGAATTTTTGGAGCTTCTTACAGATTTCAGAGAAGAGCAGGCTAAAGATTTAATTAAACACATTCACTCAGAAGGAATAGCTTTGACAATAATAATAAAACGCATATTTGTACCTGTCCTTCGAAAGGTCGGTATAGGCTGGCAGCAAGGTAAAATATCGGTAGCCCAGGAGCATTATATTACAGCTATTATAGACAGACTGATCGACTATCTTTCAGAAAGCCAAGAGACAGCTCCCTTTAATGGACTATCGTCAGTATTTATGTCTCCGAGTGGTGAAGAACACGTTTTAACACTCAAAATGGCATCAGAGTTTTTTAAGGCTGCTGGGTGGAAAACAAGATTTATAGGCACAAATGTCCCATTAGACGGTCTGGTGGAAGTTATTAAGGAAGAAAGGGCAGCAGTTCTCGTTATGTCTTCCCTTACAATTGAGGGCTTGAACAGTGCCGGTTATTTGATAAGCGCGTTAAAGGGATTACTTGGAAAAGAATCTCCGCTTGTAGTTTTGGGGGGAAAGCTGGAGGATGAAATAAGGATCAAGAAGGAGACAAAAGCAGATATAGTACTGGATGACCTGGAGAAACTGGTTACAGTCATCAAAAACCTTGAAGATAATGTTAGAACGAACCGTATTGATTGATTTGATCAATGCGGTTTGTTCTTGTTGTGGCTTGAGTCTCGTAGCAATATTGTTGCGATATACATATTCTGATATCATCATATTAAATAATACTACTACAAAAAAACAAAAGCTTTGTCATTTTCACACAACTTTCACACAGAGAGTATAAAATATAAACGGGGTGATATGATGTACAGACTTTTAATTGTGGATGATGAGAGCAAAATAAGAGAGGTCCTGAGGGAATATGCAGAATTTGAAGGACATTATGTCACAGAGGCTTCAGATGGAATGGAGGCTGTCAGGCTTTGCAGAGAAAATGATTTTGACCTGGTATTAATGGACATAATGATGCCTAAGCTGGATGGATATTCAGCCGTCAAGGAAATACGAAAGACAAAAAATGTACCCGTCTTAATGCTTTCAGCAAGAGGAGAGGAATATGACAAGCTGTTTGGATTTGAGCTTGGAGTTGATGACTACGTGGTAAAGCCCTTTTCTCCAAAAGAGGTGATGGCAAGAATAAATGCAATTATCGGAAGAGATCGGGGAAGAAATAATAAATCACCCTTGAGATTTAATGGATTGGTCATTGATGTAGAAGCGAGGGATGTATTCGTCGATGGTGACAAGGTTGACCTTACTCCAAAGGAGTTTGAATTACTGGTGTATCTTGCATCAAATAAAAACAGGGCATTGTCCAGGGAACAGCTTCTTAAAGAAATTTGGGGATATGATTTTTTCGGGGATGACAGGACTATCGATACACATATAAAGATGCTGAGAAATAATATTGGGCCTTACAGAGATAATATTGTAACGCTTAGAGGGGTAGGCTATAAATTTGAGGAAAGGAAATGAATCAGTATGATATCCAAGCTTGACAAGAAATCCTTAAATTTCAAATTGTGGCTTTATTTCGTTTCTTTTGCTGCTGCGATCATGGCATTGCTCTGGCTTTTGCAGATCGTATTTTTAAACAGCTATTATGAATCCATGAAAATAAAGGAAATAAGCAGGATAGGAAATGAGCTTGCTGCAAAATATGGATCCCTGGATTTTGAGAATGCCTTGGTGGAGACCTCCTTTAATGAAGGGATTTCCATTAATATACTTGACCAGACAGGCAAACTTGTATATCCATTGGATTTATTCGACATATTACGGCAGCCCAGACTAAACAGCGAAACCTTCTCAGATTTTCTTGCCAGGTTATATGGATCAGAGACTGACTATGTAGTATACACGAGAACCGATGATAGAGTAAGAAATCCAATATTGGTATATGGAGCTATTTTAAGGAATGGTGATTCACCAAACTATTTCCTCTTCATAAACTCTATGCTTGAGCCGATAGACTCTACTGTAAACGTACTGAAGAGCCAACTTATTCGGATAACCGGGATATCATTTTTACTGTCTCTTGGCATATCCTTGATACTTGCAAAATGGATTTCAAGGCCTATAACAAACATAACCAGATCAGCAAGAGCACTTTCCAAAGGGGATTATACAGTAAGCTTTGAAAAGGGGGCTTATACGGAGATCGATAATCTCGCAGATACTCTGAATTCCACGACCAGGGAGCTCTCCAAGACAGAGGAGCTGAGAAAGGACCTGATGGCGAATGTTACTCACGATCTTAAGACTCCATTGACTGTCATAAGATCATATAGTGAAATGATAAGAGATATTTCCGGCGAGTCAAAAGAAAAGAGAGAAGCACATCTGGCAACCATAATCCAGGAGAGCGAAAAGTTGTCATCCCTTGTGGATGATATGCTGGAGCTCTCACGGGTCCAGTCAGGACTTAGAGATATGGAGATGGAAGCGCTTGATCTTACAGAGCTTTCAAGGGAGGTTCTGGATAGGTTCAAATACTTCCAGGAAAATGAAGGATATACTTTCCAGCTTACTTCAAATGGGGACACAATTGTCTTTGGGGATAAAAGAAAGCTATCACAGGCTGTCTATAACCTAATTGGCAACGCAGTCAACTACACGGATGACGACAGGCGGATAGGGATAAAAGTGGAAGGAGAAGAAGATTCAGTCAGGTTCTCAATAGAGGATCATGGTCCTGGAATTGCTGCTGATGAAATCGATCATATCTGGGACAGGTACTACAGAGGTGGGAAGAGCCATTCCAGAAGAAAAACAGGTTCAGGAATAGGACTTTCATTGGTGAAATCAATAATTATGGCTCATAACGGAGAATATGGAGTAATGAGCGAGGAAGGCGAAGGGAGTACATTTTACTTTAGGCTCAGAAAATAGAAATCAGCAGCTATTGTAATTGATGCAAATTTTCGGTAAAATCTAACTAAAAGGTAGAAAGAAGGGATCCTGTTGACAAGACCTACAAGAGAAGAAGCCTACAGGCTTTTGACGAAATATGTTGAAAATGACAGCCAGATAAAGCATGCACTTGCAGTCGAAGCAACTATGAAGCATTTTGCAGAGCTATTTGGCGAAGATGTGGACAAGTGGAGTGTGATAGGACTTATCCATGACCTCGACTACGATAAATATCCTGATGAGCACTGTAAGATCACTGAACAAATATTGCGTGAAGAGGGTTGGCCTGAGGATTACATCAGGGGAGTACTTAGCCATGGATGGAAGCTTTGTACAGACGTTGAACCAAAAGAGATAATGGAAAAGACTATTTACGCTGTTGATGAGCTCACAGGCTTGGTTGCTGCAACAGCTCTTATGAGACCCAGCAAATCTATAATGGATATGGAAGCGAAATCAGTGAAGAAGAAGTGGGGTCAAAAATCCTTCGCAGCAGGTGTCAACCGTGAGGTAATTGAGGAAGGCGTTGCTATGATGGGAATGGAGTTGATGGAAGTCATAAATCAGACTATCCTCGGAATGAGGAAGGTTGCAGAGGAGATAGGGCTTAAGGGAGACCTGTAGTCATTTCAATAAAATAAAATGGAGGGGATTTCATGACCAAATACTATGCTGAACCTTTTAAGATCAAGATGGTTGAGCCCATTAAGATGTTGACTCGTGAGGAAAGGATCGAAAAGATCAAGAATGCTAATTACAATGTTTTCTCTCTTGATTCAGACGATGTATATATCGATCTTTTGACAGACAGTGGTACCGGAGCTATGAGTGCCAATCAATGGGCTGGAGTAATGGTTGGGGATGAGGCTTATTCGGGCTCAAGAAGCTACAAGAACCTTATGGTGTCAGCAAAGGATATATTCGGTTATGAGTATTTCCAGCCTGTACACCAGGGAAGAGCAGCCGAAAAGGTTGTAATGCCTATATTCCTTCACGAAGGCAAGGTAGCAATTTCTAATATGCATTTTGACACCACACGTGCTCATGTGGAGCTTGCAGGTGCAAGAGCAATAGACTGCGTTATTCCGGAGGCTTTGGATACAGTCAATTATCATCCATTCAAGGGGAATATGGACATAGAAAGACTCAAGAAGCTTATTGAAGAACATGGACCAGAAAATGTAGGAATGATAATCATTACAGTGACAAACAATAGTGCAGGCGGGCAGCCAGTTTCTATGGATAACATAAGAAAGACCAGTGAAATAGCAAAATCCTATAACATCCCTGTTTGCATAGATGCTGCCAGGTATGCGGAAAACGCTTACTTTATCAAAAATAGAGAAGATGGGTATTCAGATAAGTCAATTAAGGACATCGCAAGGGAAATGTTCAGCTATGCCGATGTATTCACCATGAGTGCAAAGAAGGATGCCATAATCAACATGGGCGGACTGGTAGGTGTCAAGAATGACCCTGAGCTTTATGAAGTTGTTAAAGCAAGGACTATTCCTTATGAGGGATTTGTTTCCTACGGAGGGCTATCAGGAAGAGACATCGAGGCTATGGCGATAGGTCTTCAGGAAGGAACTGATTTTGACTATTTGAAATACAGAATTGGTCAGATGGAATACCTTGCAGAGAAGCTTGACGAAGCGGGCATAGCGTACCAATCCCCGGTTGGAGGACATGCTGTATTTCTTGATGCCAAGAAGCTTCTTCCACACATACCTTATTACGAGTTCCCGGCTCAGGCACTGGCAATTGAGCTTTATATCGAAGCAGGGATAAGAAGCTGTGATATAGGGTCATATATGATGGGCAATGATCCCGACACAGGCGAGCAAATTGAGTCAGAATTTGAGTTTACGAGACTTGCAGTGCCAAGGAGAGTCTACACTCAATCCCATCTTGACGTTATCGTTGAAGCACTTAAAGCGATCAAGGAAAGAAAAGATACTCTAAAGGGCTACAGGATAACCTGGGAGCCAAAGGTGCTCAGACACTTCACGGCAAAGCTTGAGCCGATTAAGTAATCAACAGGCCTGATTCCGCATCAGGCCTTCCTTTATTGGAGGAATGGATATGAAACTAAGAATTTTGATCATTATAATAGTACTACTCTTGGTCCTTTCCGGTTGCAGTTCAACTGGAGGAGTTAAGGAGGAAGAATATGACCTGACCGTTGATGGCGGGGTAATATATGGGACTTTAACAGTTCCTCAGGGTGAAGGCCCGTTTAAGGTAGCGATTATTCACCCTGGTTCAGGACCTACTGACAGAGACGGGAACAGTGCAATAGCGGGATCGAACAATGAACTGAAAATGATTGCTCAGGAGCTTGCAAATAACGGTATTGCATCCATAAGATATGACAAAAGAGGTATAGCAGAGTCTATGGGTCTTATAAAAAGTGAAAGCGAGCTTGTATTTGAAGACTATATAAATGACCTGGTCCTCTGGATAGAAAAAGCCGGATCAGACGAGCGATTCAGCAGCGTATACCTTATTGGTCATAGCGAGGGTGCGCTTATATCAGCTGCAGCTGCCACAAAGACCCAGGTCTCAGGATTTATTTCACTCGCCGGGGTAGGAGAGCCGGCCTATGATACTTTAATCAGGCAGCTGTCCACACAACCTAAGGAAATAACCGATCTTACAACTCCAGTAATTATGGAGCTTAAGGAGGGAAGGACAGTTCAGGATGTTCCTGAAATTCTTCAGTCTCTATTCAGGGATAGTGTCCAGCCGTATTTAATCTCGTGGTTCAAATATGATCCAGCGAAGGTTTATGGGGAGATAGATGCACCAGTAATTATAATTCAGGGAGACAATGATCTGCAGGTAACAGTTGAGGATGCCAGAATGCTGGGCGAGGGTACCGGCTTGGAGCCTGTGATAATTGAAGGAATGAATCATATTCTTAAGGAAGCACCAACGGATCCTGAAGGTAATATGAAGACGTATCAGGATCCGAAGCTTCCTCTTCACCCCCAGTTAATGGATAAGATAATAAACTTTATTAACAACGATTAAGTCTGCCAGGTGCGGACTTTTTTTTCGGGGATAAATGATAATGTTTATCAATTGCATCTTTAGGGTATATGCATACCGGATAACTAATAATTAATATAGATAAAGGAGAGATACAATGACATTCAAACTACCGGAATTAAACTACAACTACGATCAGCTTGAACCACATATTGACGCAAGGACAATGGAGATCCATCACACAAAGCATCATCAGGCATATATCAACAACCTGAATGCTGCACTCGAGGGTCACGAAAGCTTAAAGAGCAAGAGTATAGAAGAGATAATTTCCGATCTGGAATCTGTTCCTGAAAATATTAGAACAGCTGTTAGGAACAATGGTGGAGGGCATCTGAATCACTCAATGTTCTGGGACCTTATGTCTCCAAAAGGTGGGGGAGAACCAAAGGGAGAGCTGGGCAAGCTTATAGATAGGGACTTTGGGAACCTGGATACCTTCAAGGCTGAGTTTAAAAAGGCTGCGATGGGTAGATTTGGAAGCGGCTGGGCATGGCTTGTTTTGGACGGAGAAAAGCTTAAGGTCGTATCAACCCCTAATCAGGATAATCCCATTTCCGAAGGCTTGAGGCCTATACTGGGGATAGATGTTTGGGAGCATGCTTATTATCTGAAGTATCAAAATCTAAGGGCAGATTATATCGATGCATGGTTTAATGTTCTTGATTGGGAAAAAGCTGAAGAGAATATGAAATAAATCAATAGGTTGAAGAAGCGGGTCCGGGAAACCGGACCTTCTTTTTTTACGGCTCTATTTAGACACTGATTTTTACAAATATACGGCAACTATGGTATAATACATTGAACATAATTGAGAAAGAGTGATAAAATGGAGAATTCATTCAGGTATTATAAAAACAACGATTGTCAGTATTATCCCTGTCATGATATAAGAAATGAGGAGTTCAACTGCATGTTCTGCTATTGTCCACTTTATCTCATAAAAGACTGCGGAGGAAAATACTCAGTAATAAGTGGCATAAAGGATTGCAGCAGATGCTTCATTCCACACAGCTATAAAGGTTATGAATACATAAATGATATTCTGATCAAGTACACTAGGGCTAATCCATTGGAGGAGTAGTTATGAAAAAAAAGAAATTTGATCCTGCAAGGATCACTCAGGGTCTGATGGGTAAAGCTAGGGAGTATATGGGAGACTCCGAAAGAATGAAGGATCTCCTGTCTTCAGCCAGTATCAAGGTGAAGGATAACAACCAGCTTTCCGGCATGATAGAGGATATCGGGTTGGCTTTGAGCTTAACCAGAGACTTTTCAAGGAAGACATACAGAGACATTTCCAAAGGAAGTATAGCTGCTATAGTGGCAGGGATAATCTACTTGGTAAATCCAATGGACATAATTCCTGACTTTCTTATGACTGGATTTTTGGACGATGCGGCTGTACTTGGCTATATCCTGACCAGAATGAGGGATGAGTTGGACAAGTACAAGCATTGGAAGGATGCCAACAGGTAGGAGGGAATCTATGAGAAAGACATTAACCTCACTTATAATTATGATTTTTATCTTACAGCCATTTCATGTTGAGTCGGTTGGTTTCGAGCCAGGTACTCCCCGGGCAGTCAGTATAGGGTTGCCTGCCGGTGATACACAGGGATTAAGGCTGTCCTGGACAAATGATCCATTGCTGGAAGAGTACATTAACAACAATTACCAGGGAAGCGGACTGAGTTATCACGTCAATATCTACATAAGAAAGGGAACAGAGATCCTTATCAAAGATCTCTATTACAGCTATGATCAGCTTCAAAAGGGATCAGATTCAAGGATTTCTGTAACCGTAACACTCGATGAGCTTGGATCAGATGAGACAAGTATTGATTTTATGAGCACATCCTATAGTGCAAGAGTAAGGTATATCCAGGCTATGAATGACATATTGGGCTCATATTATCTGGCGGACAGCTTCAGTGCAAGTGCAAGTCTTGGTCTCATATACCCATATAATTATGCCAGCAGCTGGGCTATAGAGGAGCTTGATAAGGCGATGGAGTATGGCTTTATCACTCCCAGGATCAGCTCTAATATGAGAGATATTATAAGCCGGGAGGAATTCAGTGAAATGATGGTAAGCCTCTATGAATCAACAACTGGCATTGAGGCAGAATACATTGAAGCTCCTTTTACGGATACAAACGATCCCCAAATTTCAAAGGCAGCCAGTCTAGGAATAATTACCGGATATGATGATGGTACCTTCAGGCCTGCCAACCCGATCTCAAGACAGGATATTGCTTTAATAATCTTCAGAACTCTGAAGCTTATTATTCCTGAGATCAACAGTTATTATCAACCACGGGACACAGGTGAGCAGATCCAGCCTTATGCCTACGATGCAGTAATGTTTCTTGTCCATAATGGAATAATGAAGGGAGATGCAAAAGGGATGCTAAACCCCCTCGACCATACTACAAGGGAGCAAGCTGCTCTACTTACCTTAAGAGCTTATGAGCAATTTAAATAGGATCGCACTTATAGGCCTGCTTTTAGCAGGCCTAACTGAGTCGGATGATTAAGGAGTTGGATAGAATGCCACAGGGCAATATAGGTGAGCTTGCAGCAGTAGCGACTGCAATAAGCTGGACTCTGGTAGGCTTGTTTTTCAGCCAGGCCAGTAAAAGGATTGGCAGTTTATCAGTAAATTTTTATAAGTTGATTTTTGGATTTACTATGTTAAGTATAACTGCATACTTTACAAGGGGCATTGCCTTGCCTGTAGATGCGACGCTTAAGAACTGGACCTGGCTTGCCATGTCAGGCATAGTTGGATTTTTCCTTGGAGATTATTTCATGCTCAAGGCTTACATAGAGGTGGGAGTCAGAGTGTCTATGCTTATGATGGCATCAAGCCCGCCTATGGCAGCCTTATTGGGATTTTTGTTCCTGTCTGAAAGGCTATCTCCATCTGCTCTATTAGGGATGCTTATCACTATTTCTGGTATCGTTTTAGTGATTTTAAGCAAGGATGAGGATAAGGGAAGAGTGAGGATCAGGTACTCGGTCAAAGGCCTTACCTATGCCTTTATTGGAGCCTTTGGCAGTGCAGCAGGGATGGTCTTCAGCAAGATTGGCCTTGGAGACTATGATACTATGGCAGCCACTCAAATAAGAATTATTGCCGGATTCGTGTGCTTTGTAATTTTTGTTACTGTAAGAAATGAATGGAAAAACCTTCGTTCTGCAATCATGGACAGGAAAGCCTTGAAATTTACTTTTCTGGGTTCCATATTCGGGCCATTCATCGGAGTCAATTTATCGCTTGTTGCTCTTAAATACACAAGCACAGGAATAGTATCAACTATAACCTCAATGACTCCAGTCACAATAATCCCTTTTTCCATTGCCTTATTCAAAGAAAAGGTCAAGCCCAGAGAAATTCTTGGAGCATTGATCTCAGTTTCAGGTGTAGCCATACTGTTATTGACGTAAAAAAGTGAGGTAAATTACCCTCACTTTTTTGGTTTTGTTGAACCTATCCCCACCAATGATCCAGCCAAGCCCAATAACAGTGCCGTTGAGAGGGTAAATATTGACAAGCCTGTCAACAGCAAATCATAATCTGGTAGAACCAGAAAGGGGAGAGAACCAGTCAGACCATTAAATATCCGTGAAGCTGAAATGACAGTTACACTGAGACTCAATATTCCTGATAAAACGCTAAGGAAAACTCCATTGATAATGAAGGGCAGGTATATGAATCCATCGGGTGCACCAAGTAGCTTTAGAGTACCTATAGCGTCTCTGTTAAGATAAATTCCCTGTCTTATTATATGAGAGGTGAGTACGACAGTGGCGGCACCAACAGCGGCAATAACCAGTAGTCCTGCAAGATTGAATACAGCTGATATGTCCTCAAGCTTAGTTAACACCTCTCTGTTATCCCTCACGTAACTTACCCCTTCAATACTTCCTGCAGATACGGAAATCTCCTCAGCCTTATCCAGCTGTATATGGACCTCCAGATACTCGCTGAAGGGATTATAATCAAATAAAGCAAGTATTTTTGAATCATCTCCAAGGAGCTTGACCATTCTGTCCTTTGCCTCATCAGCCAGTATAAGTTTAATTTCTTCGACTCCTTCTATCTCCTGCAGGTCTTCTGAAATCCTTTCAGGATCAGAACCCGGATCATAATAAACGCTTATCTCGGCTTCAGACTGGAGGGAATCAGCCATATAGCTCATTGAATATCCAAGACCGGCAGTCATTGACAGAATGAAGAAGATCATAGAAAGACTTAAAATAGACAGGATATAGGATGACAGATCCTTCCTTGCGAGGGTGCCTGCTTCCTTCAGGAAGTAAGGAACATTGAAAAGCTTAAAGCTCATGATGCACCTCCTTAAGAGACATCCTTCCGTCCTCTACCGTTATGTGGATATAGTCCTTCTCACGTTCCAAAAGATGTGTGGCATGTGTAGTGATGATTACTGTAGTTTCAGGGGAAACAAAGGTTTTTAGAAGGTCGAGTACTATTATTGAGTTGGATTTATCAAGATTTCCCGTAGGTTCGTCGGCAATTATCAATACCGGTTTGCGCGCAACCGCTCTTGCAATGGCAACTCGTTGTCTTTCACCATAGGAGAGGTTGTCAACGATATTGTGCACCTTATGGGAAAGACCGACTTTTTCCAATGATTCTAGAGTTCGCTGGTACATTTCTTCTCTGCCAAGTTCAAGAAACCTAAGACCTGTCATAACATTCTCACAAGCAGTTCTGCCGTCCAGGAGCTTGAAGTCCTGAAACACAGGTCCTATCTTCTGCCTTAAGCTCCGCAGCTCAGCATGACCGATAGATTTCATATCTATATTCATAACATTAAGGTCTCCTCCGGTCGGTCTCTCGATACCTAGCAGCATTTTTATAAAGCTAGTCTTTCCAGAGCCACTTGCGCCGGTTATGTATACCAGCCTTCCGCCGGTTATTTCAAGTGATGTCTCCTTTAAACCGAAGGTTCCATCCTTATATTGAAGACTTAAATTATTGGCTTTTATCATAACTTCCCCCTAAAACAACGACATGTTGATATTCATATAAAGGTACCCGTCCTCCAGACGGATCGACCGTATCGTATTGTTTCCCAGTAGAGCCTCAAACCTCAGCTCAAACAGGCCCGCTGAAAATAACTCCTCCATGGCAGACCTTTCCAAAGTCAGTCCCATGAATTCTCCAACACTAAGAGAATACCCCAGTGTCCTTTCGTCAAGCTGCTCTAAGCTCCCCTTCATTGTAAGCTGAAGCTCCGGCATTTCAAGGATCATTTCATCCTTAACAAAAAATATCCTGACCTTTGCAGGATAGTTCTTCAATGATAGGTCGCGGTTCAGCGACTCATCAGATATCGTTCCACTGACACCGTCAAGCCCAAGTTTAATGGTAATAAGCTCCTGTGACAGGTTCCCTGACTCAATATCCTTGGACAATTGAGCAATAGTATCAGAAAAAACTGGCTTAATATCAACAAGTGAGCTCTCAAGCTGGGCTAGCCACTCCTCGTATTTCTCCCTTTCATCCTGAAGAGCGGAGAGTCTTTTTTCAAGCTCCAAAGAGGCTTTTTCCTTAGACTGGATTGATCTCTGAAGCTCATTTCGTTTGTTGTTTAGCTGCACAAGTGACTCATCAAGCTTTATTTTTTCTGCCTCAAGGGCTTCCTTCTCACCTTGCAGTCTGTCCAAAAGCCTTCCCGTACCTCTCGAGATATCTCTGATTCCATTTATCCTGTCTATCAATGTTCCGACACTGTCGGAGCTTAATATCAGCTGAAGATAAGAGACTGGTCCTCTTTTCTGGTAATTTTTAAGGATCATTTCCATAACAGATAATCCTTCATCATAATCCCCTTGCTTGATCCTTATGTTCTCATCAAGGCTTTGTATAGTTGCATCTAAAGTCTGGATCTCTTCCCCGAGCCTAAGCTCCTGACGCAGAAGCTCATTTACCTCCTGCGACAGCAAGAACAAGGCATCGAGAATTTCCTTCTCCTCACCCTGAAGTTTTCTAAGGTCGTATTCAGCCTCAGAGGTCAGAGAGAATGTGGATGCAAAGCCTGTGTATGAAAGTGAAAGAATGAGCATACCTACTATAAAATATAAAAGCAAACTATATTGCTTCATTTGAATCACCTCATAGTATGTTTATACCCTTAGAATGGGGCCGGTGTCAATATTGCAAGGTATAGAAATGCCCGGGAAGACCCGGGCATAAACCTTTACTCAAGTGTGTGTATGAAAAGTCCGCTTCTAAGCTTTGGCTCAAACCAGGTTGATTTAGGAGGCATAACTTCACCAGCATCCGCTATTGCCATAAGATCAGATATGCTCGTCGGGTACATGGAAAATGCTACTCTCATACCACCTTCGTCGACCCTATCCTCAAGCTCTGCCAAACCTCTGATTCCGCCTACAAAATCGATCCTGTTGTCAACCCTTGGATCCTGGATTCCCAAAAGGGGAGTAAGGACATTTTTTTGAAGTATGGAAACATCCAGTCTGTCGACAGGAGAATCCTCGTCGAAGGTTCCATCCTTGGCCTTGAGTTTATACCATTTGTCGTCGAGATACATTCCAAAGGTGTGTTTTTCTGCAGGCTTGAACTGACCCTCGCCTTCAAATTCCTTTACCTCGAAGCTTTGCTTCAAAAGCTCGATGAATTCAGCCGTGGAGTACCCATTAAGATCCCTTACGACCCTATTGTAGTCCATTATATAGAGGTCCTCATCCGGAAACAGGACTGCCAGGAAGTAATTGAATTCCTCGGTACCATCGAATTCGGGAAGCTGTTCTCTTCTTTTTAGTCCTACCTTGACTGCAGAAGCAGCCCTGTGATGACCATCAGCAATATAGAGGTAGTCAACCCCGCTGAATTTTGCCACGAGCTCATCTACGATACCTCTGTCATCTATATGCCACACTGTGTGAGTGATCCCATCATCGGAAATAAAGTCATAAATGGGGTCCTTATTTTCCATCCAGCTATTGATCAGCTGGGATATGTCTTCCCGCTTCCTATAGGTCAAAAAAATCGGACCAGTATTGGCGTTAGTATAATCAACATGATTTATTCTGTCCAGCTCCTTGTCAGCCCTTGTGAATTCATGTTTTTTGATTATATTGTTTAGATAATCGTCAATTGATGTAGTTCCAACCAACCCTACCTGAATCCTGCCATTCATGATCTGCTTGTAGATATACAGGCTGTCCTGCGGATCATTAATAAAGATCTTATCATTGATCATGCCATAAAGGTTATCTCTGGCTTTTTCATAAACCTGTACATCATGGATGTCAACTGAAGAATCAAGATCGATCTCAGCCTTGTCGACATGGAGGAAGGAGTAGGGGTTTCCTGCAACCATCTGTCTGGCCTCATCACTGTTCATTACGTCATATGGCAGAGCAGCTACCTTGCTGGCCAGCTCAGGAGCCGGCCTGTATGCCTTAAAGGGTTTCAATACAGCCATTTACATACCTCCTTAGAAACTGGTCTTTATTATCTCTACTATCTCTCCGCCTATCCTTTCCTGTGCCTCTGCTGTTGAGCCTCCGATATGTGGTGTTGAGGACACCCTTGGATGATTTATCAAATCCAGATTTTTAGTTGGCTCCTCGACGAATACGTCTATCCCGGCACCTGCAAGATCACCCGACTCCAATGCCTTTAGAAGAGCCTCCTCGTCAACTATACCGCCTCTGGCACAATTTATAAGGTAGGCAGTAGTTTTCATCAGCTTAAGCTCATCCACTCCGATCAAAGCTTTGCCTCCTTCAAGTGAAGGAGTATGGATCGATACGAAATCTGATTCTCTTAGCAGCTCCTCAAGTGTTGAGTAACCGTATTCAGGAAAATCCTCTCTCGGACCCCGCCTGTTTGTATATAACACCTTCATACCCAATGCGGATGCCTTCTTGGCTAATTCAATAGATATCCTGCCAAAGCCTACAAGTCCAAGTGTTTTTCCTGCAAGCTCGACTCCTGTATAATTCTTTTTATTCCATTTTCCCTCTCTCATAGTGACATTGGATATGCCTACAAACCTTGCGAGAGAGAACATATGTGCAAGGGCAAGCTCTGCTACGGAAGCACTGCTGGAATTAGGGGTGTTTCTCACCTTTATTCCTTTAGCCTCGGCATAGTCTACATCTATATTGTCAACTCCAACTCCGGCTCGGATTATCATCTTAAGTCTTCCGGCATCAGCTGCTGCATCTATGATAGGAGCTTTGACCTTGGTGGCGGATCTTACCACTACAACATCATAATCAGCGAGGGCTTTCTTAAGCTCCTCAGGTTCAAAATACTGTTCTGTGACTTCATGACCCATCAATTCAAGCTCATCTCGTGCAGACTTGTCTATTCCGTCAGTTGCAAGTATCCTTAGCATATTTCATATCACTCCAATCCAAGTATATCGTTTATATTATCTAAAAGCTCCTTGACCTCTTCAACGGAATAGTCAGCCATATGTGCTATCCTGAAGGTAACATCCTTCAAATCTCCATAACCATTGGAAATCATAAAGCCTCTTTCTCCCAGCTTCTTATTAAGATCACTTACGCTTATTCCCTTGGTGTTCGTTATGGTAGTGAGAGTCTGTGACAGATACTTCTCATCCTTGACGAACAGTTCAAAATGCTTCTTAGCCCAGTTCCTTACAAGCTCTGCCATCTCATGGTGCCTTGAATAGCGATTCTCAAGACCCTCCTTAAGTATCCTGTCCAGCTGGTAGTCCATTGCAAACATATGTGACAGGGATGGAGTGGACGGATATTGATAATCCTTCTTCTTGATGGTGTCATAAAGATCTACTATATCCAGATACAAGCCCCTGAATTCAACCTGTCTGCCAGCCTCAATAGCTCTTTCTGAAACAGAGCATATGCTCATACCGGCTGGAAGGCCCAGTGCCTTCTGTGTGGAGGTTATGCAGACATCTATTCCCCATGCATCAGTATCTATAAGAACTCCGGCCATGGAGCTTACAGTATCGACAAGGAATAATACGTCAGGATACTTCTCCTTAAGAAGTTTGCCGATCTCATCGACCGGATTCATTATACCGGCGGAGGTCTCGTTGTGTGTAACAGTAATTACATCGTATTTGCCTGTAGCCAGTGCCTCGTCGACCATCTCGGGAGTTGTAGGGTAACCTGGCTCTGATTTGAATATGTCAGCCGGAACATTGTTGGTTTTTGCCATCTTATACCATCTGTCTCCAAAGGCTCCGACAGAAAATACAGCTGCTCTTTTTCTTGTGAAGGATCTTACAGCACCCTCCATTAGACCGCTGCCCGATGTAGTTGACAATACTATCTGGTTCTCTGTGCGGAAAACCTTCTGCATTTTTTCGGAAATGTCTCTTTGAAGCTTGGATGCGTCCTTAGTTCTGTGTCCAATTTGGGGTGTTGCCATCTTTTGAAGTACATCTTCCCGAACATCAACCGGTCCCGGGATAAAAAGCTTCTTGTGCATATTAAAACCTCCTATAAATAGACTTAACACTATTTTACCCAAAAAAGACCTGTGTATCCCTAAAAAGCCTAAAATATCGATGCTTGTCTTTTCCAGGTCAACTTTCTGTGATAATATTATGATTGACAATAATTCAACCAATAGCTTTAAGGATGTGTTTATATGATAAGACTTGTTATTGGAGGGGCGAGAAGCGGTAAGAGTACCTTTGCCGAAAGCTTGTACAATGGAATAGGGGATGTTGTTTATATTGCAACTGCAAAGGCCGATGATCAGGAGATGGAGGATAGAATCAGACACCATAGGTCGTCAAGACCAGCCAGCTGGAGAACATATGAGGGAACTGACAGCCTCCACGGAGCCATAGGTGATGAAAAACACTATCTCCTGGATTGCATCACTATTCTGACATCAAATATTATGTTTGATTTGACTGGAAAATCAGAGTACATAGACGATGCGCTCTCAAGGCAGGTGGAGGATCATGTTGCAGCTGTTATAAACGAGCTTCTGGAAAAGATCATCGAGAGAGACCTTGACCTTGTAATGGTTACAAATGAGGTTGGCATGTCACTAGTGCCTGAGCATCATATTTCCAGGGTATTCAGAGATATCCAGGGGAGGATAAACCAAAGGCTTGCAATAAGGGCTGATGAGGTTTATTTGGTATGTGCAGGCATACCAGTGAGGATAAAGTGACAGAAGGAATACTATTAGCCATCCAGTTTTTAACCAGGATACCGGTAAAAAAAGTTATAGAATACAATAACAAAAACCTTAGGATAGCAATCTCAGCTTTTCCCTTGATTGGATTGATCATTGGCTTGATATCCGGGCTTTTGTTCAGGATCCTTGTGGTGTATGATGATCAGGTCGCTGCCGGAGTGTGTATCCTGGCCATGGTCATCTTATCAGGAGGCCTGCACCTTGATGGACTCTCAGATACCCTGGATGGATTCCTGTCCGGAAGGGAAAAGGAGAGGACAATGGAGATTATGAAGGACAGCAGACTTGGAACCTTTGGCGCCTTGGGACTTATTTTGGTTATCCTCTTGAAGTTTGTCTTTCTTAGCGTATTGGGTATTGATGGATGGATCGGGATACCTGTAGCAATGGCAGGTGGCAGGCTATCAGCTGCTTGGATGATATGGAGGTTTCCTCCTGCACGTAAAGAAGGTCTGGGCTCGATGTTCAAGGGATCCCAACCAGATAGGAGTATAATATTAACGTCTCTGCTATTTCTTATTTTGATTGGATCCTTGGGACTTTCGGGCATGATTGCTTTGACAGCTGCAGTCATTTCAGGCCAATTGGTCGGTAAGTGGTCTATGAAAAAGATAAACGGTTTGACCGGAGACGTTTATGGAGCAGGCATCGAGCTCTCTGAGCTCATAGTATTAGCAATTTTTGGGGGAGTGAACCTATGGACTTAATATTTATAAGGCACGGGCAGTCAGAGGACAATCTGGATAAGAGAATGAGCAGAGATTTTACAGAGCTGACACCGATAGGCATAGAGCAAATAAAACGAACCAGAGAAATGCTTAAGGACTACACCTTTGATACCGTTTACTGCAGCCCTCTCAAAAGAACGGTCCAAACCATGGAGGTACTTGGACTTGAAGGTATGCTGGACGATAGGATAAGGGAAATGAACTGGGGGATATTCACTGGGCATACCTATGAGGAATACAGTAGTAAATACCCCATAGAAACAGCTCAATGGAACAAGGATCCATTTAAATACACTATCCCGGGAGGGGAGAGCATATACAAGACCTATGACAGGGTCAAGGATTTTCTGGATGGATTTTCTAAGACCACTGAAAATATTTTGTCGGTCACTCATGAAGGAATAATCAGACTTGCGTGTTCCTGGGTCATCGACGACCCTGAGACATTTTTCAGATTCAGGGCTGAGAATGGCAGCATCACAGTGATATCTGTCGTAGATGGATATAAGTATATACGGCAGCTCAACCATAGATAGGAGAAAGAAAATGGCCTACAGGATATTAAACTGTATCAGCACTCATGAGAGCTTAAATATTGAGGAGGCAAACAGACTGGACTACGGGATTGAGCTCCAGGATTTTGTCGAGCCAAACCTCACCGTAGATGAGAAAAAGAGGCTTATAGCTGTCTATAGCAGAGATCTGTCAAAGCTAAATGGAGCAAAGGCTATACATGGTCCATTTTTGGACCTCAGGCCTTCAAGCCCGGACCTGCTCATAAGGGAAGCCAGTAGGATGAGGTATTCTGAGACATTGGATATAGCTGCATTTCTAAATGTCGACTATGTCATATTCCATAGTCAGATCAATCCTTATTTGAATCTTCCAAGGCTTAGAAAACTTAATGCGAAACAGGCTGCAGAGTACTGGCATGAAGCTCTGAGGCTTACAAAGTATAAAGGAACGATTCTGCTTGAAAATATTTTTGAGGAGACACCTGAAATGCTTGCTGAGCTTCTTGAGGAAATAAGCGATGAAAGAATAAGGGTCAATCTTGACATTGGTCATCTCAGACTGGGGAAGTCGAGCTTAGATGAATGGATAAGCACTCTTGCTGAATGGATATCATACATACACGTCCACGGAAATGATGGCAAATTTGATACACATCAAGCACCTACTGATGAGGACATAGATGAACTCTTGGGGTCTTTATCAAGGAACGGCATAAAGCCTGTACTGGCACTTGAGTATACAGTTAAGGATATGGAGTCGGAAATAAGAAGGTATGTCAAATAGTTTCTTAAACCAGGGCTTAACAGGGTATAAGACGAATTAGGATAGCAATTAAGTCAAAGGAGGAATATATATGGCTTTAGTAACGTCAACTGAAATGTTCAGAAAAGCTCAGGCAGGAGGGTATGCGATCGGGGCCTTCAATGTAAACAACATGGAAATCATCCAGGGGATAATCGAGGCAGCGAAGGAGGAGAATTCAGCTCTTATTTTACAGGTATCTGCAGGTGCGAGGAAATACGCCAACTCTATTTACCTTAAAAAATTAGTTGAAGCTGCCGTGGAAGATAGCGGTCTCGATATAGTACTCCACTTGGATCATGGTGAGGATTTTGATATAGTAAAAAAATGTATAGACGACGGATTTACCTCAGTCATGATAGACGCTTCCCATCATCCATTCGAGGAGAATGTGAGACTTACACGTGAGGTTGTAGAGTATGCCCATGCAAGGGGCGTAGTCGTAGAGGCTGAACTGGGAAGGCTTGCAGGTGTTGAGGATGCAATAAGCGTAAGCAAGGAGGATGCTACCTATACAGACCCTGACCAGGCTGTTGAGTTTGTTGAAAGAACAGGCATAGATTCACTTGCCATAGCTATAGGAACAAGCCACGGTGCGTATAAATTCAAGGGCGAACCAAAGCTCGATTTCGAGAGACTTGAAATCATTGGGAATAAACTCCCAAATACTCCGCTTGTTCTTCATGGAGCATCGACAGTGCTTCCTGAATTTGTAGCACTGTGCAACAAGTATGGTGGGAATATACCAGGAGCTCAGGGAGTCCCTGAGGACATGTTAAGAAAAGCTGCCAGCATGAGAGTTGCAAAAATAAATATCGACACAGATCTCAGACTTGCAATGACAGCCGCAATAAGACAATTTCTTGCAGAGAATCCTTCAGAGTTTGATCCTAGGAAGTATCTTGGACCTGCAAGAACAGCGATCAAGGGCATGGTAAAGCATAAGATAAAGAACGTACTGGGATCCAGTGGATCAAGTCTATAGGAAGGTGCAGGAGGAGGGCTATCCCTCCTCCTTTTTAAGGAGGGAAAGCCATGGAGATCTTTCCGGATATCGACCAGGTACAGCAAATGCTGGAGGAGATTTCAGAGAATATTCCTGCAGAATTCTTCAAGAAGCTGAACGAAGGAGTAGTATTGCTTCCTCAGCACAGATATCATCCCAGGAGCAGGGAAGGAAGGCCACTCTATATACTCGGTGAGTACAGAAAAAGCATTACTGGGAGCCACATAAGGATCTACTACGGTTCATTCAAAAGGACCATGGAGGGGATGGATCGCCAAAAAATCAGGGAGAAGCTTGAGGAAACCCTGCTACATGAATTTACTCACCATCTCGAGACCCTTGCAGGCGAGAGAGGACTGATACTGAAGGATCAGGAGTCAATAAAAAGGTATCTTGAAAAATAATTTTTCACATTTGAGTACGTTGAGATAATCGTTTTCATCCCTGTTAATTCAAAAAAGATTGAAAAATGGGTGTTGACAATCAAAAATTACGATGTTATAGTCTTATTCAAGTTGAAAAACAGCTTAGACGGGAAGAGTAAGCGTGTGAACACTCTCACAGAGAGCTCTCATTTGGTGAAAGAGAGCAGAGGATAGCAAGCCGAATATGGTCCCTGAGCATGCTTGTCGAAACACCCTATGGTATTTAGGCAGGCACGTGATGCACACGTTACAGTGCTGGAGTATTAAAGGATTTTCCTGCGTACTTTACAAGGCTTGTTTCGCGAGAAACAGGTGAATTAGGGTGGTACCACGATGCTTTCGTCCCTTTGCATTTTGCAAAGTGACGGGAGTTTTTTTTATTGTTTTAAGGAGGGGGAAGCAAAATGATCCAGCTAAAGGACGTCAGCAAAACATTCCTGGTAGGGTCAGGAGATGTTCTGGCCTTGAGAAATGTCAACCTAAATGTTGAAAAGGGTGAGATCAGAGGAATAATTGGATATTCAGGAGCAGGGAAAAGTACACTGATAAGATGTATCAACCTACTTGAAAAGCCGACAGAGGGGCAGATCCTTTTTAAGGGGGAGGATCTTACTCTATTGCCTGAAAAGGAACTAAGGCAAAGGAGAAAGAGGATTGGAATGATATTTCAGCATTTCAACCTTATGCCATCCAGAACTGTATATAAAAATATTGAGTATCCATTAAAGGGTTCAGATTTAAACAATACACAAAAGAGAGAAAAGATAATGAGTCTCCTGGATTTGGTTGGTCTTAAGGATAAAGAAAATGCCTACCCTTCGCAGCTTAGCGGTGGGCAAAAGCAGAGAGTGGCTATTGCAAGAGCCCTGGCCAATGATCCTGATATGCTTCTCTGTGATGAAGCAACCTCTGCGCTGGATCCAAAGACTACAAAGTCGATACTTAGGCTATTAAGGGAGCTAAAGGAAAAGCTTGGGTTAACGATAATACTTATAACTCATGAGATGGAGGTAATAAAGGAGATATGCGACAAGGTATCAGTTATGGAGGATGGCCGCATAGTTGAAGAGAATGACGTGGTTGGAATATTTTCAAACCCAAAGGCCAGGATAACAAGGGACTTTCTTGAAACCACATCTAATCTGCCGCGACTGGAGGACCTACTGACAGACGAGGAGGGATTCCTTAAGAATAGAAGCGGTGTACTTGCAAAGGTTCAGTATTTTGGTGAGACTGCAAAGGATGCAATACTATCACAGGCTTCAAGGAAATACAACATAGACATTTCAGTGCTTTATGGAAGCTTCGATATTATAGCGAAAACACCTGTTGGTGAGCTAATAGTCTTATTCAGCGGAGCCGATGATTCGGTAAATAATGGAATGGAATATTTCAGGGCCAAGGGTCTTAAAATAGAAATTATAATTTAAAAGGAGAGAAATTAAATGAAAAGAAAAGGATTACTATTAATTTTAGCGTTGGTATTGGCAATAGCAGCTGCCGGATGTTCAGGGAATGCCGCAGAGGTAGCTTCTGAAGAAGGAAAGACAATAGTTAGGGTTGGCCTAGTAGGAGAAATGGCTGAAATGTGGGTACCGATCCAGGAAAACCTTGAGGATGACGGAATTCAGATAGAGCTTGTTAAGTTTGCGGATTATACGCTTCCAAACCAGGCACTGGCAGACGGAGAAATCGATCTGAATGCATTTCAGCATTATGCGTTCCTGTATAACGAAGTAGAGGCAAAAGGACTTGATCTGGTTCCGATAGGGAATACCATTATCGCACCATTAAATGTCTATTCATCAAATCTGGAATCCATAAATCAAATCAAGGAAGGAGATAAGATAGCTATTCCCAATGACGTCACAAATGGGGGGAGAGCCCTGAAGGTGCTTGAAAGCGCAGGCCTTATAGAGGTTGATCCTCAAGCAGGATATAATCCATCAGTTGGAGATATCACGGGGAATCCGTTGCAGCTTGAAATAATAGAAGTGGAGGCCTCTAACCTTCCATCGCTTCTACCGGACGTTGCAGCTGCAGTTATCAATGGGAATCATGCGCACGATCATGGATTGAAGCCTGCAGAGGACGCAATATACTCACAAAGCATCGAATCCATTGAAAGCGACAATCCATATATAAATATTATCGCAGCAAGAGCGGAAGATGCTGAAAATGAGGTATACTTGAAGGTAGTGGAAGCATACAACCAACCAAACGTTGCAGATGTTATAAATGAGACTTATGACGGTTTATACGTACCGGCCTGGTTTGAGAATTAGGAGGAGATAATAATGAACAAGTTGAGAAGGGTAGGGATACTCGGTGTCGGGAATGTAGGCTCGCATTGCGGCCTTTCACTGGCTTTGCAGGGGGAAGCTGATGAAATAGTATTTGTAGACATTAAGAAGGAAAAGGCTGAGGGAGAAGCTTTGGATTTAAGGGATGCTCTTCCATTCCTTCCGCATAGAGTGAGAGTTTGGGCTGGAAGTATCGAAGACTTTAAGGACAGCGATATTGTAATAGTTGCAGCAGGTCCACTTCCAAGACCGGACCAGGACAGACTTGATACTCTTGGCGAAACTCTGGAGGCCTTTGGAGATACAATTCCTTCAATTGTAAGAGCAGGCTTTGATGGGATCTTTTTATGCATATCAAATCCCGCGGATGTCATAGCTGACTATGTGAGAAAAGCTTCAGGCTTTCCAAAGAACAGGGTATTCAGTACCGGCACGTCGCTGGACAGTGCAAGATTAAAAAGGATCCTCTCAAGAGATACCGGAATAGATGTAAAATCGATTTATGCGTTTTCAATGGGTGAGCACGGAGGTTCCCAGATGATTCCCTGGTCTCAGGTGTCAGTAGGAAATAAGCCAATAAATGAGTTCTTTAAGGAAAGGATTGACTCACCGGGGGCTTTTGACCCCGAGGCCATTCTTGAGGAAACGAGATTTGCCGGTTATAGTGTATTGACTGGAAAGGGATCAACTGAATTTGGCATAAGCAATGCTGCAACGGATATTGTGAGAGCTATCCTCCATGACGAAAAGAGGATACTTCCTGTATCTCCTTTATTGGAGGGAGAGTATGGGGTATTCGGAGTACATGCCAGTGTGCCTGCAGTCATTGGAAAGGATGGAGTTGAGGAGATAGTCCAGCTGAAGCTTAGTGAAAAGGAACTGAAGGAGTTCCACAACTCCTGTGAAGTAATAAAAAGACACATTGACCTGGTAAGTGAGCTTATTAGGGGAGGTAATTGATATGCAGCTATTTCAATCCTTATTTCCAAATCTTGTGGACAAGCTTCCTGAGTTCTATAATAGCTTCGTACAGACTCTATTTATGACAGGGTTCTCAGGGATTATATCACTTGTTTTAGGACTATTTATAGGGATCACCCTTACCGTAACTAAAAAAGGAGGCATTCTTGAGAATGCCGTCCTTTCCTCGGTTTTAGATAAAACAGTAAATATATTCAGAACCATACCCTTCATAATCCTGCTGGCGCTTCTGATACCCTTGACAAGGATGATCGCTGGTACTGCCATAGGCACAAAGGGTGCGATAGTACCTTTAATATTTGGGACGGTCCCGTTCTTTGCAAGACAGGTTGAAACTGCCCTCGCAGAGCTGGATAAAGGTCTTATAGAGGCAGCCCTGTCAATGGGGAGCAGTCCAGTCGAAATCATTAAACGTGTGTACCTGAAGGAAAGTCTTCCAGGACTCATCCGAGCAGTAACCATAACTGCAATAAGTCTGATAGGACTTACTGCCATGGCAGGAGCAGTTGGCGGAGGTGGATTAGGCGACTTCGCAATCAGATACGGTCATCAGAGAAACCAGACCGATGTGACTCTGGCAACGGTAATTGTCCTGATTCTATTGGTAAGCTTTCTTCAGAGCTTAAGCAACTGGATAATATCAAAGATCAGCCATTGAGCTCCTTAGTTAGGAGCTCACCGAGGCGTTTAAGTCCATCATCTATTTTTTCGGCATTGTTGGCTGAAAAATTGAGCCTGATGGAATGGATTCCATCTCCATCATCAACACAAAATGCTGAACCGGGAACATAGGACACTTTGTATTCCTCAGCTGCCTTTTTCAAAAGAGTTTTGGTATTGACAGTATCAGGAAGGTCTACCCAGACAAATAGTCCTCCCTCGGGAACAGTATATTTTATTTCCTCAGGGAAATACTTTTTAATACCACCAAGCATTGCATCCAATCTTTCAAGATATAATGGTACCATGCTTTCAAGATGAGCTGGCAGAAGGCCTCTGTCAAGGAAGCCGGAGCATATCGCCTGTGCAAGTATCGGCGTGTTTGTATCAGTTATGCCCTTGGCAAGAATTAGGGCGTCGATGATCTCCTTGCTTCCAACCATTGTTCCAACCCTTAATCCGGGTGCAATAGTCTTGGAAAAGCTATTTGCAAGAACCACATGACCTGTTTTATCAAAGGTCTTGATAGGTGGAACTGAACTCCCCCTGTACCTCAGATCACAATATGGATCATCCTCAAGTACGATCATGTCGTATTCGGAGGCTAGGTCCGCGATCATCTTTCTTCTTTCAACCAAAAGGGTTTTCCCGGATGGGTTCTGGAAGGTTGGTATGGTATATAGCATTTTTGGTTTGTGCAGCTTGATTTTTTCCTCAAGGTCAGAAATAATTATACCTTCGTCGTCCATTTTGACTGAAACAATCTTAGCTTCATATTTCTTGAAAACCGAGATAGTATTTAAATAAGTTGGTGACTCTACAAGAATACAATCACCTGGATCAATGAGGATCTGTGTCAGAAGATCGACCCCTTGAGTAGACCCGGTAGTAACGACTACTTCATCTTCTGAAGCAATAACACCCTTAGGTTTGGCAACATGCTCCAAATAAGCTTTTTTAAGAGGCTGCCACCCATCTGTGGAGCCATATGACAATGATCTTTGTGAGTCATTGGCAAGTACCTCGTCGACTATCTCTCTGATTGCATCAACCGGATAAAGCTCCCTTGCAGGACTTCCCATACTAAATGAAATAACTGAAGGGTCGAGAGAATATCTCAGTATATCAGCTAAATCGTCCCCTGAAAATTTAGTCATTCTATTCGCTAACTTCACCATTTCCATCCCTCCTGATTCTTTATTCCATCTACCATGGACTTGATCCCTGCAATATAAAATGCAATATCCGTAGATATGGTAACACTGTCAAATCCTTGTTCAAGATAACCCATAGCCATTGCAGGATCAGCTGTGAATATAAAGCTTAATTTGTTGCTTTCCTTGCAAGCATTTAGTATCCTTGCAATAGCTTCCTTGAAAACCGGTTCATTGAATTGGGCGGGTATACCAAGACCCACCGACAGGTCATATGGACCAATAAATATACCGTCTACTCCTTCAAGAGCAGCTATAGCCTCGATGTTATCCAGACATCCCTTTGTTTCACATTGCGGTATCAGCAAAGTCTCTCTATTGCAGGTTTTGAAATATTCCATAACGTTTCTTGAAAAATCCTCGTAACCAAACCCTGCTTTTCTCGCTGTGAAAAATCCTCTTTTACCAACCGGGTAGTATTTAGCCCACTCAACGAGAGATTTGGCTTCTTCGACTGTTTCCACACACGGTACGACCAGTCCCATGGCACCAATATCAAGATTCTTGAGAACTGAAGGTCTTGATACGTCCTTGATTCTGACAAGGGGTACAAGCTCCTTGAGCTCAGCGGCCCTTATAAGGCCCATTGTGCTCTCTACCTCAAAGGGGCCATGCTCCGTATCTATGATTATGTAATCGAGGCCTGTGTACCCAAGCCCTTCAACAGCTGTCTCTCCTCCTACCTCAAAAAAGGTGCCGATGGCTTTACCGCCTGAGACAAGCTTTTCCTTTAAGTTGTTTTTCATTTGATCCCCACCTTTCTTATCAAACAATGTACCTTTTTTTTGCTTAAAAGTCAACCAATTGCTATAGTACAGTATTAAAGGGTATATATGCACATAATGAAACCCATATTTAGGAGGAGTCATAATGATCATAAAAGCTCTTATGGAGAACAGGGGAAAATCTGATGAGTATTTGACAGAGCATGGATTGAGCCTATATATTGAAACAGATACAAGGAAGCTACTTTTCGACACCGGAGAAACTGATAAGTTTCTTTCCAATGCAGAGAAACTAGATGTAGATCTTGCAGATGTGGATATTGTTATAATTTCCCACGGGCATTATGATCATGCCGGGGGTATAGCGTCATTTCTTGAGAAAAACGATAAAGCGAGGATATACATGCAGCGTGAGGCCTTTATACCCCATGCTTCCGATAAGGATGGAGATATCGAGGATGCCGGAGTTGAGCCCTCATTGGAAAATCAGGACAGGATCACAATGGTAGACGAGGATATTTTCTTTGATGATGATTTGATATTGTTTTCGAGGATAAGTGGGGACTATCTTGTGCCTGAGGGAAATTCGCACCTTCTTATGAAGAAGGGAGAGGAATGGCAGGCCGATGACTTCCACCATGAACAGAATCTGATCATTAAGGATGGGAAAAAGAGGGTACTATTTACCGGGTGCTCACATAGAGGTATTGCGAATATTCTAAGACAAGCCTCAGAAAACTCAGACCTTCCAATTACACATGTGATCGGAGGATTCCATCTATACGATTTGAAGCTGGATGATCAGAGCGATCTGGAGTTTCTAAGCAAGGTAGCCGAAGAGCTTGATAAATCTGGTGCAATTCTATATACAGCCCATTGCACAGGCTATGACCAGTTCAATTGGTTAAAGGGTAAGCTGGGTCAAAAAATCGATTACGTTTCTGCGGGTACAGTACTGGAGATATGATTAAGACTTGTATGGAACAGGGTTTTATTGCTTAAAAGGACTTAAGTCCCGATGCACCCGAGGTTATTTAGGTGCTCATATGAGATTCAGCAAACATCTCATTTCATGGAAGGGCATTTCCAATCGGGGGTGAAAAACCGAAATAGGTTTTGAAAAAATGTTCTAATATCTGAAAATCATGCAAAAATGGTACTTACATTTCTTAAAAACAATAGTATAATATAGATGTAAATATTAAACAGCTAACATCTAATACCTCTCAATACATCCCCTTGCGGACGGTTCATCCAGAAGCAGGGGGACTCCCTTTTTTTGCTAAAATTTATTTTTTTCTAGGGAATTTATTTTTGAATAATTTTTCTTGATATTTTTAATCCAATAAAATATTATTGTTGTGTGAAGATGAAAGGAGATGGTTCAAATTTCCAGCATTAAGAGAGTTTATATCGAAAAAAGAGATGGGTTTGACATTGAAGCCAAGAATCTGTGTCGTGAGCTCAAGGATGCCTTGGGACTTAAAGATCTTAACGGCGTCAGAATACTGAATAGGTATGATTTCACCTGCAGAAGCGATGAGGAGTTTGAGAAGATAACCAGACTGATATTATCTGAGCCTAACGTGGACATTATCCATGAAAATCTGCCAGTGGAGAAAAAGGAAAGCGTTTTAGCGATCGAATACCTGCCAGGGCAGTACGACCAGCGCGCTGACTCAGCGGTCCAGTGTATCCAAATCCTTATAGGCGATATGGAAGCAAAGGTCAAGACAGCCAAGGTACTCTTGCTTGATGGAAGCTTGACCAAAGAAGACTACAACAAAATAAAGAACTATTGTATCAACCCCATCGACTCCAGAGAAGCATCCATGGGTCAGCCTGTCTCACTCGAAGAAGAGATAAGTGAACCAGATGAAGTGGAGATCCTTGAGGGTTTTATTAATTTTTGCGACGAAACTCTGGAAGCCTTCAGGATAGATAACGGGCTTGCAATGAGCCATGATGACATTCTGATGGTTCGGAGCTATTTTAAGGATGAAGAGAAAAGAGATCCTTCAGTTACAGAAATTAAGGTAATAGATACATATTGGTCTGATCATTGCAGACATACAACCTTTCTTACTGAGCTTGAAGAGATCAAATTTGAGGAGGGACCATATAAGGAAGCTATAGAGGCTGCATTTGAGAGGTATCTTAAATCTAGAGAAAATACAGGAAGAACTAAGCCGATTACATTGATGGATTTGGCCACTATAAATGCTAAAGAAGAAAGACTTAAGGGAAACCTGGAAGATCTCGAGCTTTCAGATGAGATAAATGCCTGCAGCGTTGAGATTGAGGTAAATGTCAACGGAAAGCCCGAAAAGTGGCTTCTTATGTTTAAGAATGAAACACATAACCATCCGACGGAGGTGGAACCCTTCGGAGGAGCTGCAACATGCCTTGGCGGAGCAATAAGAGATCCGCTGTCCGGAAGAAGCTATGTATACCAGGCTATGAGGGTAACAGGAAGCGGAGATCCAAGACAGCCTATGGAGGAGACATTACCTGGCAAGCTTCCTCAAAGAAAGATCACCAGAGAGGCAGCCAGAGGCTACAGCTCATATGGCAATCAAATCGGCCTTGCAACAGGACAGGTTACAGAAATCTACCACCAGGGATATATTGCCAAGAGGATGGAGGTGGGTGCTGTAATCGGAGCAGCTCCCAAGGACAATGTTGTGAGGCTCAAGCCAGCAAAGGGCGACCTTATACTTCTTGTAGGCGGAAGAACGGGAAGAGACGGTATTGGAGGTGCTACAGGCTCATCCAAAGCACATACAGAGGAATCCCTGGCTAAGTCAGGTGCTGAGGTCCAGAAGGGGAATGCCCCGGAGGAAAGAAAGCTTCAGAGACTATTCAGAGATCCTCAGCTTTCCAGATTGATAAAGAAATGCAATGACTTTGGAGCAGGCGGAGTGTCCGTAGCAATCGGAGAGCTTGCTGACAGCCTTCATATAAGGCTCGATGTGATCCCCAAGAAATACGAGGGGCTGGACGGCACTGAGCTGGCGATCTCTGAATCCCAGGAAAGAATGGCTGTGGTGATTTCTCCGGATGATTTGCTAAGCTTCAAATCCCATTGCGACATGGAAAACCTGGAGGCAACCGTTGTTGCAGAGGTTACGGATACAGGAAGACTTGTAATGGAGTGGAGAGGCAAGCATATACTGGATATCAAGAGGAGCTTTCTCGACACAAACGGAGCCGGTCAAAAAGCCAAGGTTACTGTTATATTAGCAGATAAGAACAATACTGCTGAAAAATCCCATACCTTCAGAGATGGATTGCTTGAGGCAATGCAGGACCTTAATGTCTGCTCCCAGCAGGGCATGAATCATATATTCGATAATACTGTGGGAGCAGCTACAGTATTGATGCCGTTTGGAGGCAAATATAGGATGACTCCCATAGAGGGCATGTGTGCAAAGATCCCTGTCCTTGAAGGAGAAACTGATACCTGCAGCCTCATGACCTTCGGCTTTGATCCTTATATTAGTCAATGGAGCACCTTCCATGGCGGAGCTTTTTCGGTTGTCGAGGTAGTATCAAAGATCGTATCTATGGGCGGTGACTATAGGAAAATAAAACTGAGCATGCAGGAATATTTTGAAAAGCTCGGGAAGGATCCGGTAAAATGGGGCAAGCCCTTCAGTGCTCTTTTAGGAGCTTATACTGCTCAGGCTGAGCTAGGGATAGCTGCAATAGGTGGCAAGGACAGTATGTCGGGGTCCTTCGGGGAGCTGTCGGTACCTCCTACGCTGATAGCTTTTGCTGTTACAACAGACTCAACGAAGAACATCATCTCTCCAGAATTCAAAAAGCAAGGCTCGAATGTCTTCCTGGCCGAGACACCATTGGATAAGAACGATCTTCCTGATTTTGAAAAGCTTAAGGGAATTTATGCTTATGTTCGTAAGCTTGTACTGGAAGGTAAAGTCTTGGCTGCAAAGACCGTTTCTCACGGAGGAATAGCCTCTGCAATAGCAAAGATGAGCTTCGGCAATAAAATTGGGTTCTCCTTTGAGGATGGATACAGCCTGGACGAAATGTTCCAAAAGAAAACTGCAAGCATCATTCTTGAACTGGATATAGATGAAGATGTGGATATACCAAAGATCCTTAGGCCTTTGGGAGTAACATTAAGGGAGGATGGCTTAAGCTGGTGCGGTCAGACGGTTAGTATTTCGGAGCTTGCTGAAGAATGGCAGAATACACTTAAAGGTGTGTTCCAGTTAAAGCTGGACTCTGAAGGAGAAATATCTACTCTTACCAGCGAAGTCAGGGCAGTACCTTATAAGGGACAAAGCATAGCAAGACCGAGAGTATTTATACCGGCATTTCCAGGCACTAACAGCGAATATGATTCCCTGAGGGCATTTCAACGAGCCGGAGCTATTGGCACGATAGGAGTTTTCAGAAACAGAAATGCTGATGATATCAAGGAGACGATCAAGGAATGGACCGAAGAAATAAAGAATAGTCAGATCATGATGATACCGGGAGGCTTTAGTGCTGGAGACGAGCCTGATGGCTCAGGAAAGTTCATAGCTGCAGTCTTCAGGAATCCGTATCTTTCAGCGGCAGTAATGGACCTCATTAAAAACAGAGACGGGCTGGTACTGGGAGTCTGTAACGGCTTCCAGGCTCTGATTAAATTGGGATTACTTCCATATGGAGAGATCAAGGAGCTTGATGAAAATGCTCCCACATTGACATTTAACAGAGTGGGAAGACATATTTCTCAGCTGCAGAGCGTAAGGGTATCATCTAAGCTGTCTCCATGGCTTGCATATGCATCGGTGGGAGAAATTTTCTCATTGCCGTTGTCGCATGGAGAGGGTAGATTTGTTGCAGATGATTTGACTCTTGCTGATTTGATAAAGAACGGTCAAATAGCTTCTCAATACGTGGATCTGGAAGGGAAAGCGACCTATGACGGAACCTTTAATGCAAATGGATCATTGTATGCAGTCGAGTCATTATCAAGCCCGGATGGACGTATTTTAGGCAAAATGGGCCATTCTGAAAGATGGTCGGAGGGGATCTACAAAAACATACCTGGAAATAAGGATCAACGGCTGTTTGAAGCCGGAGTCGATTATTTCAAATAGATGTTATGGGGAGGCATTTATGGTTAAGCTTGAAATGTTGTATGAAGGTAAGGCTAAGAAGGTTTATTCTACTGAGGATAAGGACAGATATATCATCGAGTACAAGGACGATGCAACAGCACTCAATGGATTGAAAAAGGGAACCATCACAGGAAAGGGTGTTGTAAACAACAAAATGAGCAGCATTCTGTTCCAGCTTCTTGAAGCTAATGGTATACAAACACATTTTGAGAAGTATATCAACGACAGAGAGCAGCTCGTAAAAGCAGTAAAGATCGTACCGCTGGAGGTCATAGTCAGAAATGTATCAGCTGGTTCCTTCAGCAAAAGATATGGAGTTGAAGAAGGCATAGTATTTGACGAGCCTGTCCTTGAATTCAGCTATAAGAACGATGCACTGGGTGATCCCCTGATAAACGACTCACATATTCTTGCACTAAAGTTTGCGACAACTGAAGAACTGGATCATATAAAATTTCTTGCACTAAAAACCAATGAGGTGCTGATGAGATTCTTTCTTGAGAAGAACCTGCGAATAATAGATTTTAAGCTTGAGTTTGGGATATTTGAAGGCTCAATAATCCTGGCAGACGAGATATCGCCTGATACCTGCAGGTTGTGGGATCTTACAACTAACAAGAAGCTGGATAAGGACAGATTCAGAAGAGATCTGGGGAATATTGAGGAAGCCTATTTGGAAGTTTTATCAAGGCTTCAAGGTTAGGGGATGATAAGCTTGGGTCATATTTCAGAGGATAAATTCAAGGACGAATGCGGCGTAGTTGGGATACTGAACACTCAACCTGAGTACAACTGCTTTGACGAGCTCTATTATTGCCTCTATGCTCTTCAGCATAGAGGACAGGAAAGTGCCGGCATAGCTACAAATGAAGGAGGGCGTATATCTCTTTATAAGGAAAGAGGTCTTGTCCCGGACGTCTTCAGTTCCGAGGACATGCGTGACAGGCTGAGGGGGAACGTCGGAATAGGTCACGTAAGGTATGCCACCTCAGGGGGCGGAGGTACAACAAATGCCCAGCCTCTAATAGTTAACTATAGAAACAGCCAGATCGCACTAGCTCATAACGGCAACCTTGTTAATGCAGGCGCACTGAGAGATATGCTGGAGGATTCGGGTGTTGTATTTCAAACGACTATAGACACAGAGGTTATCGTCAACCTTATTGCCAGAAGCCTGAAGAACGGCATTGTGGAGTCAATAAAGAGGGTAGCAGAGATAATAAGAGGTGCCTATGCACTTGTAATAACCACAGAAGATAAGCTTATAGGCTTGAGGGATCCATATGGCATGAGACCTCTTTGCCTAGGCAAGACTGAACATGGTTATGTTCTGGCTTCGGAAACCTGTGCATTGGACGCAGTTGGAGCAAGGTATGAGAGAGATATAGAGCATGGTGAAATAGTAGTAATAGACAAGGAGGGAGTTCAATCCTATAAACAGAATACCTGGGTAAAGAAAAAGCTCTGCATTTTCGAACTGATATACTTTGCAAGACCTGATTCCAGAATAGACGGGATCAGCGTTTATCAGGCAAGGCACAATGCAGGCAGAACTCTGGCGAAGGAATGTCCTGCAGAAGCTGATGTTGTAATTGGGGTTCCCGACTCAGGCGTTCCAGCTGCAATTGGTTTTGCAAAGGAATCAGGAATTCCATATGAGATTGGTCTGATAAAGAATAAATATATTGGAAGAACCTTCATCCAGCCAAACCAAAGACTAAGAGAGCAGGGAGTGAGGATCAAGCTGAACGTTCTCAAGGAAAACATTGAGGGCAAGCGGGTGGTCATCGTAGATGATTCAATAGTAAGAGGCACGACCTCAAAGAGGCTTGTTGAGATACTCAAGGAGGCAGGAGCATCTGAAGTCCACTTCCGGGTAAGCAGCCCCCCGGTCACGCATGGCTGTCACTTTGGTATAGACACCCCATATAGCGATCAGCTTATAGCTACAAAGCTGGAGCTTGAAGACATACGGGAAATGATAGGTGCAGACTCCCTCGGATATCTCTCCATGGAGGGTATGGTAAATTCGGTTGGTGGGGGGAACATCTACTGTAAGGCCTGTTTTGACGGCGATTATCCCATGGAAATACCATTGAATGATTAAGGATTGGAGTGGTTTTATGAATGACAGATATACTAGCCCTTTAAGTGAACGATATGCCAGCAAGGAAATGCAATATATTTTTTCATCAGATAAAAAATTCACCACCTGGAGAAAGCTTTGGATAGCCCTTGCAGAAGGTCAAAAGGAGCTGGGGCTTAACATCACTGATGAGCAAATCGAAGAGCTAAGGCTATTTGCTGATGATATAAACTACGATACAGCCAGGAAGATGGAGCGGGAGCTCAGGCATGATGTTATGGCACATATCCATGCCTACGGTGAGCAATGTCCTAAAGCCAGGGGGATAATACATCTTGGGGCAACCTCCTGCTATGTCGGGGACAACACCGATATAATATTGATGAAGGAAGGCTTGGAGCTTGTGCGTAAAAGGCTGATTGGAACAATCGATGTTCTTTCCAGGTTCGCTATGGATAACAAGAACATCCCGACCCTTGGCTTTACACACTTTCAATCAGCTCAGCCAACTACAGTAGGAAAGCGCGCATCGACCTGGATATATGATCTTCTACTTGATCTGGAGCAGCTGGAATTTATGTTTTCAAAAATGAAGCTGAGAGGCGTAAAAGGAACGACAGGAACTCAGGCAAGCTTCATGGAGCTCTTTGAGGGTGACGAAGAAAAGGTAAGAATGCTTGACACCATGATTGCCGAAAAGATGGGATTTGAAGGGAGCTATCCTGTTACAGGGCAGACTTATTCCAGAAAAATAGATTCTTTGGTTTTAAATGTGCTGAGTGGGATAGCTCAAAGCGCATATAAGTTTTCAAATGACATCAGGCTATTGGCTCACCTGAAGGAAATAGAAGAGCCATTTGAATCAAGCCAGGTGGGTTCGTCAGCCATGGCTTATAAGAGGAACCCGATGAGAAGCGAGAGGATAGCATCCCTATCCAGATATGTCATTGTGGATTCAATGAACGCTTCTTTGACTGCGGCTGGTCAGTGGCTTGAGAGAACGCTGGATGACTCAGCCAATAAGCGATTGAGTGTACCTGAGGCCTTCCTGGCGGTGGACGGGATATTGAGTTTGTACAAGAATGTTGCTGAAGGATTGGTTCTATACCCTAAAATGATAGAAAAGCATTTAAGGGACGAACTTCCATTTATGGCTACAGAAAATATCATTATGGCATGTGTAAAAAAAGGAGGAGACAGACAGGAACTGCACGAGGCGATCAGAAGGCATTCGGTCTCAGCAGCAGAGAGGATCAAGCTCCATGGTGAGCCTAATGATCTGGTAGATAGGCTGGCTGGTGACGATGCAATCCCAATGACAAAGACAGAGATCCTTGATATGTTAAAGCCTGAAAATTTTATTGGAAGAGCTTCCGGACAGGTAGAGGAATTTCTGAAATCGGATGTACTTCCTGTTCTTGAAAAATACACGGCGGATATTGGGTTAAAAGCTGAGATAAATGTATAGAAAGAGGTGAAAGCATGCTGACTGCTATTGTAGGGATAAACTGGGGAGACGAAGGAAAGGGCAGAATGGTGGATCTATTGTCTGAGGACCAGGATGTTGTAGTGAGATACCAGGGTGGCAATAATGCAGGACATACTGTGGTGAACGAGAGGGGTAAGTTTATACTGAATCTGATGCCCTCAGGGATACTGCGCGACAACGTACTGAACATAATGGGCAATGGAATGGCAATAGACCTTGAGCATCTATGCCATGAAATTGAAAGCCTTAGAGAAAAGGGGATTAATATAACCCCTGATAATTTGAAGATCAGCGACAAAGCAGTGATCTGCATGCCTTACCACGTTGAACTTGATAAGCTTGAGGAAGAAAGGCTTAAGGAAAGGAAATATGGATCGACCAAACGGGGCATAGCACCCGTCTATGCAGACAAATACCGAAAAAAAGCCATAAGAACAGGTGATCTTCTCGATGGAGAATACCTTTCTGAGAGGGTCAAGGATGTAGTCGAATATGAAAACATGCTCATAGAGAATGGTTATGGCGGTCAAGCGGTCGATTGGGAAGAAATGGTCATATGGCTTAAAAAGTATGGTGAACCCATTAAAGAATTCATATCAGATGTGGGTGATTTAATACTTGAGGCTTCCTCAAAGAATAAAAATATTATGTTTGAGGCTCAATTGGGTGCACTCAGGGATATTGATTTCGGTATATACCCCTACACTACATCATCATCTACATTGTCTGCATATGCTCCCATCGGTTCGGGAGTTCCAGGCATGAAGATTGACAAAACAATAGGCATAGTAAAGGCATATTCATCTTGTGTAGGGGAAGGACCATTTGTTTCAGAACTATTTGATGAAGAAGCTTCATTGCTTAGAGAAGCCGGCAGCGAGTATGGTGCAGCTACAGGCAGACCAAGAAGAGTAGGCGCATTCGATGTCGTTGCTACAAAGTATGGTTGTATTGTACAGGGAGCCGACGAAATTGCCATAACTAAGCTGGATGTGATGTCTTACATGGAAAAGATCCCTGTATGTGTATCCTACAGCATAGATGGAGAGATAACCGGTAAATTTCCAGTTGGAGAGAGGCTGAACAAGGCAAAACCGGTGATAGAGTATATGAAGGGGTGGGGAATGGATATAAGTAATTGCAGGTCCTTTACTGAACTGCCACCCGAGGCTCAGCATTATATAGACTTAATCGAAGGATCTGTTGGTGTCAAAGTCAGCTACATCTCTGTGGGAGCTGAAAGAGACGCCTATATTAAAAGATAAATCAATCATCAAAAAAAGCCCTGAATCAGGGCTTTTTTGATGACATAAAATGCATGCAATTGCAGGGAAATAGTATTAAAGAATCAATTTCATCAAATATACTGACATCAAGCACATATTGGAATCAACTCATTTAGTGACAATTGGTTTATTGCCAAATCTATTTCGATAATGTATAATAGTGTCGCATGTGTCCGTTTCGGTTTTCCGACAACCGGGGCATTGCGTTTATAATCACACTTGGAGATGATTTTGTGGCACCCAAAATCCTAAGGTACAAGCATATCCTAAACTCATTGGATTCCGTTCTGGATTCCTTACCGGACATAGTTTTCTTTAAAAGTCCTGAGGGAGTCTATTTGAAATGCAATAAAAAGTATCTGGAGCTTAGGGGGAAAACAAAGGAAGAAGTGTTAGGGAAATCAGATCATCAGCTTTACCCTGAGGAGGCAGATTTCTATATGGAAATGGATAGAAAAATTGTCGAGACGGGTATTCCTGTTGAATTTGGAGAATGGGTCCAGTATCCTGATGGCAGACAGATTTATGTACATTCCATAAAAACTGCGCAATATGACAATAATGGAGAACTGGTTGGGATACTCGGTATTGGGAGAGACATTACAGAGCAAAAGCTTATGGAGCAAAAACTAGCTGAAAGAGAGTGTTACCTGTCGACTATATTGGAAACTACCAAGGAAGGCTTCAGCATTCTTGAGATGAATGGGAAAATAGTTGAAGTGAATAATGCCTTCTGTGAAATGACAGGGTACGACAGAGAAGAGCTAATAGGCATGAATATAAGAAACATTGATGACAAGTTTGGAAGCGAAGGTATTTCTAACAATATACGGCAAATAATTGAAGACGGCTCAACGATGCTGGACACCATCCATAGGAGAAAGGATGGGAGCAATCATAATGTTGAGGTTTCAGTAACACTTTTGGACAGAGATAAGAAGCTGATGGTGTGCTTTACCAGAGACATAACTGAAAGAAAGCTGGAGATGAAGGAAAAGGAATCACTAAGCTATATCGATCACCTGACTGGTTTATTCAATAGAAGATATCTGGAGAAGGAGCTAAGAAGACTGGATAATCCCTCTTCCCTCCCTTTGGCTGTATTAGCAATCGACGTAAACGACCTCAAGTTGACCAATGATGCCTTTGGTCACCAGGGTGGCGACGAGCTTCTTCGAGAAGTAGGCGACGTCCTCAGAAGAAGCTGCAGGGATGAAGATATTCTCGGAAGGGCAGGAGGGGATGAATTTGCTATATACCTCCCCAGGACCAGCAAGGAGGCCGCTGAAAAGGTAAAGGAGAGAATCCTTAGGGAAGCGTCGGAGACCAGGGTCGAGCCCATGGTACTTTCGCTGTCGGTAGGCATAGCAATCAAGAAGGATACTTCACAGCAAATTAGAGACATCCTTAAAGAAGCCGACAATTCCATGTACCACGACAAGGTACAGTTCGCAAGAGCGAGGAAACAGGCAGCTCTGGATAAATTTCTTGAAATAATATTTACTAAGACCCCCTATGAAAAGCTGCATGCTGAAAGAGTTTCTGAACTAAGTTTCGCCCTGGCTAAAGAAGCGGGTTTGAGTGAAGACAGACTGGTGGGATTCAAGGAAGCGGCATATATGCACGATATCGGAAAGATCTCAATTTCTGATAGTATACTAAACAAACCGGACAAGCTGACGCTGGCAGAGTGGGATGAAATCAAGCATCACCCTGCTATTGGTTACAGGATCCTCAAGGGAGTGGAGGGCTATTCCTTCCATGCGAGAGCTATACTATACCACCATGAGAGGTGGGATGGCACAGGGTACCCTATGGGAGCCAAGGGAGACAGGATCCCCATATTATCCAGGATACTTGCTATAGCTGATGCCTACGAGGCAATGACGGCAGACAGACCATATAGAGGAAAAATGAGCTATGAAGAGGCTGTAGAGGAGCTAAAGAATAATTCGGGTACACAGTTCGACCCTGAGCTGGTTGAGATTTTTATTAATAAGATCATATAAAATATGAGCGAGCACTTTAGGTTAAAGTGCTCGCTTCAGACTGAAGACAAAGCTCAGCAATCAATAAAGATTGTTGAGCTTTTTTCATGCAATTAAATCCGATTTTTCATTGCAATTCCAACATTTAACCCCAATAATTTGATATAATATAGTTAATATCAA
>Ga0228536_1000332_pt1 | contig 100340 bp, 98 predicted proteins | sample SJ1Smetagenome_FD_168611 | JGI IMG/M metagenome (GOLD analysis project Ga0228536, IMG submission 168611) | Enriched culture of PCE-dechlorinating microbial communities from Ithaca, New York, USA - SJ1.S | ecosystem: Engineered > Modeled > Simulated communities (microbial... > Unclassified...
CCTAGAGGCCGTGGCCGGGAAATATATCCCATGAGCGGGAACATGCTGGAAAGCAGCCTCCTCGAAACCCATTTCGACGTCATCCCCTTCGGGATCTACGTGGTGGACGTGGCCACCCTGAAGCTGATTTTCGTCAATCGCCACTTCCGGGACCGGCTGGGCGATCTGGCCGGGCGCAAGTGTTACGAGGCCATCTACGAATCCCCCCAACCCTGCCTGTTCTGCAAGATACGCAACTTGGTGGACCGCGACTGCCTGCCCAACGGCAAGACCTACATCTTCGAGCATTTCAACGACAAGGACGACCGCTGGTACCAGCTCCAGGAAAAGAGCATGAGCTGGCCCGACGGCCGGGTGGTCAAGTATTCCATCGCCGTGGACATCACGGAGCTCAAGGAGGTGCAGAACCGGCTGGCCGAGGCCCACGCCGAACTGGCCCTGAAAAACCGCGAGCTGTCCCGGCAAAACGAACTGCTGCAGGAAAACGTCCGCCTTCGCGAGCATGTGGACCGCATCGCCCGCCACGACCTCAAGACCCCGCTCAACGCCCTGATCGGCATCCCGCCCCTTCTGCCCGACTACGGGCTGAACGAAGAGGGCGTGAAGCTGGCGCGCATGATGGAGGAGGCCGGGATCACCATGCTGAACATGATCAACCGGACCTTCGATCTCTACCGCCTGGAGACGGGCACCTACGTGCTTGAGCCCGCCGATGTGAATCTGGTGGCCGTGGCCCGCAAGGCCGCGTCGGACGTGGCCGCCGATGCCTATTTCGCGGATCGGCCGGTGCGGGTGTTCTTTGAGAAGAGGCCCGCGTCGGAGGGCGACTGCCTGGTGATCCGGGGCGAGGAGCTTTTGTGCTACAGCATCCTCTCCAACCTGGTGAAAAACGCCGTGGAGGCATCGCCCCCGGGTCAGGAGGTCACGATGTCCCTCGGCCGGGAGGGGGAGGAGGCCGTGGTGAGCATCACCAACGCCGGGGAGGTTCCCGAGGAGATCCGGGAGCGGTTTTTCCAGAAATACGTCACTGCGGGCAAGCGCGACGGCACGGGCCTGGGGGCCTATTCCGCCATGCTGGCGGTTACGGCCCACGGCGGCCGGGCGGATCTCGACGCCACACGGCCCGGCTTCACCACGGTCACGGTGCGTTTCCCCCTGCCCGGCAAAGCCGCTGCCAGCAAAGATGAGCCGCCGCAATGATCGAGAGCAGCCTTTTCAAGTCCCATTTCGATCTGATTCCCTTCGGCATTTATGCCGTGGACGTGACGACCTACGAAATCATTTTTCGCAACAAGCATTTCCGGGAACTCTTCGGCGACCATGAGGGCAAGCCCTGCCACAAGACCCTCTACGACCTGGACAGGCCCTGTTCCTTCTGCCGCATCCGCGATCTGATCACCAAAGACGGCCTGCCCAACGGCAAGACCCTGGTTTTCGAGCATTTCAACGACGCCGCCGACGCCTGGTTCCAGCTCCAGGAGCGGGCCATGAGCTGGCCCGACGGCCGGGTGGTCAAGTATTCCATCGCCGTGGACATCTCCGAGCTCAAGGAGACCCAGAACCGGCTGGCCGAGGCCCACGCCCAACTGGCCCTCAAGAACCGGGAGCTGGCCCGCCTGTCCTCCACCGACGCCCTGACGGGCCTGGCCAACCGGCTGGCCCTGGACAGCGTCCTGAACGACGAGACGGCTCGGGCGGAGCGCCATGCCCGGATTTTTTCGATCATCCTGGGCGACATCGACCATTTCAAGCGCATCAACGACCAGCACGGCCATGCCGTGGGCGACACGGCGCTGCGGGCCGTGGCCGGGGTGCTGGCCGGATCGGTGCGGGGAACGGATGTGGTGGGACGGTTCGGGGGGGAGGAGTTTTTGGTGGTGTGCCCGGAGACGGATGCGGCCGGGGCCGGGCGTCTGGCTGAAAATTTGCGCCGGGCCGTGGCGGAACGGGAATTTGCCGCGGGCTCCCGGCTGACCATGAGCTTCGGGGTGGCGGAATCGCTGCCCGGCGAGCTCCCCTCGCGACTGGTGAGCCGGGCCGACGCGGCCCTGTACCGGGCCAAGGCCCTGGGCCGGAACAGGGTGTGCCAGGCCAAGGCATCCGCCTGACAGGGCAAGGGGTTTGCCCCCCCGGGAATCCGGGAAAACCGGGAACCGCAGTGGAGAAAAAGCCGGATACCCGCACGCAAACGGGAAACCCCGACGCACGAGAAGATCATGTCCAAGGAACTGTCCGGCCTGGTCCGGGAAGTCGTTTTCGCCGTCCTGCCCATCACGCTCATCGTCTGCGTCCTACAGGTCAGCCTGTTGCACATGCCCTGGGAGGTGTTCGCCCGGTTTCTTCTGGGGGCGCTTTTCGTGGCGGCCGGCCTGTTCCTTTTCCTTCTCGGCGTCAAATCCGGCCTGCTGCCCATGGGGGAGAGCATCGGCGCCCAGCTTCCCCGAAGCGGTTCTCTGGCCTATCTCCTGGTCATGGCCTTTTTGCTGGGCACGGCCATCACCGTGGCCGAACCCGATGTCCGCGTCCTGGCGCATCAGGTCGACTTCGTTTCCGACGGGCTGGTGGGCCGCGGCCTGCTCATCGGCGTGGTGGCGGTCAGCGTCGGGGTCTGCGTGGCCGGGGCGGTGCTCAGGATCCTGACCGGGGTGCCCATCACCCGCGTCCTCGCCGCCGGATATCTGCTGGTTCTGATCCTGTCCTTTTTCACCCCCGAGACCTTCCTGCCCATCGCCTTCGACTCCGGCGGGGTGACCACCGGGCCGGTCACGGTGCCCTTCATCCTGGCCCTGGGCCTTGGAACCGTCAGCGTCCTGGGCGGCAAAAACTCCTTTCAGGAGGGCTTCGGCCTGGTGGGCCTGGCCTCCATCGGGCCGATTCTCGGGGTCATGGTGCTGGGGATGGTGTACGGATGAATATCCTCCTGGATTTCGCGGACATGCGCTACGTCGCCGGGGAGCTTGTCCTGGCCTTTGCGCCCCTGGTGGCGTTTTTTTTGTACATGCAGTGGCGCACCTTGAAGCTCCCGGCGGTTCGGGTCAGGCGTCTGCTGGTGGGAACCGCCTTGTCTTTTCTCGGGCTTATGCTGTTTTTGCAGGGGGTGACCAAGGGGTTTCTGCCTGCGGGAACGCAGATCGGCCATGTCATCGGGCTGGCTCCCTGGCGGTGGGTGCTGGTGCCTCTGGGGTTCGTCTTCGGGCTGGCGGCCACGGCGGCGGAGCCCGCCGTGCGGGTGCTGGCCATCGAGATGGAAAAGGCCTCCTCGGGGTTCGTGCGCCAAAAGCCGGTGATCGTGACCCTGTCCGTCGGGGTGGGGGCCTTCGTGGCCCTGGGCATGGTCAAGCTTCTGGCCGGCATCCCCATTTTGTGGATCGTGGTCCCCGGCTATCTGGCGGCCCTGCTCTTGGCCCGCCTGTCCAGGCCGGAATTCGTGGCCGCGGCCTTCGACGCCGGCGGCGTGGCCACGGGCCCCATGACCGTGACCTTCGTCATGGCCGTGGTGCTCGGCGCGGCCGGGGCCATGGAGGGGCGGGACGCGGTGTCCGACGGGTTCGGGCTGATCGCCCTGGTGGCCCTGGCCCCGATCCTGTCCGTCATGGTGCTGGGGCTTGCGTTTTCCGGAAAAAAGCGAGGGAAAGATGAACGTCCTTGAAGGATTCGACTGCATCGTGACCATCGTGGAGAAGGGCCGCTGCGATCCCGTCGTGGCTGCGGCCAAGGCGGCCGGGGCCGAGGGCGGCACGATCATCTTCGGGCGGGGGACGGGTATCCGGGAGTTTCAGAGCTTCATGGGCATCCGGATCGAACCGGAAAAGGAGATCGTCCTGACCCTGATCAAGTCGGAGATCAGCCTACGGGTGCTCGAGGCCATCGTGGCGGCGGGCAATCTCGAAAAACCCGGCACGGGCATCGCCTTCATCCTTCCGGTCAAGGGCGTGGCGGGCATCTGCCATCTGCTGCCGTGCCTGGAGGGTTCGCCGGGCGGGGCGTCCTGACTTTTCCGGCAGGGTCCGGACCCCGGGGGGACCGCCTGCCGGGACGCCGGCCGTGGCGGCATGGTCCGCCGGCCTCGGGACACGGCGTGTCCTTTGTTCCCACGCCGCGCCATGCGGCCTCTGCCGGTTTCCGCGCGGCGTCAGACAGGGGGGACGCGGCCCTGGCCGGCCTCCCGGTCCTTGACGGGAAAACGCGCCAGGAACCGTTTTTCCGAATCCGACGTGCCGATGAGCAAGAGTTCCGCATCCTCGCCCAGGGGGTCGGCCGGGTTGGGGTTGACGATGAGCCCGGCGCCGGAGCGCACGGCCACCACGCTGCACCCCGTGTCGGCCCGGATGTCGCTTTCCAGGAGGGTCTTGCCGGAGAGCCTGGGGGGGACGGGCATGCGGAAGATGTTTAGGCCCTCGGCCAGCATGAGCACCTTGCCGGGTGAGAGCAGGTTGATGATGGTGTTGGCCACAAGCGACGCGTGGGAGATGACCAGATCCGCCCCGGCGTTGTGCAGGATGCCGATGTTGCGGTCCAGGGTGGCCCGGCTGATGATCTGGATGTCGGGCCGCAGCTTGCGGCAATAAATGGTCAGGTAGGTGTTCATGTCGTCGTCGTGGGTGGTGATGATCACCGTGCCCGCCTGACGGATGCCCGCCCGTTCCAGCACCTCCAGGTCGGCGGCGTTCCCCGCCACCATGCGCGCGTCGGTCTCGGCCTGGCGGGGATTTTTCTCCACCACATGGCAGGTGTGCCCCTGGCGCGCCAACTGCCCGGCGGCGGCCTTGCCCACCCGGCCGCCGCCCAGGATGACCACCGGCGCGTCTTTCCGGGAGGGGGAGGCCGTGTGGCGGTCGAAGGCCTCGATCTGGCTGGCGGTTCCCACCAAAACCAGCACCGTGGCCGGGTCCAGGGGCGTATCGGGATCGGGCAGGGTGAAGCGCCCGCGTTCCCAGACCCCGGCCACCGTGACCCCCATGCGGCTGCGCAGCTCGCATTGGCGCAGGGTCTTGCCCGCCAGGTCGGAGCGCATGACCGGCGCTTCGGCCACCACCAGCTCGTCGAAACGCCCGATGACCCGGGAGCGCGAGTCCCCGCCGAGGGTGCGCCGGGCCAGGGTCTGGCCGAGCATGCGGGCGAACTGGAAGCTCTGGGTGCTCCCGGCCAGTTCCAGGATGTCCAGGGAGGCGTCCTGGTCGGCCTTGGCCACGATGGGCACCGTGGCGCTGACCTCGCGCACGGTGAAGGTGATGCTGGTGTTGCGCACGTCCGAATCCAGGGCCACCACCATGGCCGCGCGTTCGACGCGCAGGCGGCGGTAGGTGTCCGTGTCGTCGTGGTCCCCCACGGCCACCGTGTAGCCCAGATCGTGCAGGGACAGGGCCTGGGTCGCGTCCGGGCACAGCAGGGCGTAGGCATGGCCGTATTGGTTGAGGCGGTGGGCCAGGCTCAGGGCCGTGGGGTCCGTGCCGATGATGATGACGTGGTTTTCCGTGTCCGGCGGCAGTTCGCGGGGGGCCAGGGACCGGGTCTGGGCCTCGAGCCACGGGGCGTAGAAGAACTGGATGAAGGTGAAGGGCAGCATGACCAGAAGGAAGATGATGCCCGAGAGCAGGACCACGAGGGAAAAGAGGCGTCCCGGGTCGCTGCTGAAGGTGATGTCCCCGAACCCCAGGGTGGACATGACCGTGAGCGTCCAATAAAATCCGGTAATCCAGGAAAAGCTCTGCCCCTCCCACTCCATGATGACGTGGAACAGCACGCTGTACAGGGTGATGACGGCGATCAAAAGCAGGATGAACTTGAAAAGGAAACGCATGTTGCGCCGCGAGGCGCGGTTTTGCATGAGGGCGGAAAACTGGGCCGGGAAGAATTTCATGGTCTGCCGATGCCTGGGTTGTGCCCCCGGTGGCCAGCCGGGCCGCCGGGCCTGCCGGGCCGCCGGGCCGTTGAGGCGGTTCGTTCCGCGAGGTTTCTCGGCAACCTACCCCAGGGCGTGCCTTTCGTCGAGACGCCGGCCCGGGCCGGCCGGGTCCGGCCGTGAAACCCGAGCGTCAAAGGAGCACGTGATGCCCGCCACCGCCCTTCGCCTGGACCATCTGGTGCTGACCGTGGCCGACGTGGATCGCGCCTGCGCCTTCTATACCCGGATCCTGGGCATGCGCCGCCTGGGGTTCGGCCCGGACGGGAGCCGCGTGGCCCTGGCCTTCGGCCGCCAGAAAATCAATCTGCATCCCCACGGCGGGGAGTTCTCCCCCCACGCCCGGCGTCCCGAACCCGGCAGCGCCGACCTGTGCTTCGTGATCCGGGGCCCCCTGGAAGCGGCCATGGCCCATGTGCGCGCCTGCGGCGTGGCGATCGAGGCCGGGCCGGTGCCCCGCACGGGGGCATGCGGTCCCCTGCTGTCGTTCTACGTGCGCGACCCCGACGGCAACCTGATCGAGTGCGCGGTTCCGGCGGAAGAGGCGGGGTGATCCGGTAGAGACCCCGTTGCGCAATAAAAAAGAAGGGGTTGCAGCCATTTCGCTGCAACCCCTGAAAAGATGGTGCCGAAGGGGAGACTCGAACTCCCACGGCCTTGCGACCACTAGACCCTGAACCTAGCGTGTCTACCAATTCCACCACTTCGGCCCGAGCGGTGATATCTATCCAAAGCCCCGGGCCTTGGCAAGCGATAATGCGGGGCCGGGAAAAATTTCTTGGAAGCTGGGGGGCAGCGCTGATCCCGGCCCGGGGTGAGCCCGTCGTGAGCCCGGAGTGAGGCGATGTGAGCCCATAGTGCGGCGGGAGCGAGCCCGGGGACAAGCCCGGGACAATCCCGGAACGAGGCGGTAACGAGTCCGGGACGTGGACGAGGCTGTGGCCGGGCATGCCCCGCGCCTGTCCGGGAAATATCCAGGCCCGGGCCGCGAAACGGGACCGGCGACTTGACCGGAGCGCCGGGCTCGTGTTTTCCCATGCGGGGAAGGTGTGCGCCCGGCCCTGGCGCGCGCCGCCCGCCGCCCGCATCATGCACCCCTAACGCGGAGTCGACCGGTGCCGGACAATCGCCTCTATTCCATCGCGGCCGTGGCCCGCCAGCTGGATGTCCCGGAATCCACCCTGCACTATTGGAAAAACCGGTTCCGCGACCACCTGCCGTGCCTGGGCCAGGGCCGGGGACGCCGTTTTCGCCCCGAGGCCCTGGAGATCTTCCGGGCCATCGCCGACGGGCTTGGCCGGGGCCTGTCCGTGGACGAGGTCAAGGCCGATCTGGCCGGCCGCTTCCCGGTCAATGTCTCTCCCGCTTCCGCCCCGGCCAGGACGCGTCCCGCACCAGGGGCCGGATTCGCCCCGGGGGCCGGGCTGGAGGAGGTGGCGGCGGTGTTCGGGCGGGAGATGGCCCGGGTGCTGACGTCTTTTTTGCGGGATCAGCCGGTTCCGGGGGCGGCCCCGTTGGCCCCGGCGGATGGGGAGGGGACGGGGATGGCCGGTGAGGTCGAGGCCCTGCGGGAACGCAACAAGGCCCTCGAGGCCAAGCTCGGGGTGCTCGAATCCGAGCTCATGCGCCTGCGCAAGGACGGCCGGGAGCTCGAAAAATATTTGCTGGAGAAGATCAAGGCCGCCCTTTCGGCCAAGGCCTGACGCCTCTTTGCCGACCATCCGGCGTTTGCCCGGCCGCTAGGCCGTCTGGCTTGGCCCCGCCTTGGTCTCGCCTTGGCTCTACCTTGGCCGCCTATTTCCCGTTCGCCCCGGCCCCATCGAAGACGCAGCCCCCGGCGATGGCGATTTCGGCCAGCATGGCCTCGGCCGCGGCCAGGGGGTCCGCCGCCCGGGTGATGGGCCGCCCCACCACCAGATGGTCCGCCCCGGCCCGGATGGCCGCCGTGGCGGTCACGGCCCGGCGCTGGTCGTCCGGGGCGGAGCCCGTCGGCCGGATGCCCGGGGTGATGATCAGAAACTCCTCGCCCAGCTCCCGCCGAAGGAGCGCCGCCTCCCGCCCCGAGCACACCACGCCGTCCGCGCCGCTTTTCAGGGCGTCGCGGGCCCGGGTCAGCACCAGGTTTTCCACCCAGTCCTCTCCCGGCTCCGGGCTGCCCACGCCAAGCACCTCGCCGCCCGCGACCATGCTTATGGCCGCCGCCGGATCGTGGCTGGTGAGCACGGTCACGGCCAAAAGGCGCGCCGCGCCCTTGCTTTGGGACGCCGCGGCGATGACCCCGGGGGCGGCATGGGCCGTGAAAAGCGCGATGTCGTGGTCGGCCAGCCTGGCCACGGCCCGCTTCACCGTCTCCGGGATGTCGTGGAACTTGAGATCCAGCATGACCTTGTGGCCCATGGCGGCCAACCTGTCCGGCACCGCGAATCCGGCGGCCAGGAAAAGCTCCAGGCCCACTTTGTAGAAATCCACCTTTTCGCCGAGCCGCTTCGCCAGGGAGAGCGCCGCCTGGGCATCGGGCACGTCCAGGGCCACGATGATCCGCTGGGCCAGGGGAATGGTTCTTTTCATGCTGCCTCCATTGCCCCAGCTATCCCGAAATGCGGATGTTGTCACCAGGGCGGAGGGGATGCCGCCCTGGCCCGGCGCGACGAAAACCAGGGGCGGCGGCCTGTCGTAACGAAATATCGGCGGATCCATGATATGTGGCGACGTGCCGGTGTCCGGCTCTCGGCAGGGAAGCTGGCGTTTGTAAATGCTCTATGATATCAATATGTTGGTCGTTGCCTGGAAGGGGCGGCCGTTGGCACGTTCCTGGCTTGTGGACGGGAGGAGGCCGCCCGGAGCGGCCGGGCCTCATCGGGGGCGGGGGGACCACTCCACCGCTTACGTTTTGCATGGATGAGGCGGCGCATTGACAGCGCATCCCCCTTCACCTAGTACAGAAGTGGTGGAAAAGGGTGTGTTCAAGCCTCGCAAGGGGAGCGGTCACCGCAATGTGACGTAGGGGAGACGGCATGAAAAGCGTCCTGTGTTTCATGGTTGCCTTGAGCCTTGTTGTCGCCGCCGGGATGGCCCATGCCTTTTCCTTTTCCGAAGAGGCGCAACGGGATGCCCGGGAGAGTCAGGTCAAGGCCGCCCAGATCTACGCCAACCTGTCCACCCCCTGCCGGGAGAGCCTGCGGGGGAAAAAGATCGCCGTGCTCATTGCCGAACGCCATTCCGGCAAGCTGCAGACCGGCGGCAGCCACGGCCTGCTGCACCAGGAATTCAACCGGCAGCTGGCGGCCATGGGGCTCAACACCGTGTCCCAGTCCCAGATCAACGCCCAGATCGCGGCGGCGGAGATGCGGGCCATCCTGAACAACGACCCTGACGCCGCCATTGCCGCCTCGGGCCGTATGGGGGCCTCGTTTTTCCTAAACGGCATCATCAGCAGCAGAAGCGGCAAGAACATGATGGTCAACGCCAACGAGGTGGCGGTCACCATCCTGCTCACCCTCACCGACGGCCGGGGACGGGTGATTTCGAGCCAGACCATCAGCGCCGAGTCCTGGGCCGGGCAGGACGTTTTGGGGGTGGCCCTGGAACTGGTCCGGGACAATGCCGGCCCGGCCGTGGCCCAGCTCTACGCCGACTACTGCTCCCGCGCGGGCAGATAACCACGAGGATGATCCCATGAAGCGAGTGTGCGGTATGCAGATCCTGGTGGCGCTTATCGCGGCCGTTTTTGCCGGAGGCGTCTGGCTTTGCGGCCCGGTTGCGGCGGCGGACAAGGCCGCCAAGAAGCCCCTGGAGATCCAGGCCGCCCCGGCGGCCGAGGAAAAAGACGCCTTCATTGTGATCACCGCCGAGGGCCTGGCCGATCCCAATGCCGACGCCTACAAGCGCGACAAGGCGCTGATGATCGAGGATCTGCGCCGCGACGCCAAGTCCCAGATTTTGGAAAAGGCCGTGGGGGCCTACGTGGAGACCTCCACCCTGGTGGAGAACTATACCCTGATCAGCGACCGGGTGCTGTCGCGTTCCCAGGGGCTCATCAAGCGGGTCATCAAGGAATCCGAGCCCTGGATCGGCGAGGACGGCTTCGCGCACATGCTCATGAAGGCCGAGGTGTCGGTTGTGCCCATCACCGAGGCCCTGGCCGAGATGTCCCGGGGGGAGCGGGTGGCCCTGCTCAAGGAATACGGCAACCCGCGCGTGTCCGTGGCCATCTTCATCCGCGATGCCGAGCGCGGCCCGGACGTGGTGACCGAACGTTCCGATATCGCCGAGAACGTGCTCAAGGAGCACATCAAAAGCTTCGGCTACCGGGTGTGGTCCGATGAGCATGTGGACCAGCTCAAGGCCAGGTTCGAGAAAAAGACCGACGGCAACGCCGTGGAGGCCACCCTGACGGCCTCGGCCCCCAAGGCGGCGGACTTCTCCATCATGGGCGAGGCCAAGTTCAAGACCGTCAGCGCCAAGCTGCCGGCCTCGGGGCTCACGGTGACCAAGTACGTGCTCACCTCCTGGAGCGTCAAATGCATGGACAACCACACGGGCGAGGAGATCTATTTCAACAACCAGGTGCCCAAGAAGCAGAGCTGGGCCGACGAGGACCAGGCCATCGAGGAGATCGGGCGGCTGATCGGCGGCGAGTTCTCGCGGGAGTTTTTCGAAGAGCATCTGCAGGCCCCGTCCAAGATGTTCCAGCTCGAGGTGGCGGGACTGCCCAGCTACGACCTGGGGCAGCTGTTGCGCAAGGAGTTCATCGGGCTTCGGCCGGTGCTCAACATCGATTTCCGGGAGTTCGACAAGACTGGGCTGTCTCTTTACGAGGTGGAATTCTCCGGTTCCCGGGGCAATTTCAATGATCTTTTGGTCAGCGCCATCATCGAGCCCCTGAACCAGAAGGTGGGGCAGGGGGCCTTTTCCCTGGAGTCGGCCAAGGGAAACGTGGTGCGCCTGAAGTATTCCGCGCCCCTGGATGCGGCGGCCCTGACCGAAAAGCTCAACACCGTGGCCCCGGCCGCCCTGGGCACGGCCGCCCCGGCCCGTTTGAAGGAGATCATCAAGTCCGAGGAGACCATGCAGAAGGTGGCCGAGGTGTCGCCGGAGATCGTCAAGAAACTTTCCGAGGAGCCGCAGCCGGGGAGCACGACGGGCCTGGACGCGGTGAAGAATTTCTAGCCTTTCGGCGCCGCGCCATGGTGTGCGCGGCGCGCCGGGTGGGTGGGACGGCCAGACGGCGCAGGCCGGTCGAGGGCGGCCGGGCGCCCCGAGCGGGAGTCGAGGCGGGACAACAGGGAGGCGGATGGGGCTGATGCGTTCTGGAAACCAGGAAAAAGCGGAGGAGGTAGGGAACATGAGGGGCAGAGTTTTTGTGTTGCTGGTGGTCGCGCTGGCGTTGGTCATGGCCTCGGGCTGTCAGACGTCGTCCAAGCGGGCCAACGAGATCGCCGACCAGGCCATGTACCAGCCCATCGCCTATTCGGACAGGCCCGGGCCGGTGGTGGTGGTCATCCCCGGCGACATCAAGAGCGCCAACGCCACCTATACCCAGAAAATCGGGGTCAACAACATCGCCGACTACGCCGAATTGGAGTTGGGGCAGGCCAAATTTCAGGTGCTCGAGCGTTCGGACCTGGGCCCCATGCTCCAGGAGGTGGAGATCGCGGCCAACCTGGGCGACGCCACCCAGCTTAAAAAGTTCAAGAAGGGCAAGTTCCAGGCCACCAACTGGCTGGTCCGCTTCGACATCCTCAAGGCCGAACCCGTGGCCGAGGTCAAGAGCAGCTTCGACGGGGCCTGGCTCGGGGCCATCGCCGGCACCGCCGTGGGCGAGGCCACGGGCAGTTGGGCGGCCGGAGTGGGCACCGGCGCGGCCGTGGGCTCCATCCACGCCCACGACGCCACGGGCATCTGGATCATCGGCATGCGCTACAAGGTTCTCGACGCCAACACCGGCGAACAAAAGGCCACGGGCTATTTCGAGGACAAGATGGAGATCGGGTCTTCCGGCGGCGGCGCCCTGGGCATTTCGCGCTCGGAGGCCAGGCAGGTGACCCTGGACACCATGACCCAGCGGCTGGTGCAGAAGTGCGTCCAGGATCTGGACAAGATGAAGTAGGAACACATTCCAGGCGCTTCACGCAACACGCAAAGGAGAAACACCTATGAAAATCCGCATGGCGTACATTTGTGCCGTCCTCGTCTGCCTTTCCATGCTTGCCGTGGGATGCAAGAAACAGGTGGAGGAGCCGTATCCCGAGTACACCGCCCAGCAGTACTACGACATGGGCATGCAGGCCTTTTCAGCCGAAGACTTCGTGCAGGCCACCCAGCTTTTCGAGGCCGCCGTGAGCATGGCGCCGTCCATGGCCGACGCCCACTACTATCTGGGCCTGTGCTACATGAAGCAGAACATGCTGCGCCGGGCCGAGGATTCCCTGACCACCGCCCTGCGGTACAATCCGGGCCTTTTGCGCGCCCGGGAGGCCCTGGGCATCCTGTACTACACCAAGGGCGACTACTTCCAGGCCAGGCGCGAGCTGGAACAGTGCCGGGCCATGTACTCCACCAATCCCCAGGTCTATTATTATCTGGGCAACATCTACCTGTCCGAGGGCAACTGCCCGGCGGCCCTGGCCATGTTCACCCGGGCCCTGGAGCTTGATCCCGCCTCCCTCCCGGCCAGGCAGGGATACGACGAGGCCAAGCGCACCTGCGGCAAGGGACCGGGCAAGCCCGCGCCCCAGCCCAGGATTGAAAAGTCCTTCAAGGGCGGCGGCAAGGCCATCGATCCGAGCGAGTTCTAGCCGCTGGCCGGCGAGTTTGCGGCCGGGAAGCGCCGCCCTTTGCAACCGCCCCGAAGCGGCGCTTCCCCGGCCAAGTCCCGGCCAACTCTGGGCCAAGCTCCGGCCAAGCCCCGGCCGAGCTCCGGGCAAACCCTGGGCATGACTGGGGCGGGGCAGGAACGGATGACCGGTTCGCCAGGTGACGGATGGACAAGGGACGGACACGGGGCGGGATTTCCCCGGGCGGAGGCGGCGATGGATGCGAGGACATGGGCATGGACCCTGGCGCTCACGTTGGGATGCCTGCTTTGGCCTGGGCCGGAGGCGGCCTGCGGGGCCGGGGACGGCGAAAAAGTCCCGGGCGGCAACGCCGAGCTCATGGAAAAGTGGGCCGCCCAGCGCCGCCTGATCCGCGACGAGGTGCTGGAGACCCTGCGGAGCCAGGGCCGGCTGCCCCGGGACGGCACGGTGAGCTTTACGGCCCTGGCCGCGCCGGACCCCGAACGCCTGGGCCATCTGCGGATACGGGTCGAGTCCCTGGAGATACTGCCGTCACCGGGGGGCGCCGGGTCCGGGACTACCGGGACTACCGGAACTGGCGGGACTGGCGGGGCGGGCGATCCGGCCCGGGACATGGAGCGGGCGTTTTCCCCCCTGGACATCTCCCGGTACGTCATCCTTGAGGGCCTGGACATCCCCGTCGGCGGGAACGTGCAGGAGACCGTGACCATGAAAGAGGGCAGGCCGGTTTTTGCCGACCCCCCTGCCGAACAAGGCAAGTGAGGACGACCATGAAACGCAACACCGCTTTCTCCCTGTTTTGGGCCGTGTTCCTGGCCGCGTGGCTCGTGCCGGCCCTGGCTCTGGCCGGAAACAGGCAACTGATGACCGAAAAGATGGCCGAGCAGGACATGAAGCGGGCCATCATGGAGTCGGTCATCGGCTACAAGGTCCGAAGCGAGAGCCGCCTGGGCCTGACCGAAGACCCCAGCTACAAGGTCGAGACCAAGGCTGCGGCGGTCATCAAGGGCATCAAAGTCGACAAGATGATCTACGACAAGGAACGGGACATCGCCCTGTGCTTCGGGCACATCGACCTGGGCGACGTGGTCAACGTGGTGGGCGAGCTGGTGCGCTTCAAGGGCGTCACCGTGGAGGGCTTCGGGTTCGGGACCATGACCGAGTCCGCCCGGCCGCCGCTGATGGCCCTGCGCGCCGCCACCCTCGACGCCTACAACCAGATGGCGGCCCTTTTGGTGGGCGAGAAGATCTTAAGCAAGAGCAAGATGGAAAACTTCCTTTTGACCGACGACATCAACCGCTCCAAGGTCTGCGCCGCCATCTTCGGGGCCTACATCCCCAATCCGGGCTTAAACAGCCCCAACCGGGGCTGGGGCTGGGACGAATCCGGCAACGCCTTCGTCAAGCTCGAACTCGACCCGCGCAAGGTCCAGGACATCCTGGGCAACCTCATCATCTACAAGGGCGCGGAGGTTCTGGAGGTCACGGGGCGGGGTTCCCAGACCGACGACCTGACCCCGCTCCAGGAAGGCTCCGGCGCGGCCAGCATGATCCGCGATTCCGGGTCCAAGACCAAGTACATGAGCCTCGACGTGCCCACGGCCCCGGCCCCGGGCGCGCCGGAAAACACCCAGACGGGTTCCGGACAGGCCCAGTAGCCGTGGCCCGGCCCGGCAAGGCGTGCATGTCATGAAAAAGATCCTATCGACCCTGGCCGTGTCCGCCGCGCTGGCCGTTTCGGGAGTGGCGGCCGTGGGCGCGGCCCAGACCGGCCCGGGGGCCGGGCCACCGTCCCAGGGTGTGCAAGCGGCCCCGGCGGCCCCGGCGGGCCCGGCGGCTCCAGCGGGCCAGGGCGCGGTGGTTGGCGGCAACAAGGCGCTCATGGACGAATGGGCGGCCAGGCGCCGCCAGGTGCGGGACAAGGTGCTGGAGCGCCTGATGGAGCAGGGCAAGGTTCCCCGTGACGGCACCGTGGAGTTCGAGGCCCGGTTCAAACCGGACCCCAAGGATCCGTCCAAACTGTTCGTGGCCGTGGACGCCGTGCGGGTGACGCCGTTTGCCCCCTCCAAGGCCCCGGGCAGGCCCGAGCATGTGCAGGGCGCGGCCGGAACCCAGGCCATCGACCTGGCCCTGGCCCCCATGCCCGTCCCCGGCCGGACGGAACTGGCCACCCTGGACATCCCCATGGCCGCCCCCTTCAAGGAGACCATGACCATCCGGGAAGGGCGCGTGGAGGAGGCCCCGGCCTTTGCCCCGCCACCGGCCCCGGCCGGGCTCCAGGGCGGCGGCGCGGCTTCCGGCGCGGCGGAGGACGGCGGCGTCTGGGCAGGGGTGCAGCGGGTCTGGAAACGGATCGTGGACTTTTTCGGCCTGTAGGGCCGGGCAGCACAAGGAGCGATATCATGAAAAAAGCGGGAATCCTGGCCGTGGCCCTGGTCCTGGTCCTTGCGGCCCAGGCGGCCCTGGCCGCGAACAAGCAGCTGATGTCGGAGAAAATGGCCGAGCAGGACTTGAAGCGCAACATCGTGGAGGCGGTCATCGGCTACAAGGTGAAAAGCGAAAGCCGCATGGGCCTGACCGAAGACCCCAGCTACAAGGCCGAGACCAAGGCCGCGGCGGTCATCAAGGGCATAAAGATCGACAAGATGATCTACGACAAGGAACGGGACATCGCCCTGTGCTTCGGACACATCGAATTGGGCGACGTGGTCAACGTGGTGGGCGACCTGGTGCGCTTCAAGGGCGTCACCGTGGAGGGCTTCGGCTTCGGGACCATGACCCCGGCTTCGCGGCCGCCGCTCATGGCCCTGCGCGCGGCCCTGGTCAACGCCCACGACGAGCTGGCCAAGCTGCTCGTCGGCGAGAAGATCTTGAGTCAGAGCACCATGGAGAACTTCATCCTGACCAAGGACGTCAACCGCTCCAAGGTCTGCGCCGCCATCTTCGGGGCCTACGTGCCCAACCCGGGCTTAAACAGCCCCAACCGCGGCTGGGGCTGGGACGAGTCCGGCAACGCCTTCGTCAAGCTCGAGGTGGACGCCCGCAAGGTGCGCGACGTGCTGGGCAACCTCATTGTCTACAAGGGCCCCAACATCATCGAGGTCACGGGACGCGGCTCCCAGACCGACGAGTTGTCGGACGACCCCGGCGGCATGGTCCGCGACTCGGGGTCCAAGACCAAGTACATGTCCATCGACGCGCCCACGGCCCCGGCCCAGTAGGCGCGCACTCACGGCACACGCGGGCCGTCCGGACATGCGCCGGGCGGCCCGTCATATTTTGCTGAAGAGCACGGCGTGCTTGAAGCGCCTGGCCGGATCGCCGGGAGGGGTGAGCAGGGTGGGGGTGAAGTCCGCCAGCCGTCGCGCGGCGTAGTCCAGGAGGTGAAAGCGCCCGTCATGCACGAAGTCCTCGCCGTAGAGGCCGGACAGGACGCTGGCGTCGCCGTCCGTCAGGTCGGCCAGGGGATAGACGGGGCGCAGGGTGAAGACCATGCGTTCCCGGCAGTATGCGGCGGCGGCGTCCAGGGCCGCGTCCAGGCGGCCCTTGACGATGGTTCCCCGGCCGATGAAATCCACGAGCAGCACCAGGTCGAAGGGCTCCTCCGGCGGGAGGCTGGTGAAATCGGCCACCCGGAAGCGCACGTTGCCGTACCCCTGCATGGCGGCCAGAAGCGTCGCCCCTTCCACCACCAGGGGGTCCACGTCGAACCCCGTCACCCGGGCGGCCCCGCCCCGGGCGGCCATGAATGAGAAGTATCCCAGGTTGCAGCCCAGGTCGCAGACGGTCTTGCCCGCAAAGCTCACCCCGGGCAGGTAGTCCGACAGGCCGTCCTCGCCCAGCCCCGTGCCCTCGGCCAAGAGGACCCCCGAGGCGTCGCGCACGGGACGCCAGACCGTGCCCTGGGGGAGCCGTTGCAGGATGTCGCGCAGCCGTGCCGAATCGTCCATGAAGGCCTCGTTTTTCAGGATGTGGCGGAAATAGGGCCGCCCCCCGTCCCCCCCCGTCCCCACCGTCCCGCCCGTCCCCCCTGTCCGGCGGGGAAGACGCCGCCGCTGGCCGGGAGCGTCGCCGGGCCTGCTCTGGCCCGCTTGGGCCGCCTGGCCGGTCTGGCCGGTCTGGCCGGTCTGGCCGGTCTGGCCAAGTCCGGCCGATCGGGCAGCATAGCCCCTTGGCCGCAAAAACCAAAGCGCGAGTTGCCCCCGCGAGTTGCTCCCACGAGTTGCTCCCGGTCCGGCATTCCCTGGAGGGCGGCCCGGCCTGCCGGGAGGGCAACGTCCGGCCGGGAGGGACGGCCCGGGGGCGGGAGTTGTCAAAACCGGCCCGCTTGGGTAAGAGCGGTCACCCCGGCATGGCGCGCGCGGCGAACCGCACGCCCCCACCAACCAAAAATAACCGGCCGTACCCGCAATCCCTATGGTATTCAGCTCCGCCTCGTTCCTCTTCTATTTCCTGCCCCTGGTCCTGGCCAGCTATTATCTGCTGGTGTCCTTCGGCCGGGCGCGCAACTGGCTGCTCCTGGCGGCCAGCCTCTTTTTCTACGCCTGGGGCGAGGGCGAGTATGTGGCCATCATGCTCCTGTCCATCGTGGCCAACTATTATTTCGGCATCTGGGTCTACCGGGAACACCAGCGGTCCGAGTCCAAGCTGCCCATCTCCTGCGCCATCGCCTTCAACATCGTCCTTTTGGTCATCTTCAAATACACCAATTTCATCGTGGACAACCTAAACGGCTTCACGGCCGGATTCGGCCTGGACCCCATCGTCATCGGCAAGGTGCACCTGCCCATCGGCATCTCCTTTTTCACCTTCCACTGCATCTCCTACATCATGGACATCTACCGGCGGCAGACCCCGCCCCAGATGTCTTTGCCCAACACGGCCCTGTACATCTCCCTTTTTCCCCAGCTCGTGGCCGGTCCCATCGTGCGCTACAAGGACATCGCCGGACAGCTCATAAGCCGCCACGTGGACATGGCCCGCTTCTCCAGGGGCATCAACCGCTTCGTGGCCGGGCTCGGCAAGAAGGTGCTCCTGGCCAACGTGGTGGCCCTGCCCGCCGACAAGATCTTCAGCATCCCCCCGGACCAGCTCACGGCGCCCGTGGCCTGGCTTGGCATTCTGTGCTACACTTTACAGATTTATTTCGACTTCTCGGGATATTCGGACATGGCCATCGGGCTGGCCAACATGTTCGGGTTCAAGTTCATGGAGAACTTCAATTACCCCTACATCTCCCGGTCCCTGCGCGAATTCTGGCGGCGCTGGCACATCTCCCTGTCCACCTGGTTCCGGGACTACCTGTACATCCCCCTGGGCGGCAACCGGTGCAGCCCGGGCCGGGTGCGCCTGAACCTGGTGCTCGTGTTCTTTTTAACCGGCCTGTGGCACGGGGCCAGCTGGAGCTTCATCGTCTGGGGCCTGTTCCACGGGGCCTTCCTGGTGGCCGAACGGGGGCGTTTCGGGAAGTTCCTGGACGAGGGGCCGAGGGTTCTGGCCCATGTCTACACCATCCTGGTGTTCATGGTGGGCTGGGTCTTTTTCCGGGCCGCCGACCTGTCCACGGCCCTGGCCTACCTCCAGGCCATGGCCGGATTCGGCACGGGCTCGGGCCTGGAATGGCACGTGGGGCTTTTCGTCAATCCCAAGGTCATCCTGGCCCTGTGCATCGGGGTCGTGGGCTCCATGCCCGTCATTCCCTGGCTCAAGGCCCGGCGGGAGAAGCTTGCGGCCGACCGCCGCACGGCGGGCCTGGACGACGGCCTGGAGGCCGTGGTGAGTCTGGTGGCGGTCCCGGCCGTGTTCATCCTGTGCGTCATGTCCCTGGCCAGCGGCACCCACAACCCGTTCATCTATTTTCAATTCTAGCCGTGCCCGGGGGGCTGGCGCGGCGCGCCAGGCCGCGACCCGGGCCATCCGCGAACCGTGCCCATGATCGCACCACCCGTCTCCCGGCCCGCCCGGGCCATCCACCTGCTCGGGGCCGCCCTGTTCGTGTGCCTCATCAGCCTGCCGCTTTTCGATGCCGTGTTCCATGTAGCCCCGGAGGTCAACGTCATGGAGGGCGGGCCGGGGCCGTCGCCCTTTGCCGAACCCGGCCCGGCCGGGCTGCTGCGGGCCTTCAACATCCTGCGCGGCGGCTACCTGGAGAAGTCCTTCGGGTTTCGCAAGCTTTTGGTCAGGTATGAGAATTACCTGAACTACTGCCTGTTGCACTCCTCCACGGCGGAGCTCCCGGTGGTGGCCGGGCCCAACGGCTGGCTCTTTCTGGCCAGGGAGAACCCCGTCCTCAATACGGTGGAGGACTACCGGGGCACGCGGCTTTTCACCGAGCCGGAACTTGCGGCCTGGACGGCGGAGTTCACGGCCCGGCGCGACTGGCTTAGGGAACGCGGCATTCCCTATCTGGTGGTCGTGGCCCCCAACAAGCAGACCATCTATCCCGAGGAGATGCCCGCGCGCTACAACCGGGCCGGTCCGGCCACCCGCACGGACCAGCTGGTGGCGGCCCTGGCCGGGGCGGGGGTGGCCGTGGCGGACATGCGCCCGACCATGCGCGACCTCAAAAAGACCGTCCAGGCCTATTACCGCACGGACAGCCATTGGACCCCGGTGGGGGCCCGGGCGGCCGCCGCAGACATCCTGGCCGCCTTGGCCGGGCTTGTGCCGGGCCTTGCGGCCCACGTGCCAACGGACCACCGGGTGGTCCCGGTCCCCGGCCTGGGCGGCGACCTGGCGGCCATGCTGGGGCTTGGCGACTGCTTTGCCGAGGACAAGTTCTCCCTGGTCCCCGAGGGCGGCTTCAAGGCCCGGCGCGCGGACGCCACGGGGCTTGCGGGCGAAAAGGACATCGCCCCGGCCGACGTCTTCGAGCGGCCGGACTCGGGCCTGCCCCGGGCCGTGATCTTCCGGGATTCCTTCGGCCAGGACCTGATCCCCTTTTTGTCCGAACACTTCTCCCGGGTGGTCTACCAGTGGCCGTCTCCCTCCACGGCCCGGGAGCCGCGCCGCTTCGACACGGCGCTGATCCTGGCCGAAAAGCCGGACGTGGTGGTGGACGAGATCGTGGAACGCTATTTCACCGTGCCCCTCGCGGCCAGACCCTGACCATCCGGCCGCGTCCGGGCCCGCCACGGGAGTCGGACATGGACCAGACCGAACGCCTGCGGGCCTTCGTGGCCCTGCCCCTGCCGGAAATCCTGAAGGCCGCCCTGGCCGGGCTTCTGCCCGCCCTGCGCCGGGACGCCCCTGCCAAACTGGCCTTTGTGCGGCCCGAGACCTGGCACCTGACGCTCAAATTCCTGGGCGACGTTCCCGTGGCCGTTCCCCTGGCCGGTCCCGTGGGCGTCCCGGCCCTGGCTGCGGCCCTGGCCGCCGTGGACGTTTCGCCCTTTGACCTCACTCCCGGGGGCGGCGTGTTTTTCCCCAATGCGGACCGGCCCCGGGTAGTCGCCGTGGGGCTGGCCGCCGGGGCCAAGGCCTGCCGGGAGCTGGCCGCGGGCGTGGACAACGCCCTGGCCGCCCTGGGCTTTCCCCGCCAGGCCCGGGCCTTCACGCCGCACCTGACCGTGGCCCGCATAAAGGCCTCCCCGGGCCGGGGCGACTGGCGCGGCGTGGCTGGGCATCTGGCCCGGGCCGTGTGGCCCACATGCCGCATGGACCGGTTCGTGCTGTACAAAAGCCTGCTCGGCCCCGGCGGGGCGCGGCACGAGGTTCTGTGTGAATTTCCGGCCCGTGGAAACGGGCGGACGTAGCGCCGGGGCAGCCCGGTCGGGGCGGTTGCGGCCCGCAGGGGCGGGCGGAGGGAAGACGGGGCGGGAGGATCAGACCGTCCGGCCCGGGGGATGCGGCGCGGGGCCGCTGTCATCCGCCGGGCCGGTGTGTGGCGTGGGGGCGGGGCTGGTGTCGCGTTCCTTAAAAAATACGTCCGTATTTTTTAAGAAAAAAGAGTTGCTTCAAGCCGTTATTTTCGAGATCCGCATATGTGGATCGCAAGGACACGGCGCTAGATGTAGTCGCCCCGGTTGAACTTGATTTTTTCGGTGACGGCCATCACTTCCAGTTCATTGACCAAAGATCCCATGCCGGGATTGTCCTCGGCCATGCCGGGCCAGTCCTGCTTGAGCTTTTGCACGCCGCTCTCGATGTGCTCGAGGACGCCGTAGGCCTGGCGCAATCCGCCTTCCTGGCTGCCTGCGGCCAGCTGGTCGGCATAATTTTCCCATTCGGTCAGCAAGCTATCCACGTTTTCCATGGCCGTGCGCTCTTTTTCGGTCAGTTCCCGGGCCGGGGCCGCGCCCTCGGCCTGAAGCAGGGAGGCGATCTCGTGCATGCCGCCGCCGATGGGCGGCGCGGAGATCGCGCCCGCGTCCTGTGCCTCGATTCCCTGGACTTCCCGGTGCAGCAGGTTTTCAAAGACTCCGGGCTCCGCCGTCGTCCTGGGATGATCCTGGTTTTCGGCCTGCCGCAGAGCGCTGGTCTGTTCCTGCGTGATCTTCATGGCCTTCACCTCGTTGCGACGTTTTGCTTTTTTCTAGCAAGTATCCTGCCAAAGATGTGTGCAGGATTTTGCACCGAAATCATTGTATGTTTTTGAGCGGGGGCGGGGAAGAATTTTCCCAAGCCGGGCTGCCCGCCTGGATTCCCGCCAATATAGGGCCTGGGGGCGGCCTTGTCTATTTCTCCCGGATTGGGCATACAAAATGCGGACCCGTGCTGCTCTTTTCGGCGCGTAGGCAAGAAACTTAACCGGCCGCGCCCGGTCGTGACAAAAGGAGACGAACGCATGGCCAAGATCGAAAAAATCCTGTGCGCTGTGGATTTCTCGGACCAGAGCGCCCACGTGGCGGACTATGCGGCCACCCTGGCCAGGGCCTTCGGGGCCAAGGTGCTGTGCCTGTACGTGGCCCCGTCCCTGAGCGAATACCTGGGGTTTCATGTGCCGCCGAGCTCCATCGAGAATTTCGTGGGCGAGATCGTGGCCGGGGCGGACACCACCATGGAGGAGTTCGTGGCCAAGCATTTCGCGGGCCTGGACTATAACGGCAAGGTGCTCACGGGCTACGCCGCCGAGGAGATCCTGGCCGCCGTCACAAGCGAGAAGGCTGATCTTCTGGTCATGGGCACCCACGGCCGCAAGGGCATCGACCGCATCCTGTTCGGATCCGTGGCCGAGAAGGTGGTCAAGGGCGCGCCCTGCCCGGTGCTGACCATCCGCCCCACAGCCGTGGAGAAGTAGGCCCCGGTAACGCCGCCGGTGACGCCTCCGGGCATGACGGCGCCCCTTTACCATCCGCCCCTTTGGCGGTATCTTCCCGCGCTTTGTCCACCTTCTTCGCGGGGGCTGCCGTCATGTCCGATCTGCCGTTGGTCCGGGACGAGGTGCGCGGGTTCACGCCCTATGCGCCCGGGCTGTCCATCGATGAAATCCGAGAAAAATACGGGCTGGCCCGGGTCATCAAGCTCGCCAGCAACGAAAATCCCCTGGGCGTCCCGCCCCTGGCCGAGCGCGCCCTGACCCGCACGGCCCCCCTGGCCTTCCGCTATCCCCGGGGCGGCAACCCGGCCCTGGTGGCGGGCATCGCCGGGCATTTCGGCCTGGACCCGGCCGGGGTGGTGGCGGGCAACGGCTCGGACGAGATCATCGACCTGCTGATCCGGGTCACGGCCAGGCCGGGCCGGGACACCGTGGCGGCCTTTTCCCCCTGCTTTTCCATCTACGTGCACCAGTCCCGGCTGTGCGGCGTGGACATGCGCCAGGTTCCCCTGGCCGGGGATTTTTCCTTCGATTTCGAGGCCCTTTTGTCCGTGGTGGACGACAGCACGGCCCTGGTCTTCGTTACCAATCCGGACAACCCCTCGGGGCGGGCCGTGCCCGCGGCCGAGCTGGCGGAACTGGCCGGGCGCCTGCCCGCCCGGACCATCCTGGTGGTGGACGAGGCCTATGCCGATTTCGCCGACCCGGCAAAGGACTACACCCTTCTGCCGCGCCTTTTGGAGTTCCCCAACGTGGCCGTGTTGCGCACCTTTTCCAAGATGTACGGCCTGGCCGGGCTGCGCCTGGGGTTCGGGGCCATGTCCCCGGCCCTGGCCGATTACCTGCGCCGGGTGCGGCTGCCGTTTAGCGTCAACCTGATGGCCGAGGCCGCCGGGCTGGCCGCCATGCAGGACACCCATTTCATCGCGGCCAGCCGGGACACCGTGCTGCGCGGCCGGGCGCACGTGGCGGCCGCCCTGGCCGGGCTGGGCTGCCAGGTCTGCCCCTCCATGGCCAACTTCCTGATGTTCACGCCGCCCCTGGCCGCCTCCCGGGTCTTCGAGGAACTGCTTGCTCGGGGCATCATCGTGCGGTCCCTGGCCAGCTACGGCCTGCCGGACAAGCTGCGGGTGAGCATTGGCTCGGACGAGGAGAACGCGGCCTTCGTGACGGCCATGCAGGAGATCCTGGCCCATGCCGGATGACCGCCTGGTGGTGACCATCGACGGCCCGGCCGGGGTGGGCAAGACCACCCTGGCCAAGCGGGTGGCCCAGGCCCTTGGCGTGGCCTACCTGGACACCGGGGCCATGTTCCGCGTCCTGGCCCTGCGCCTTTCGCCGGTGGCCCCGGAGACGCCCTGGGAGGCCGTCTCCGGGCGCATGGGGGGCCTGGAGTTCTCCCTGCGCGGCACCGGCGCGGACACGGTCCTTCTGGCGGACGGCGCGCCCGTGGGCGACGAGATCCGCACCGAGGCCGTGGCCTATGCCGCCTCCACCCTGGCCACCCGGCCCGAGGTGCGGGCCTTGCTGCTCAAGGCCCAGCAGGCCATGGGCCGGGGCGCGTCGCTGGTGACCGAGGGCCGGGACATGGGCACGGTGGTCTTTCCGGACGCGGCCCATAAATTCTTCCTGGACGCCCGGGCCGAGGTGCGCGCCGCCAGGCGGGTGGAGCAATTGGCGGCCATGGGCCAGCCCGCCGACCACGCCGCCATCCTGGCCGACATCACCCGGCGCGACATCCAGGACCGCACCCGGGCCGAGGCCCCCCTTCGGCCCGCCCCGGACGCGGTGGTCATCGACACCTCGGATCTGGACATCGACGGGGTGTTCGCCCGGATCATGGCCGCCGTCCCGTCCGCCTGATATGCCCTCCCCGTCCGGCCCCTGGCCCCTTGCGGCCGGAGGGCCGCCGGGGCCTGCGAAAGTGTCGCCTGTTGCGACAAAAATGTCGCATCTCCGTCATCCCCCCCCGTGCGATTCCGCGTACATCCCGGCCATCCACAGTGGCCCGGGGTTTGCTTCACGCCCCTCGTCCCGCCCGCGCGGGATGGGCGGCCGGGCCGGATCATGCACCCTGGCGGGAGGTTTCCCCATGTTTGCTTCGGACAAGACACCACGGATCGGCGAGGAGCGGATGTTCGATTACGGCCGCTCCCTGCTCTACACCATCTATCGCCACGCCTCGGGCCTGCCCGACGCCGAGGCCGCCGCCCGGGCCCGTCAGGCCGTTTCGCGCCGCCACGGCGACCGGGATGTCCCCGGGACGGCCGCCCCGGCGCACCTGCCCGAGGGGTTGCCCGGGGGGCTGGCCGGGGGGCTGCCCGAGGGGCTGGCCGAACGCCTGGCCCGCCTGCGGTCTCCCCGCAGTCTGGCCCTGCCGGCCTGACGCCGGGGCCTGGCCCGGCGGACGGCCTCCCGGCCGCCCCGGCGTCTGGGAGCGGCCCCCGACCCCTCCCAGTCCGGACCAGTCCGGACCTGACCGAGCCAGTCCGGGGCCTGACCCGGGCCAGGGCCACGGCCTTGCGGCCCGTCCCGCGGCGGTGGGTGACAAAACCGCCCGATCCTTGTAAGGTACATACCCGCAAAGGTGGGGTGGACCCGCTGGAAGGAAACCGGGAGCGGGGACGCGGGCGGGAAGGACATGAAATCGACGATATGCGCCATCTGGATCGTGATGGTCCTTTTGACGGCGGGAGCGGCAAAGGCCGGTCTCGACTTCACCCTGCACAAGCTCGAATCCGGAAAACCCGGCAAGACCCTGCTGGTCGTGGGCGGCATCCAGGGCGACGAACCGGGGGGATTCACCTCCGCCGCGCTGGTCATCGCCCAGTACCGGATCACCTCGGGCAGCGTGTGGGTGGTCCCCAATCTCAATTTCCCAAGCATCATCAAGAATTCCCGGGGCATCCACGGGGACATGAACCGCAAGTTCGAGGATCTGGACCCCTCCGATCCCGAATACGAGACGGTTGCCAAGATCAAAAAAATCATCACCGACGAGCGGGTGGACGCCATCGTGCATCTGCACGACGGCAGCGGCTTCTACCGGCCCGACCGGTTGGACCCCCTGCGCTGTCCGGAACGCTGGGGCCAGTGCGTGGTCATCGACGAGGAGCGCACCAGCGAACCCCGCTACCTCGAACTGGCGGCCCTGGCCGGGCGGGTGGTGGAGCGGGTCAATACCGGGCTCTACGATCCCGAGCACGTCTATCACGTCAAAAACACCCTGACCCGGAAAAAGGACACGGTCCTGGCCAAGGAGATGGCCAAGACCCTGACCTACTACGCCATCAGCAACGGCAAGCCGGCCTTCGGCATCGAGGCCAGCAAGGAATTCCCCACGGCCATGCGCTCCTACTACCACCTGCGCGCCGTGGAAGGCTTCATGCAGGAGATGGACATCACCTACGAGCGCCGCTTCCCCCTGACCGCCGAGGGCGTGGATCAGGCCGCCAACAGCAACGTGGCCCTGTCCTTCTACAACAACAAGATCTTTTTCGATCTGGCCGACGCCAGGTCGCGCCTGGGCTACGTGCCGTTCAAAAAGGACGCGGCCGTGGAATACGTGCCGAGCAACCCGTTGATGGCCGTGGTGGGGGGGGGCGACGCCTACCGCATCTACTACGGCAACCGCAACCTGACCGATCTGGAACCGGCCTATTTCGAATACGACGACACGGAACGCGACCTGGAGATCGTGGTGGACGGGGTGCCCCGGACCATCCCCTTCGGCCGCATCGTGCCCGTGAGCCGGATTTTCGAGGTGGCGGACCGCCCCGAGTGCCGGGTGAACGTCATCGGGTTTTCCAAGCCCGGGATGGTGAACGAGGCCGGGGTGGCCATCCGGCGCGAGGACTTCATGGACCGCTTTTCCGTGGACAAGTCCGGGCGGGTGTACCGGGTGGAGGTCTACAAAAAGGACCGCTTCGCGGGCATGGTCCTGGTCCGCTTCGACGACGGCGTGCACACGGCGCAGGCCGGGGATGCCCACTCCCGCGTCCTGGAGCGGCAGGCCAACCTCTTCGACCGCGTGGCCGCCGAACCGCCCACCGGGGCCTCGCGCTGAGCCGTTTCCCCCTCTACTGGAACAGGTAGCCGTAGGTCGCGGCCATCTTGTCCGTCTTGACCAGGAGGGCCTCCACGGTCTGCTCCAGGGTCACGGCGTCCACGATGCCAGTATCCGCCGACAGGAAATAGCGTAGGGTGCCGTCCTTGGCGGAATAGAGCCAGGCCACGGAATAGATGGAGCTGACCGCCGGTCGCCCGGTGAATTCCTCCCGGGTCTGGATGGCCAGCACCAGCTTTTTTTCGTCCTTGGTGGTCAGGCCCATGAGCGAGGAGCGGCCCAGAAGCTCCTTTACGTGGTAGACCATGCGCGTCCCCACCACGTCCGTGTCCGTGTGCTCGATGCCGACCGGGGTGCGCCTGCCGTCCACGCCCGTGTCCTTTTTGGGGGTGTCGGGGATGGCCTGGCCTTCGGGCTTGGCCTCGGCGGCGGGCTTGGCGGGCTGCTGGGCCCAGGCGGCCTGCGGGGCGGACGGGGCCGACGGGGCGGCCAGGACGGCCAGGGCGAAGACCATGGCCAGGGCCAGCATGCGGGCCGGGATGCGGGCCGGGACGCGTGGGAATAAGCGGGGCGGCATGGGAGCCTCCTTTTTTGGTGTGGCGGCCGGGGGCGGGGCCGAGGGCGCGGGAGCCCAGGCGTGGCCCCTGCCCGGGTCAGGGTAAACGAGACCGGGGCGTCTTTCAACCGGAGGCGGGCGGCCAAGGGCGGCCGAGAGCGGCCGGGGCGGGGCTGTGCGGAAGATGCGTAAAAACCCGCGCGGGAAGGGCTTTCGGACGCCTCGCGGGCTTGAGCGCCGGGGATATTTCGCGTAGGTGTTCTCTTTCGTCCAGGCCCGGCCGGGACCGGAAACGGCGCACATGCAAGACGCCGCATATGCACCATGCACGACAACCGTCTCGCAAGGAGGCTCCATGAAATCCAAGATGCTCGCCATGTTGGCGCTGGCCGTGTTCGCCATGGCCGCAACGGCTCAGGCCGGGGGCGACCCGATCAAGATCGGGGCGGTGCTGTCGGTCACCGGGCCGGCGTCCTTTCTGGGCGAACCCGAAAAAAACACCCTGACCATGCTCGCCGAAAAGATCAACGCCGCAGGCGGCATCCTCGGCCGCCCCGTGGAGATGATCATCCTCGACGACGAAACCGACGTGAACAAGGCCGTCCTGGCCTCCCAGCGGTTGCTGAAAAAGGACAATGTGGCGGCCGTGCTCGGCCCCACGGTCTCGGGCAACACCCTGGCCATCATGAGCGCCTTTCCCCCGGCCAAGGTGCCCCTGGTCTCCTGCGCCGCAGCGGAGAAAATCGTCAATCCCGTCAATCCCTGGATTTTCAAGACCGCCCAGTCCGACCGCCACGCGGTCTTAAGCATCCTGGAGCACGCCAAAAAGCAGGGATATAAAAAGCTGGCCATCATCACCGTGTCCGACGGCTACGGTCAGGCCGGTCGCGAAGTCCTCAAGGAACTCGTCCCGGCCGGCGGCTTCGAACTCGTGGCCGACGAGGTCTACGGCCCCAAAGACACGGACATGTCCGCCCAGTTGACCAAGCTCAAGGCCGCCTCCCCCGACGCCATCATCTGCTGGGGCACCAACCCCGGCCCGGCGGTCATCGCTAGGAACCGGGTGCAGCTTGGCATGGACACGCCCCTGTACATGAGCCACGGCGTGGCCTCCAAGAAGTTCATCGAACTGGCCGGAGAGGCCGCCGAAGGGCTTTTGCTCCCGGCGGGGAAACTCACCGTGGCCCCCATCCTGCCCGACTCCGATCCCCAGAAGCCCGTGCTTCTGGCCTACGCCAAGGACTACGAGGCCGCCTTCGGCCAGCCCGTGTCGTCGTTTGGCGGCTACGGCTACGACGCCTTTTATCTGGTGAAGCAGGCCATCGAGGCCGGAAACTCGGCCGACCCCCAGTCCATCCGCGACAACCTGGAAAAGATCCAGGGATTCGTGGGGATAAGCGGCGTGTTCAACTTCACCCCCGAGGACCACAACGGCCTGGACCAGTCCGCCTTCGTCATGGTCACCATCAAAAACGGCGACTGGAGCATCGTGCCCTAGGGCGGTTGGACGGAAATGGGAGAGGCGGCCGCCGTGCAGGGGCCATCCTGTGAAAACGGCGCGGCCCGGGCCGCGCGCGGCCCGCGCGGGACCGGAACATCCTTCGATTCCCCGCGCCGAGTAAGGAGAAAGGCATGAACCGTGCGTTGTCCGCTTTCCTTGTGGCCCTTGCCGTCCTGTGTCTGCCCGGCCTTGCCGCGGCCCAGTCCGACACCGTCAAGATCGGGGCCGTGTTGTCCGTCACCGGCCCGGCCTCCTTTCTGGGCGAGCCCGAGAAGAACACGGTGCAGATGATGGTCGATCAGGTCAACGCCGCCGGCGGGGTGCTCGGCAAAAAACTCGAGGTGGTCATCCTCGACGACGAGACCGACGTGAACAAGGCCGTGCTCGGGGCCCAACGCCTGGTGCGCATGGACAAGGTGGTGGCCGTCATGGGTCCCACCACCTCGGGCAACACCCTGGCCATCATGCAGAACGTGGCCGCCGCCGAGGTGCCCATGATCTCGTTCTCGGCCGCGGAAAAAATCGTCAACCCCGTCAATCCCTGGATATTCAAGAATCCCCAGTCCGACCGCCACGCCGTGGCCCGCATCCTGGGCCATGCCAAGGGCCGGGGATACAAGAAGATCGCCATCCTCACCGTGTCCGACGGCTACGGCCAGGCCGGACGCGAGGTTCTCAAGGAGCTGGTCCCGGCCGGCGGCTTCGAGCTGGTGGCCGACGAGGTCTACGGCCCCAAGGACACGGACATGACCGCCCAGCTGACCAAGATCAAGGCCGCAGGCCCCGACGCCATCGTCTGCTGGGGCACCAACCCCGGCCCGGCCGTGGTGGCCAAGAACCGGGTGCAGCTGGGCATGGACACGCCCCTGTACATGAGCCACGGCGTGGCCTCCAAGAAGTTCATCGAACTGGCCGGAGAGGCCGCCGAGGGCATCATGCTCCCGGCGGGCAAGCTCATCGTGGCCGCCCAGCTTCCGGACACCGACCCCCAGAAAAAGGTGCTCCTGGATTATACCAAGCAGTACACCGAAAAATTCAACCAGCCCGTGTCCACCTTCGGCGGGCATGGCTGGGACGGGGTCATGCTCCTGGCCAAGGCCATCGAGATGGGGAAATCGGCCGAGCCCAAGGACATCCGGGACAACCTGGAGAAGATCACGGGTTTTGTGGGTATCGGGGGCGTGTTCAACTTCAGCCCCACGGACCACAACGGCCTGGACGCCACGGCCTTCGAGATGATCGAGGTGGCCGGAGGCGACTGGAAGATCATGACCAAGTAGCGCCGCCGCGTTCATCCGCCGGTTCCCGGGGGCTGCCGCCCCGGGAACCGGCTTGCGCTTCGCCGCCACCAACCGTTTCGCACCGGGAACCGCCAGCCGAAGATGTTTGCCGCCGCCGCCCAATACCTCGTCTCGGGACTGACCGTGGGGGCCACCTACGGCCTGACGGGCCTGGGGTTCACCATGATTTTCAACACCACCGGCATCATCAACTTCGCCCAGGGCGAGTTCGTGATGCTCGGCGGCATGATGAGCGTGTTTTTGCGCATGTGGTTCGGCCTGGACCTTTTTTCGGCCATCGCCCTGGCCGTCCTGGCCACGGCCCTGGTGGGCGCGGCCATGGAGCGCCTGACCATCCGGCCCATCCAGGGGGGCTCGCCCATCAATCTGGTCATCGTCACCATCGGCGTGTCCATCCTGATCCGGGGCGCGGCCATGCTCCTGTGGGGCAAGGACACCTTCAGCCTGCCGCCGTTCGGCAAGACCGCGCCCATGGCCTTCCTGGGGGCGGCCGTCCAGCCCCAGAGCCTGTGGGCCCTGGCCATCACCCTGGCCCTTTTGTCGGCGCTCAAGCTCTTTTTCACGACCTCCATCCACGGCAAGGCCATGCTGGCCTGCGCCTGCAACCGCAAGGCCGCCAGCCTCATGGGCATCAGCGTCGCCCGCATGTCGCTTTTCTCCTTCGCCCTGTCGGCCTTCACCGGGGCCGTGGGCGGGGCGATCCTGGCCCCCATCACCATGACCTCCTATGACGTGGGCATGATGCTCGGGCTCAAGGGCTTCGCGGCCTGCATCCTGGGCGGGCTGGGCAATCCCTTCGGCGCGGCCGTGGGGGGCTTGCTCATCGGCATCATGGAATCCTTCGGGGCGGGATACGTGTCCTCGGCCTACAAGGACGCCTTCGCCTTCGTGGTGCTGTTGCTGCTGTTGTTCGTGCGGCCCTCGGGGCTTTTCGGCAAGGCCGGGGCGGAGCGGGTATGAAGCCCTGGTACGCCCGCAACGCGGCCAAGGCGGCCCTGTTCGCCCTGGCCCTCGGCGCAGCCCCCCTGGCCCTGCCCAACGAATACTACATCAACATCCTGATCCTTGGGGCCATAAACGCCCTGATCGCCCTGGGCTTGAACCTCCTTCTGGGCTACGCCGGGCAGATCTCCCTGGGGCATGCCGCCTTTTTCGGACTGTCCGCCTACGCCACGGCCTACGCCACGGCCAGGATGGGCCTGCCCATCCCCGTGGGCATGGGCCTGGGGGTGTCGCTGTCGGCCCTGGTGGCCTGGCTCATCGGTATGCCCACCCTGCGCCTTCGCGGCCATTATCTGGCCATGGCCACCCTGGGCTTCGGCATCATCGTGCATATCGTCATGAACGAGACCGTGGAGATCACGGGCGGCCCGTCCGGATTCGTGGGCATCCCGAGGCTGGCCCTTTTCGGCTACGCCTTCGATTCCGACCGGGCCTATTATTATCTCACGGCCGCCGTCCTGGCCCTGGCCGCGCTTTTTTCCCTGAACCTCATCGACTCGCGCCTGGGGCGGGCCCTGCGGGCCATCCACACCAGCGAGCGGGCGGCCCAGACGGCGGGCGTGGACATCGCCGGGTACAAGCTCTTCGTGTTCGTGCTCTCGGCCGCGTTCGCCGGGGTGGCCGGGGTGCTCTACGCCCATTTCCTGAGTTTCGTGGCCCCGTCGTCCTTCGGGTTCCATTTCTCCGTGCAACTGGTGGTCATCGTGGTCCTGGGCGGCATGGCCAGCGTGTGGGGGGCCATGGCCGGGGCCTTTTTCCTGACGGCCCTGCCCGAGGCCCTGCGCGGCTTCGAAGAGGTGGACATCCTGATCTACGGGGCCATCCTGGTGGCCTGCGTCATGTACATGCCCATGGGCATGGCCGGGGCGGCGTCCGGGGCCTGGCGCAGGATCGGCCGCTGGCGGCGCGGGAGAGCCGGGCAGGGGGAGGGCGGCCATGCCGGATAGCGCGCCCCTTCTGGCCGTGTCCGAGGTCAGCGTCCGTTTCGGCGGGGTGAGCGCCCTGGCCGACGTGGATTTTTGCATCGAAAAGGGCACGGTGACGGCGCTCATCGGCCCCAACGGCGCGGGCAAGACCACCCTTTTGGGGGCCGTCACCGGCATGGTGGGCATCAGCCAGGGGCGCGTGGTCCTCGGCGGCCGGGACATCACGGGCCTGCCGCCCCATGTCCGGGCCCGCCTGGGGGTGGTGCGCACCTTCCAGAACCTGGAGGTCTTCGCCAACATGACGGTTTTGGAAAACGTCATGACCGGCCGCCACGCCCTGGTGTCCTACGGCGTCCTGGACGGCATCCTGCGCACCCCGCGTTTCCGGGCCGGGGAGCGGGCCTGCCGGGAGGCGGCCCTGTCCAGGCTCGAGTTCGTGGGACTGGCCGGGAAAAAGGACGTCCTGGCCGGGGAACTGCCCTACGGCAGCCAGCGCCTGCTGGAGCTGGCCCGGGCCGTGGCCGCCGAGCCAGCGCTCCTGCTGCTGGACGAACCGGCCGCGGGCCTAAACACCCAGGAGACCCAGGCCCTGGCCGGGCTCATCACCCGGGTGCGCGACGAACTCGGCATCACCGTGGGGCTGGTGGAGCACGACATGGACCTGGTCATGGGCATCAGCGACGCCGTGACCGTGCTCAATTTCGGGGCCGTCCTGGCCTCGGGCACCCCGGCCCAGGTGCAGGCCGACCCGGACGTGGTGGCCGCCTACCTGGGGGACTGATCCCCCCGGCCCTGTTGGAGAAGACATGCTCGCCCTGGAAAACGTGGACATCTTTCACGGCCGCATCCATGCCGTGCGCCGGGTCTCCCTGCATGTGGAGGCGGGCGAGATCGTGGCTCTGATCGGGGCCAACGGCGCGGGCAAGACCACGCTTTTGGGGGCCGTGTCCGGGCTGGTGCGGGTAGGCGGCGGCCGCATCCTGCACGGGGGCCGCGAGATCCAGGCCCTTTCGCCGGACGCCGTGGTGCGCCGGGGCATCTCCCAGGTGCCCGAGCGGCGGCTGGTCTTTGGGCCCCTTTCCGTGGAGGACAACCTGCTGCTCGGGGCCTACACCCGGCGTGGCCGGGCCCACAAGGCCGCCGTGGCGGACGACCGGGAGGCCGTGTACGGGATGTTTCCGGTCCTGCGCGACCGCAGGAAACAGGCCGCCGGGACGCTCTCGGGCGGCGAGCAGCAGATGCTGGCCATCGGGCGGGCGCTCATGGCCCGGCCCTCGGTGCTTTTGCTCGACGAGCCGGGCATGGGGCTTGCCCCGGCCGTATGCAAGGAGATATTCAGGCATATCGTGAAGCTGCGCGACGAGCGCGGGCTCACGGTGCTTTTGGTGGAACAGAACGCCAAAAGCGCCCTGGCCGTGTCGGATCGGGGCTATGTCCTGGAGACGGGGCGCATCCTGCTCCAGGGCCCCAGCGAGGAGCTTCTGGCCAACCGCGACGTGCAGCGGGCCTATCTGGGCCGGGAGCGGGACGCCACCTGACCGCGGCCGTAAAAATTTTCGCCCATCCCGCCGGAGAACGTCTCGCCCCCCCGGCGGGAAACCACACATCCGGGACATGACCTGGCGGTCCCGCACGGGAGGCGGACATGGAGATCGAACGCGGCACCAAGGTGCAACTGGTCTTTCCCGGCGACGAGGAACGCGTGTGCGGCATCATGGTGGGGCTTTTCCCGGAGGCCTATCTCATCCTGTCCATTCCCTTCACCTCGGCCATGAAGAAAAAGGCCAAAAAAAAGCACGTGGTCACCGGCCGCTACGTCCATTGCGGCACGGTCTACGGCTTCCGGGCCATGGTCATGAACTACATCGTCGATCCCGCCTCGCTGCTGTTTCTGGAGTACCCGGCCCAGGTGGAGGTGCTGGAACTGCGCCGGGAACCGCGCGTGCCGTGCCTGTTCCCGGCCACGGTGGGCCGCGAGGGCGAACCGCCGCGAACGGCCATCATCTGCGACATCTCCCCCAGCGGGTGCCGGGTGAGCCTGCGCGGAACCGGGGCCTCTCCCGAGGGCGGACAGTTCGAACCGGGCGAACGGGTCAAGCTCGATTTTTACGCCATCGAGACCAAAAACGGCTACAGCATCTATACCGAGGTGACCAACGCCTTCTGCCGGGACGGGGTGCTGCACCTGGGCTTACGCTTCGACGCGGTGCACCGCAGTTTCCGCAAGGCCATCACCCATTTCGTGGGCGAGCTGGCCCTGGAACTGGCCCACGTTCCCGTGGCCCTGAGGTCGTAACCTGCGGCCTTACGGGCCGCGCGAGGAATCCATGTATTTCGAACCCAAAATCGAGACCATGTCCCGCGAGGAACTGCGCCGCCTGCAACTGGAGCGGCTCCAGGCCACCCTGACCCGGGTGTCCCGCAACGTGCCCCATTATCGCAAGCGGTTCGCGGAGATGGGCATCGATCCCGACGGTTTCTTAAGCCTGGACGACGTGCGCCGGCTGCCCTTCACCACCAAAAAGGACCTGCGCGACAGCTATCCCTACGGGCTTTTCGCCGTGCCGCTGCGCGACGTGGTCCGGCTGCACGCCTCGTCCGGGACCACGGGCAAACCCACGGTGGTGGGCTATACCCGAAACGACGTGAAGCGCTGGTCCACCCTTGTGGCCCGGGTGCTCACGGCCGGGGGCGCGGGCCGCGACGACGTGGTGCAGATCTCCCTGGGCTACGGGCTTTTCACCGGCGGCATCGGCTTCCATTACGGGGCCGAGGCCATCGGCGCGGCGGTCATCCCGGCTTCGAGCGGCAACACCCGCCGCCAGGCCATGATCATGGAGGACTACCGCACCACCACCCTGGTGTGCACCCCGAGCTACGCCCTGCACCTGGCCGAGGCCCTGGACGAGCTGGACATCAACGCCAACGCCCTGTCCCTGCGCCACGGGCTGTTCGGGGCCGAGACCTGGACCGAGGCCATGCGCCAGCAGATCGAGTCGCGCCTAAAGCTCACGGCCACGGACAATTACGGCTTAAGCGAGATCATGGGGCCGGGGGTGGCCGGGGAATGCCTGGAGCGCGGCGGCATGCATGTGAACGAGGATCATTTCCTCATGGAGATCGTGGACCCGGCCACGGGCGAGCCCGTGGCCGAGGGGGAGTGCGGCGAGCTGGTCCTGACCACCCTGACCAAGGAAGCCTTTCCCATGATCCGCTTCCGCACCGGCGACCTGACCCGCATCCTGCCCGGGGACTGCCCCTGCGGCCGCACCTTCCGGCGCATCGGGCGCATCCTGGGCCGCAGCGACGACATGCTGATCATCCGGGGCACCAACGTGTTCCCGTCCCAGATCGAGGCCGTGCTCCTGGAGGTGGAGGGCATGACCCCGCACTACCGGGTGGTGGTGGAGCGCCAGGGGGCCCTGGACGAGGCCACGGTGGAGGTGGAGGCCACGGAGAGCGTGTTCCTGGACCGCATCAGCGAACATCAAAATCTCGTGGAACGTCTGAGGAAACGCCTGGCCTCGGAACTGGGGGTGTCCTTCCGGGTGCGGCTGGTGGAGCCCAAAAGCCTGGAGCGCACGGACGGCAAGGTCAAGCGCGTCCTGGACCGGCGGGAGGGGCCCGGCGCGTCCTGCCCGGGCTGACGGAAGGCCGTCATGCCTTTTCTCCCCAGATCCCTTCTCCCCCCCGCTCAAAGTTTTCGGGGAGGGGGGAGGGTCCGGGAGGGGGGAACCCCCTTTTTCAAAAGGGGGTTCCCCCCTCCCGGCGGCCTTTTCTCTTCCACATCTCCCAGGCCACCCGCAGCCCGGCCACCACGAACGGCACCCCCATGGCCACCAGCACCACCACGGCGAAATTTTTCTCCATCCACGGAATCTGTCCGAAAAAATAGCCTCCGAAGACGTAGATGGCGGCCCACACGGCCTTGCCCACGGCGCTGTAGGCCAGAAACCTTCCCGTGCCCATGCCCACGATGCCGCCGGTCAGCGGGGCCACGGCCCGCAGGATCGGCACGAACCGGGCCGCCACCACGGTCATGCCGCCGTGCCGGACATAATAGTCGTGGGCCTGCATCAGGGCCTTGGGGCTGACGCAGGGCACCCGGCCCCGGACGAAAAACCGTTCCCCCAGAAAGACCCCGGCCAGATAGTTCACGTAGTCCCCGGCGAAGGCCGCCAGGGCGAACCCGGCATACAGCACCCAGACCGGGAAGACGCCCTTGGCCGCCAGGGCCCCGGCCGCGAAAAGCACCGTGTCGCTGGGCAGGATGGTGGCCACGATGAGCCCGGTCTCGGCAAAAACCACCCCGAAGAGCAGGACATAGGCCCACACCCCGTATTCCGCGCCAAGGGCCGCCACGTGCCGGTCCAGGTGCATGACGATGTCCCACATGCCTGTCTCCTCGGGGTTACCGGCAGGGCGTCATGTGTTGGGAAAGGGGGCAGGAAGAGGGTGGGCCCCCAGGTGTCGCGGGCCGTTTTCCCTTTACCGGCAAGACCAAAACGGCGGGCCGGGTCTTGCGGCATGTGCGCGGCCTCCGGAGCCCCAGGGGCGGGAGTCCGGAGGCCGTCCGTGCGGGGTTCAGGGCGTTACCCGGCGCATGCGGTGGGTGGAGTCGCGTCCGGCGTAGCTGTGCCAGAGCTCGCCGTCCTTGAGAATGTAGGAGCTGGGCTCGGTGTCGCTGGTCAGGCGGTCCTTCATGATGGAGAACGGCATCCAGCCTGTGTGCTTTTCATAGGTTTTGCCGTCGGTCCAGTCGTAGAAGACGGCGTATTTGTCCCCGCGCTGCACCAGGCACAGGGAATAGGTGTTGGGGCGCTTGAATTCCGAGGGGCGCACCCGGGTGAAGCAGCCCAGAAGGGCCGGATCGGGCGTCTCCACCACCCTGGCGTAGACCGTGGGCTCGCCCTCCAGGTCTTTGGCGTCGATGGCCAGGGCCGGGACGGCCAGGGCGAGCAGGGCGATGAAACCGAGCAGTGCGGCAAGGCGCGGCATACGGCTCTTCCCTCCGGGGTTGGGGTTCCAGACGGGCCCCCGCGAAACCGGGGGGCGGGCGGCCCGCTTCGGGCCGACGTGGTCATGATGTCGTTTCATCAGGCTTCCGTCAATTCGGCGCGGGCCGGGGCCACAGCCGAAAACGGGGCATGGCGTGTGGGCCATGCCCCGGGGGGTGCGGGCATCGGGCGGCAGGCGCGGTCCTACCACCTGGGCGGCGGGGGCGGTCCCGGCCGCCAGGGGCCAGGGCCTGGACCGGGACCGGGCCGCCAGGGGCCTGGGCCGGGGCCCCAATAGGGCGGAGGCGGCGGTGGTCCCCAGCCCGGCCGGTAGACGTAGGGCGGCGGTGGCGGAGGAGGCGGCGGGCCGGGCCGCCAGGGGCCGGGGCCCCAATAGGGCGGAGGCGGCGGCGGACCCCAGCCCGGCCGGTACCCGTAGGGCGGCGGGGGCGGAGGCGGCGGCCCCCAGGGCTGGGCCTGGGCCGCGGCGATGCCGAAGGCGGGGGGCATCGCCGGGCCGAACGAAATGATACCGGCACCGGCCAACACGATCATGCCCGTCAGGGCGCACAGTCCAGCCAGTCGTCTCATGACGGCCTCCTTGCCGGCGCCGGGCGTAAACGATCCCGCGTGTGGCGCGGACGAGTGTTGTTGCCTGTGTTGTAACCATTCCGGCGGCAAAAACAACCGCCGTCCGGCGCGGGCATCCTCCGGTTTACAAAGGCGGACTTGGCACCTAAGACAAAAGCATGGCGGATTTTCCGCGTCCGAGGGATAAAACCCGGGTTCACCCCGGCCACACCACGCCGCGCTATGGACATGAACGAGCAGCCGGATCACGGCGCCCCCGGCAGGCACCAAAGCGTGCTCCTGGCCGATCCCGACGCGGTGGGCCGGGCCGTGTGGGGGAGGCTGTTGCGGGCCAGGTTTTCCCTGGTCCTGGAGGCTGAAAACGGGGCGGAGGCCCTGGCCCTTTTTGGCCGCCACAAGCCGGACATGGTGATGGCCAAGATCCAGATGGCGGGCCTCGACGGGGCAAGCCTGGCGCTTGCCGTGGCCGAGGCCGATCCGCACGTGCCGTTTTTCCTCATGGGCACGTCCAGGCAGGTGGCGCAGCTGGTGTCCAGCATATATTTGCCCACGGTGCGCCTGGTGCCCACGCCCGTGGACCCGGCCCGGCTTCTGCCCCTGGTGGAGGATGCCGCCCGGGTGGCGGCCCTGCGCCGGTCGGCCGGGGAGTCGGGCAGGCTGGTGCGGTTTTTCCTGGACGCCTCGCCCCATCCCCAGGCCATCTTTTCCCGGGGCAGCCTGGAATACGTCAACCGGGGGCTTTTGCGCTGCATGGGGCTGGTCTCGTTTCATGAATTCCAGGCCATGGGCCTGGATTTGGCCGACTTTTTCCGGGTGGACGACGCGCCCCTGGCCGACCCGGCCCGGTTCGCCCGGGACATCCTGGACGATCCCCTGGACCGGGAGCACATCGTCAGCCTGGTGCATCCCCGCCATCCCGGCCGCCCGGCCCACGTGTTCCAGGCCGCGGCCGCGCTTCTGCCCGGGGCGGATCGCATCATGCTCACCCTGACGGACATCACGGAGCTTGAATACGAAAAGCGCGATTTGATCGACCTGGCCACGGTGGACCCCCTGACCCGGGCCTTCAACCGGCGCAAGCTGTCGGAAATCCTCGCCGACGAGACCTCCCGGGCCAGGCGCTACGGCACGCCCCTGGCGGTGATCCTTTTCGACATCGACTATTTCAAGCGGGTCAACGACACCTACGGCCACGACGCCGGGGATGTGGTGCTGACGGAGATGGCCCGGCTGGTCATGGGGCTTTTGCGGGAGTGCGACCGGCTTGCCCGGTGGGGGGGCGAGGAGTTTTTGGTGGTGGCCCCGGGGGTGGGCCTGGAGGGGGCGGCGGACCTGGCCGAACGGCTGCGGGCGGCCATTGCGGCCAATGCCTTTCCGGGCGTGCCCGGGGTGACGTCGAGCTTCGGGGTGGCGCAGTACCGCCCGGGCGAACCGCCGGAGCCGTTGGTCAAACGGGCCGATGCGGCCCTGTACCGGGCCAAGGAGGGGGGCCGGAACCGGGTGGAGCGGGAGGCGTGACGGCATGGCGGCATGCGGCGGGCTCCGGCGGGATCAATTGACAGCCGCCCCGGGCGACCCTATGTAGCGGCCATGGATTTCATCGACCGCGACATCCTCTCCGAGATACAATCCGGGTTTCCCCTGTGCGAACGCCCCTACGCCGCCATCGGCGAAAAAGTGGGCCTGACCGAGGCCGAGACCCTGGCCCGGGTCCGGGCACTCAAGCAAAAAGGCGTCATCCGCCGCATCGGGGCCAGCTTCCAGTCCCGCAAACTGGGTTTTTTAAGCACCCTGTGCGCGGCCCAGGTTCCCGAGGACCGTATCGAGGCCTTCGTGGCCGAGGTCAACCGGCACCCCGGCGTGACCCACAACTACCTGCGCGCCCATGCCTACAATGTCTGGTTCACCCTGATCGGCCCCGACAAGGACAGCATGCGGGACACCCTGGCGGCCATCAGCGCCGCCACGGGCATCGGGATACTGAACCTGCCGGCCGAAAAACTCTTTAAGATCAAGGTCGATTTTTCAATGAAAAAGCCTGCGGTTGACCCGTCGTCGCAACCCGGCTAGCATCGTTCGCCCGCCGATTCGCCACATGACCGGCCAAGACGCGGCCAGCATCCGACAACCCGGCCTCCCAGCGGCCACCACGCCGCCCATATTCCCCAGCGCCGCCCGGCGCGGCCCGTCCTGAGGCCACAAGGAGATATCCATGTTCAAGGCCATCGCCAAAAAAATTCTCGGGTCGCGAAACGACCGGTATCTGAAAAGCCTCGGGGCCCTGGTGGCCCGCATCGGCGACCTGGAGGCGTCCGTGCAGCCGCTGGACCAGGAGGCCATGCGGGCCCGGGTGGCGGACATGCGCCTGGAGGTGCAAAACGGCCGGCCCGTAGACGAGCTTTTGCCCGAGGTCTTCGCCCTGGTCCGCGAGGCCTCGGTGCGCGCCCTGACCATGCGCCACTTCGACGTACAGCTCGTGGGCGGCATCACCCTGCACCAGGGCAAGATAGCGGAGATGAAGACCGGCGAAGGAAAAACCCTGGTGGCCACCCTGCCCGTGGTCTTAAACGCCCTGTCCGGCAAGGGCGTGCACCTGATCACCGTCAACGACTACCTGGCCCGGCGCGACGCGGCCTGGATGGGCAAGCTCTACGACTACCTGGGGCTGACCGTGGGGGTCATCGTGCACGGCCTCTCGGACCAGGAGCGCCAGCAGTCCTACGGCGCGGACATCACCTACGGCACCAACAACGAGTTCGGCTTCGACTATCTGCGCGACAACATGAAGTTCTACAAGGAACAGCTCGTGCAACGGCCGCTCAACTACGCCATCGTGGACGAGGTGGACTCCATCCTCATCGACGAGGCCAGGACGCCGCTGATCATCTCCGGCCCGGCCGAGGAATCCACGGCGCTCTATACCCGCATCGACACCATCATTCCCTCCCTGAAGCTGGACACCCATTTCACCCTGGACGAGAAGGCCAAGAGCGTGCTCATCAGCGAGGAGGGCGTGGCCCGCTGCGAGCAGATTCTCGGCGTCGAGAACCTCTACGACCCGGCCAACGTCAGCCTGCAGCACCACGTGCTCCAGGGGCTCCGGGCGCACCACCTGTACCAGCGCGACGTGGACTACATCGTCAAGGAAGGCCAGGTGGTCATCGTGGACGAGTTCACGGGGCGGCTCATGCCCGGACGCCGCTACAGCGACGGCCTGCACCAGGCCCTGGAGGCCAAGGAAGGGGTCAAGGTCGAGGCCGAAAACCAGACCCTGGCCTCCATCACCTTCCAGAACTACTTCCGCATGTACGAGAAGCTGGCGGGCATGACCGGCACGGCCGACACCGAGGCCGTGGAATTCAAGCAGATCTACGACCTGGAGGTCATCTCCATCCCCACCCACCGGACCATGGTCCGCAAGGATTTTCCCGACCTCATCTACAAGAGCCAGACCGACAAGTTCAAGGCCATCGCCTCCGACGTGAAAGAACTGCACCGCAAGGGCCAGCCCGTGCTGGTGGGCACCGTGTCCATCGAAAAGTCCGAGCTGCTCTCGGGGCTCCTCAAAAAAGAGGGCGTGCCCCATGATGTCTTAAACGCCAAGCAGCACGAAAAAGAGGCCGAGATCGTGGCCATGGCCGGTCACAAGGGCCGGGTGACCATCGCCACCAACATGGCCGGGCGCGGCACGGACATCGTGCTCGGCGAGGGCGTGGTGGACCTGGGCGGCCTGCACATCCTGGGCACGGAACGCCACGAGTCCCGGCGCATCGACAACCAGTTGCGGGGCCGCGCGGGCCGCCAGGGCGATCCCGGCTCCTCGCGCTTCTACCTGGCCCTGGACGACGACCTGATGCGGCTTTTCGGCTCGGACCGCATCGCCGGGATCATGGACAAGCTGGGCATGGAGGAGGGCGAGGCCATCGAGAACCGGATGGTCACCAAGGCCATCGAGAACGCCCAGAAGCGGGTCGAGGCCCACAACTTCGAGATCCGCAAACAGCTTTTGGACTACGACAACGTCATGAACCAGCAGCGCGAGGTCATCTATTCCCTGCGCCGCGAGGTCATGGTCACCGAGACCCCCGAGGCCCTCATCGAAGGCTGGATCGACGAGCTTTTAGACGAGATCTTCGAGCCCCTGGCCTCGTCCAAGGGGGACCACGACCCGGAGGAACTGGAGGCCACGGCGGCGCGCATCGAGGAGATGTTCACCGTGCGCGCCGTGGTCAAAACCGGCGAGGCCTCGGAAAAAGAGGCCGTGCGCCAGGCCGTGGCCGCCCAGTTGGAGACCCTCAAAACGGGGGCCGGGGAGCATTACCGGGAGATCGCGCGCTATTTCCTGCTGGAGAGCCTGGACCGCAACTGGAAAGAGCACCTCTTGAGCATGGACCACCTGCGCGACGGCATCGGGCTTCGCGGCTACGGCCAGAAAGACCCCAAGCAGGAATACAAGCGGGAAGGGTTCGCCCTGTTCCAGAGCCTGATATTTACCATCAAGGACGCGGCCGTGCGGGCCCTGTGCCGGGTGCGCATCCGGACCGAGGTGCGCGAGGAGGAGTTCCAGCACAAGCAGGAACCCGCCGGAGAGGTGCAGTACAGCGGCGGGTCCGACACGGCCGACCGCAAGAAGCAGCCCAAGCGGCGCGACGCCCCCAAGGTCGGCCCCAACGATCCCTGCCCCTGCGGCAGCGGCAAGAAATACAAGAAGTGCTGCCGGAAATAGCTCCGGCCGCGCCATGCCGCAAACGAACGCCCGTCCCGGAAGCTTTCCGGGGCGGGCGTTCGGCGTTTTCAGGCGGGCGGGGCGGATGCCCGCGTCCCTTGCACGAGACGCGGCGCAACCCGTTTTTCGAAATCCGCACCTGCGGATTTCAAGGACACGGGGCTAGTGTCACGTCCCTTAAAAAATACGATAGTATTTTTTAAGAAAAGTCAATGGTTTTAGTTTGTTGCCTACGAAACGCCATATGCGCTTTTCGTGGACGCGACACTAGCGGATGATGATGGGCGGCACGTCGATGGTGATGCCGTACCTGGGCGGCGGGGGAGGCGGGGCCACCACGGTGCGGCAGGCGCCGTAGCTCCAATAGGTTCCCGGCGGGCAGGCGGGCGGATAATAGGGATAGTAGGCCGGCGGGGGCGGCGGCGGGGCGTAGGGCATGCACCCGTAGGGACCGTTCCAGAAATATCCCGGCGGACAGGGCCTGTAGGCCTGGGCCTCGCCCGCGACGAGGACGGCGGCCGCGATGAGTCCCAGACAGACAAGCGCCAAGGCGAATGATCTCATAGTGTTCTCCTTTCCGGTGCGCGGCCTGTTCCGCCCGGGGGCCGGGCGAAGTGGACATGGCCGCGCCTGTGATCGCCGGGAGTGTAGCAAATCCTTTGCCAGAAATGCAACACCCTGAAAAGACGCCGGTTTTTTCCTGCGCAGGCAGGCTTGGCGCGGAGATTTCCCGAAAGTGGCCCCTGCCCGTGGGAACATTTCGTTACCGGGACCGGCGGGCCGGCAAGAGGCCGTCAGGAGGGGCCGGGGCGGGATGAATTTGGCCGGGGCATACGGTGGCCTTGTCCGGCGATCTGGGATATCATCCGCAAAAAAACGCAAAGGCGGGTTGTCTATGAAAACGAAAGCCGTGATTCGGGCCACGGCCATGCTGCTGGTCCTGGCCGTGGCCGCCCTGGGCCTGGGCTGTGCCGACAAGGGATCCTATGACCGCTTCGATCCCAAGCGCCAGGCCAAGCAGGAAGATCTGCTGCGCTGGATGCAGGATGACCATCGGTTGTGAGGCCCTCGCCTCCCGGCGTACAAGAATCTGTACTTGGCCCGAATGCCCCAGGCTTTGGGCCAAATTTTTTTACCATACCGGGGCCAAAACGGGGCTGCGGCGCGGCGGGACATTCCGGGTGTATTTGTAACATGCTGAATTTATGATATTAAAAAGAAAGTCTAAGGGGATTTCAGGGCCTGGCACGATATCTGCTTTATCACTGTCATCCTTCCTCTGAAAGAAATTTCAAGCGAAACGGCTCCCGGGTGGCTCCCGGGAGCCGTTTCGCTTTTCCGGGGATTCCGGAGAGGCGGATTTTCCCCTGCCGCCAGGGCAATGGGGCTGCAAGGCAGGGGACGCCCCCGCACGGCCCGCCGCCACAGGCCTTTCCCGGCATTCCCGGCATCACCAGGATGGCTCGCATCGCCTGGATGCCCAGTAGCCCCAGGACACCCAGGACACCCAGGACGCTCGGGATGCCCAGGACGCTCAGGATGCCAAGGACGCCGCCGTCCCGTGCCCTGGGTCCGGGCCGTGGGCCGCGCGACGCGCGCCGGGGGGCATGTTCTTCCGGGCACGGCGCGCCCTGGCCCCGCAGCCCGCCGCGACTGGTCATGTCCGGCCGTGACAGGTCATGTCTCTGGCCGTGCCCCATGCCGCCCCCACACCCCGGGCTGCCGCTCCGTGTCTTCTCGGACATGGGCCGGACCCCCGGATACAAAAATTTTTACCCTCCCGGGGCGTTTCCCGGCCCATTCGGGAGGGTGGATGGCGGGCGACTCCCATAATATCCTTATTTTATATGATAAAATATCACGGAAAAGTTTTTTGGGGGCGTTGGCACGATCCGTGCTAAATAGAAATCATCCTTCCTCTGAAAGAAATTTCAAAACAAATCGGCTCCCGGGTGGCTCCCGGGAGCCGATTTGTTTTGGTGCGCCTGACGTCTCCCGCCCAAAGGGTCCGAAGCCATGCCGGGGGGGCACGACGCTCCCGGCGACGCACGGGGCGGCGGCCGCCGCCACGCAGGGCGGTGAGGCGATGGGGCGCTCAGGCAGTGGACCAGTGGAGCTGTGGAGCGGTGGGCGTCTTCGAACTCCCGCGCGGCGCACCCGGAAGGCCACGGGCGCAGGGAAGCCCGCCCCTGAAAGAAACGGGGGGGCTTTCTTCAGGCGTCCCAGGCTGCGCCGGGAAGACCGGGCCGGTTCAGCGGGTGGTGGTGGTGGCGGTGATGGCGGTGGCTTGCAGGTTGTTTTGTTCCTCGGCGGCGCTGATGGCCTTGTAGGCCGCATCGAGGCACAGGGAGAAGTTTTTGTCGCAGGATATCTGGCATTGCTGGCGCCGGACGAAATCGGAGGTGCCTTGGCAATTCAGGATGCAGCGGGTGGACTGGGTGTTGCAGTCGCAGATGGGACAGCCGGAATCGGCGGCCAGGGCCAGGGCAGGGCAGAGGGTCAGGCCGATGCAGGCCGTGATGCGGGAGAGAAGGTGCTTCATGAAAACCGTCCTTGGCGAGGCGGGAATTGACGCGTACCGCCTTGCTGGCGGGCACATTGTAGCAAACGGCGGCGTCCGTCAACTGCCTTGCAATGGGCTGATTTCCTGGCTCATTTCGAGACGCCCGGCGACTTTCCGGAGGAGCTTGGCGCGGCGGCGTCCTGGTGTTCCCGTTGCGAATCGGCCTCCGGGGCCTGACGTTCCGGTCCCGGCCGCGTCTGCCGGGAGGCGGCATCGCGCGCGAGCATGGCCTCGCCGTTTGCGGGATCGGCCTCCAGGGCCAGCAGCCAGAGGCGTTGGGCCTTGATCCCGTTGCCCTCGGCCTGGGCCGCCAGGGCCTGATCGGACAGGCTGCGGGACAAAAAGAACCGGGCCTCGGCGTATTCCGGGTCCACGGCCATGGCCTGCCGCCAGGCCGCCTCGGCCAGGTCGCGCTGTCCCTGGCGGTAGAAGAGGGCCCCCAGCCGGGTCAGGGCCGGGACGTCCGTGGGGCGCAGTTCCAGGGTGGTTTCCAGTTCCAGGCGGGCGTTTTCCGGGAGGTCCAGGGCCATGTAGGCCAGGGACAGGAGGTAGTGCAGGCCAGGGTCGGCATCGCCGGCGGCCGAGGCCAGGGCGAACCGTTTCACGGCGGCCACGCGGTCGCCGCTGCGCAGAAGGGCCACGCCCTGCCAGGCCGTGGCCTGGGCGTTGCCGGGGTCGATGTCGCACATGGCCGTAAAGTACTTCTCCGCCTCGTCCCGGTTCCCACGGCGAAGGGCCAGGATACCCAGCCATTTCATGGCGAAGAGATTGTCCGGGTCCACGGCCAGGGCCTTTTGCAGGGCCGCCCCGGCCGCGTCGAGGTCGCCTTTTTCGGCCAGCAGCACGCCCAGGCGGGCCAGGGCGTAGCCGTTTTCCGGGTCTTTTTTCAGGACATCCTCGAAGCCGCCCATGGCCCGGGCGTCCAGGCCCCGGTAATAGGCGTCGGCGGCGAAAAAAAGCTCGTCCTCCAGGCTGGCCGCCACGGCCAGACCCGATCCCGCTGCCCCGGCCGCCAGCATGACTGCCGCCACAATCCGCATCATGGGTCCCATGCCCGCCTTCTGGTCCGGCATGGCCCCGGGTGTCAAGCCGCCCCCCTACCCACTCCCCGCACGCCCCTCCTCATCCTCCCCCCTCACCCTCTCCCATCACACCCCCTCATGCCTTCTGCTCCTCATCCTCTCCCCTCACGCCCCCTCATGCCTCTTCCCCCTCCCATGCCCCTCCCGGCCTCTGGCCTGCGGCAGCAAAGTCCTATATATCTTTTCCCACCCCGCCTCCCGTTTCCGGGCGCGGCGGCTGACGCGAAGCGTCGGCCGCCGCGCCCGGTGACGGGGGGTCCGGGGGGAATGATTCCCCCCGGGCGGGGTACGGGGCGGCAGCCCCGACGGCTCACGGGGCGATAGCCCCGACGGCTTTGCCGGGGCGGCAGCCCCGATTACTACACCGCGCACAAGGACACGCCATGGCTTCCGACATTGTTCCCGTTCCCAAGGGTTTCACCTTTTCCGCCGTGCCTGCCGGGTTCCGGTATACCGGCCGCGACGACCTGATGCTCATCGTCAGCGAGGCCGAGGCCGCCGCAGCCGGGGTCTTCACCCAAAACGCCTTCCAGGCCGCGCCGGTGACTGTGGCCCGGGAGAATCTGGCCAAGACGGGGGGCAAGGCCCGGGCCATCCTGGTCAACGCCGGGCAGGCCAACGCCTGCACCGGAGCGGACGGCATCGATGACTGCCGCCGGACCCTGAAGCTGGTGTCCGAGGGCCTGGGCATCGCGCCGCGCGAGGTGCTTCCGGCCTCGACGGGCGTCATCGGGCCGCGCATGGACCTGGAGACGTGGAAGACGGCCGTGCCGGAGCTTCTGGACGGTTTGGGGCAGTCCGGTCCCAGCCGGGCGGCCCGGGCCATCATGACCACGGACACCTTTCCCAAGCTGGCCTGGGGTTCGCTGGCCACGCCGTCGGGCGAGGTGCGGGTTTTAGGCATGGCCAAGGGGTCGGGCATGATCGCGCCGAACATGGCCACCATGATCGGCGTGCTGTTGTGCGACGCCGACGTGGGGTCGCTGTGGTGGCACGAGGCCGTGGCCGCCTGCGCCGACGCGAGTTTCAATTCCGTGACCGTGGACGGCGACACCAGCACCAACGACTGCGTGCTGGCCTTGTCCAGCGGCGCCTCGCAGGTGAAAATCGACTCCGCCGAGGGCCGCCAGGAGCTTTTGGCGGTGATGATGGAGGTCTGCCAGTCCCTGGCTTACATGATCGTGCAGGACGCCGAGGGCGGCACCAAGATCGTGCGCATCAAGGTCAAGGGGGCGGCGGACAACGCCCAGGCCGAGCTGGCGGCCCGGGCCGTGGGCCATTCGCCCCTGGTCAAGACGGCCATGTTCGGCGAGGACGCCAACTGGGGCCGCATCGTGTGCGCCATCGGCAGAAGCGGCGCGAGCTTCGATCCCGGCCAGGTCAGCGTGTCCGTGGGCGGCATCCCGGTCTTCACCAAGGGCATGCCCGCCGGGGGCGACCTGGACGGGCTTTTGGCCCCGCACATGCGCCGGGGCGAGATTCCCGTGGACATCGAGCTTGGCGGCGGCCCGGGCCGGTATGTGCTGCTGGCCTCGGATCTGAGCTACGACTATGTGAAGATCAACGCGGACTACCGCTCGTGAAGACGCCGGACACGCCGGACACGCCGGGCACGCCGGACACGCCGGACGGCGGCGATGCACAGGCCCCGGGCGGCACAGGGGGGCAGAACGGCTTCGACATGACCGGCCGCGACCGCCTGACGCGGCTGGCGGATTTTTTGTTCGAGGTCGGCATGCTGCGCAAGACGCCGCGCACGGGCTACCAGTTTCTGGGCTCGGGGGCGGAGAACGTGGCCGAGCACAGCTTCCGCACGGCGGTCATCGGCTATGTGCTGGCGGGGATGCGCGGCGCGGACCCGCTGAAGACCATGGCCCTGTGCCTGTTCCACGACCTGCACGAGGCCCGCACGGGCGATTTCAACTACGTCAACAAGCTCTACAACACCTCCGATGAAAAGCGCGCCCTGACCGACGCCCTGACCGGCACGGGACTGCGCGAGAACATCCTCGACACCTGGCGCGAGCTGGAGGCCCGGGAGACGCCCGAGTCCGTGCTGGCCCATGACGCGGACCAGCTGGATCTCATCGTCAACCTGAAAGAGGAGCTGGACCTGGGCAACCGCTACGCCGCCAAATGGCTCGATTGTTCCCTTGAGCGTCTGCAAACCGACGAGGCCAGGGCCCTGGCCAGAAGCGTCATGGAGACCGACCACACCGACTGGTGGTTTCAGGGCCCGGACCGGCTGTGGTGGACCAAAAAAAACGGCAAGGAGCAGCCGTGATGCGCATCGCCGTGGTCTCGGACACCCATCTTTCGGCCCCGACGGACTGGCTGGAGCGGGCCTATGCGACGTATCTGGCCCCGGCCGACGCGGTCGTGCATTGCGGCGACATGACCGGGCGCTCGGCTTGGTCGTTTTTTTTGCAGCATCCCTGTTTTTACTGTGTGCAGGGCAACATGGACGACTACCAGCTGGCCGTGGACCTGCCGCCCCGGCTGGAGCTGGAGCTTGCCGGGCTGAAGGTGGCGGTGTGCCACGGCTGGGGCTACAAGGCCGGGCTGTCGCGGCGGCTCTACGAGGCCTTCGGGCCGGAGTACGACATCATCTTTTTCGGGCACACCCACGCCCGGGAGGATTCGCAGTACGGCGCGACGCGGTGCATCAATCCCGGCAGCCTGGGCGAGGGGAGCCTGGCCGTGGTGACCATCGAGGGCGGGAAGATTGCGACGGAGTTCGTGACGCTGTAGCCGGGGCCGCCGCCTCGGGGCCGAGGCCGGATCGGCTTGCCGTGCGCCGGTTTTTTTGGCAGGAAACATCTTTTTCAGGGCGCGTACGCCCTGTCGCCAAACCGTCACCCAAGGAGACTTCCATGAAACGCGCCATTTGGTGTCTGGCCGCGCTCTTCGCGGTTCTGTCGCTCGTACCCGCCCCGGTGCGGGCCGCGGACGGGCCGTTCACGTTCGGGTTGCTTTTGGTCGGGCCGTACAATGACAAAGGCTACAGCCAGGCCCAGTACGAGGGCGGCAAGTATGTCGAGGAGAAGCTGCCCGGGGCCAAGATGATCTACCTGGACAAGGTCAATCCGGCGGATCGTCCCGGCGTGACCATTCCCCAGCTGGTGGACGACCTGGCGGCCAAGGGCGCCAAGATGATCCTGGCCGGTTCCGACGACATGAAGGACGGCATCCGCGAGGCGGCGGCGGCCCACCCGGACATCGCCTTCGTGCATATTTCCGGCGACGACGTGCTCACGGGCAAGGCCCCGAAGAACCTGGGCAACGTCTTCGGCCGCATGGAATACGGCAAGATGATGGCCGGGTTCGCGGCGGCCATGGCCACCAAGACCGGCAAGATCGCCTACCTGGGACCGCTGATCAATGACGAGACCCGCCGTCTGGCGGCCTCGGTGTACCTGGGCGCGCGCTACGCCTGGGAGAAGGTGCTGGGCAAGGATCCCAAGGATCTGCAGTTCAAGGTCAACTGGATCGGTTTCTGGTTCAACATCCCGGGCGTCACCTCGGACCCCAACCAGGTGGCGGCGGCCTTTTTCGACGGCGGATACGACGTGGTGGTCTCGGGCATCGACACCCCCGAGGCGCTGGTGGTGGCCAAGCAGAAAAAGGGTGCCGGGGCCGACGTCCACGCCGTTTCCTACGACTACAAGCTGGCCTGCCAGGGCTATGACGACATCTGCCTGGGCGTGCCGTATTTCAACTGGGGTCCGGAGTTTCTCAAGCTGGTCAAGCAGGGCAGGGACGGCACGTTCGTGCCCACGTTCGAGTGGCTGGCCCCGGATTTCGCGGACTTAAACAACCCCGACACGTCGATCGTGGGCTATACCGAGGGCGCGGCCCTGGACGCCAAGGCCAAGGCGGAGCTTGCCAAGTTCGTGGCCGGCCTGGGCGCGGGCAAGGTGGAGCTTTTTACGGGACCGCTGCACTTTCAGGACGGTTCGGTGTTCCTTGCGGCCGGTGAAAAGGCCACGGACAAGCAGATCTGGTATCTGCCCCAGCTTCTGGAAGGCATGGACGGGCAAAGCGTGGCCAAATAGGCCCGCGCGAACAGCAAACCGGGAACGCCGCCGTGGACGTTTTCTTGTCGCACATCACGAAACGCTACGGCCGCATCCTGGCCAACGACGGCGTCACCGTGGCCCTGAAACCGGGCCGCATTCATGGACTGTTGGGTGAAAACGGGGCCGGCAAGAGCACGCTCATGCGCGTTCTTGCCGGTCACGTCATGTGCGACGGCGGGTTCATCGAGGTGGACGGCGTCCGGCACGCGGGCTTGACGCCGGGGGCGGCCATGGGGCTTGGCATCGGCATCCTCAGTCAGGATCCCCTGGATTTTCCGCCGCTTGCCGCCTGGGAGAACTTCACCCTGGGCGGGCCGCCCCGGACCCGGAGGCAGGCCAGGGACCGGCTGGCGGAACTTTCCGAGAGCCTGGGGTTTTCGCTTCGCCCGGACGACCCCGTGGAACGCTTCACCGTGGCCGAACGGCAGCAGTTGGAACTGGCCCGGCTCATGGACGCCGACGTGCGGCTGCTCATCCTGGACGAGCCCACCACGGGCATCTCCCCCGAACAAAAAGACATCCTTTTCGGCATCCTGCGCGATTTCGCGGCCAGCCAGGGCCGCATCGTGGTCCTGGTGACCCACAAGCTGCCCGAGGCCGAGGAACTGTGCCATGAAGTCCTAGTCATGCGCCGGGGACGGCTCGTGGGCAGTTTCGAGCCGCCCTACGACGCGGGCCTTCTGCTCGAGACCATGTTCGGGGCCGAGGCGGCAAAGGCCGCCACGGAACCGGAGATCACCGGCGCGGCCGCCATGGCGGCGGTCCCGGTCCGGGAGGCTTCGCCGGCATCCCGGGCTCCCGTTTTGGCCGAACTGGCGGACGCGGCCTTTTCCGATGAAAAATCCGCCCTGCCGCCCGTCAGCCTCAGCCTGCGGGCGGGCGAGGTGGTGGGGGTGGCCGGGGTGGCCGGGGGTGGCCAGGAGCTGTTTTTGCGCGGCCTGGCCGGGCTGGCCCGGATGCGCGGCGGGCGGTACGTTTTCGACGGCACGGCCATGCCCGGCCGGGGCATGGCCGCGTTTTTTACGGCCGGGGTGCATTTTCTGCCCGCCTCGCGCATGGAGGAAGGCCTCTTCCCGGGCCTGTCCCTGGCCGACCACGCCAGATTGGGCTTTCCCGGGGAGGGGGGCGACATCCGCGACCTTTTTCAGCGCCGCTTCGTGGACCGCTTCCATGTCCCGAACCAGCCCACGGCCCCGGCCGCGTCCCTGTCCGGCGGCAACCAGCAGCGGCTTCTGCTCTCGCTGATTCCGGACAACACCCGGCTTTTGGTGGCCGAAAGCCCCACCCGGGGCCTGGACGTGGCCTCCTGCGCCCAGGTCTGGGAGCATCTGCACGCCCTGGCCGCCAGGGGGACCGCCGTGGTCTTCTCCTCGGAAGACCTGGACGAGATCCTGGCCCGCTCCGGACGCATCCTGGTTTTTTTCAACCGCAGCCTCGTGGCCGACACGCCCGCCGCCGGGCAGACCGTACGCGGCCTGGGCCGCCACATGACCGGCCGGGCCGTCCCAAGCGTCGCCGAAAGCCCCGCCTGATCCGAAACCATGAAAAATCCGTCCCCCGCATCCATCAACATCCTGGCCGCCCTGGGCCTGGCCCTGGCCGCCACCCTGGCCGTGCTTTTTTTCGCGGGCGCGCCGCCCCTGACCACCCTGGCCGTGCTCTTCGGCGGCGGGCTTGATTCCACGGCCTCCCTGCTCAAGACCTTCTCCTCCTTCATCCCGCTTTTTCTGTGCGCCACGGCGCTTCTGGCCACCTATGCCGCCGGGTTGTGGAACATCGGCGTGGAAGGGCAGATCACGCTCGGGGCGGTTTTTGCGGCGGGCTTTTTGCGGCTGCCCGACCCGGCAGGCTTCCCCCCGGCCCTGGCCCTGGTCCTGGCCCTGGCGGCGGCCTTCGCGGGCGGGGCGTTGTGGGCGCTTGTGGCCGGGGTGCTGCGGGTCTACGGCCGGGTGCATGAGATCTTTTCCGGGCTTGGGCTCAATTTCGCGGCCACCGGGGTGACCCTGTGGCTGATCCTCGGGCCCTGGAAGCGGGCCGGGATGGCCTCCCTAAGCGGCACGGACCCCCTGCCCGAGGTCTTCCGGCTGCCGGGGTTCGCCGGGAAACCGGCCAGCATGGCCGGACTCGTCCTGGCCGTGGCCGCCTTCGCCCTGGTGGTCTGGCTGCTCAGGCGCACGGCGTGGGGCCTCACCCTCGCCGCCGTGCGCCAGAACCGCAAGGCCGCCCGGCTCATGGGCCTGCGCCCCAGGCGGCGGCTGCTCGAGGCCATGGCCCTGTGCGGCGGCCTGGCCGGACTGGCCGGGGGACTCCTGGTCACGGGCCTCTACCACCGCCTGATCCCCTCCATCTCCGGCAACTTCGGCTATACGGCCATCCTGGCCGTGCTCATGGTGTCGCTTGTGCCGGGGTTCGTTCCCGTGGCCTGCTTTTTCTTCGCCGTGCTCCTGGCCGGAGCCGTGCAGCTGCCCATGGCCCTGGAGCTGGATTCGTCGCTCAGCGGCGTCATCCAGGGCGTCCTGGTGCTGGCCTTTCTTGCCGCCGGGCGCATGGGCATCGGCGGCAGGCTCGGGGGAATGCTCGGGGGAATGCTCGGGGGAACGCCCCCGGAGGGCGCGGAGGGCGGGCGATAATGGACGTCCTCGCCGCCACCCTGGCCGCCGTGCTCTTCGCCGGAGCCCCCCTGGCCCTGGCCGCCCTGGGCGAGACGCTTTCCGAGCGGGCCGGGGTCATCAACCTGTCCGTGGACGGCACCATCCTTTTTTCGGCCATGACCGCCTTCGTGGTGGCCCGGAGCACCGGCGACGCCTGGATCGGGATGCTGGGGGGGGCCCTGGGCGGAGCCTTCGTGGCCGGAATCCTGGCCCTGGTGGGACTTGGGCTGCGCGCCCCCATCCTGGCCGTGGGGTTCATCCTGACCCTTTTATGCCGCGACTTGGCCTATTTCCTGGGCCACGACCACGCCCGCCAGCCCGGGCCGGACCTCGGCGTCTGGACCCTCCCCGGGATCTCCGACATCCCCTTCCTGGGCACGGTCATCGGCCGCCAGAGCCCGGTGGTCTACCTGAGCATCGCGGCCGTGATCGCGGCCTCGTTTTTCCTGTATCGCACCCGGGCCGGGCTGCGCCTGCGGGCCGCCGGGGAGTCCCCGCGCGCGGCCTTCGCCCGGGGCATCCCCGTGGAGCGCCTGAAGGTGCTGTACTGCCTTGCCGGCGGGGCCTTTTCGGGGCTGGCCGGGGCGGCCTATTCCCTGGCGGTCAAGCCCGGCTGGGGCCATCCCCAGGGGGCCGAGGGCGCGGGCTGGATCGCCCTGGCCATCGTCATCTTCGGCGGCTGGCGGCCTTCCCGGGTGGTGCTCGGGGCGTATTTCTTCGCCCTGATCCAGGTCATGGGCATCCACCTCCAGGACATCCTGCCCGGGCTTTCCAGCACGCTTTTCCAGATCGCGCCCTTCCCGGTCATGATCCTGACCCTGCTTTTCATCAATATCCGCCGCTCGGGACGTTTCCGCGACGCGGTGCAACATCTCCCCATCCTGGGGCGGCTGGCCGGAAAACCGCCGGCCGGAGCCCCCGGGGCCCTGGCCGGGGTTCTGGACCAGGACGCGGCCTAAGCCGCGATTTTCCCGGCGTCCCCCCCCGCCAGGAAGCGGCAGGGCGCAAGCAGGCACCATGGATTCCAAAAAAAAGACCCCGCCGCCGCGCACAACCGGAAACCCCGCCTATTCCCACGGCATCCTGGGCAAATTCCTGCATCTGGCCGGGGCCCAATGGATCCGCGACGGCCTGCACACGGTCTTCCTGATCTATCTGGCCCGGCAGAGCACCAGCGACTACGGCGAATTCATGGTGGCCTTCGGCCTGGCCTCCATCATCCTCTTCCTGGGGGAATTCGGCCTGAACCAGCCCCTGGTGGCCTCCCTGAGCAAAAAATTCACCCACAAGGGCGACATCCTGGCCCAGTACACCCTGCTCAAGGGCGGCATCCTCACGGCCGGCTGGCTGGGGGTGTTCGTTTTCGTGCTGTGGCAGGACTACACCCCGGGCCTGACCAACCTGGTCCTGGTCATCAGCGCCGGGGTGGGGCTGGAGGCCCTGGCCAGCTCCTTTTTCGTGGCCATCCGGGTGGAAGGCCGCCAGGATCTGGAGGCCCGCATCCGGGCCGTGGCCGCCATCCTGGGCTACGGCTGGGGCCTGTCCCTCCTGGTGGCCGGGGCCGCGCCGCATTGGATCGCCCTTTTCAAGCTCATCGAAAACGGGGTCAATCTGGCCGGGGGGATCTGGATGGCCCTGGCCAAGACGGGTTTCACCGGGCTGTCCCTCAAGCGCAAATCCCTGGCCCGCACCTGGGCCACGGCCAAAAGCGGGTCGGTGTTCGTGCTCATGGCCCTGGCGGCCATCCTCTACAACAAGGCCAACGTCTATTTCCTGCAGGGCCAGGCCGGTCCCACCAGGGTGGCCCAGTACAGCGCCACCTGGGAACTGGTGGACGGCATGGCCATCCTGGTCTCCAACCTGCTCCTGCGCAGCGTCCTGTACCCGCTGTTCGTCAGGCTGTGGAAGCACGACAAAAAGGAATTCAACCGGCTGGCCTCGGACTGCCTGCGCTGGCTGGTGGGCATTTCCCTGCCGGTGATGTTCGTGCTCTACGTCGAGTCCGACCGCATCATCGGGACCATCTACGGCGGGGCCTACCATGAGGCCATGTGGATGCAGAAATACCTGGTGTTCACCATCATCTGCGCCTTCGTGCACAACCTGGGCGCCTACCTGATGATGAGCCAGGGCCGGCAGCGGTTGCTGCTGGTCTTTTACGTGGCCGGGCTGGCCGTGAACCTGTCCCTGTGCGCCACGCTCATTCCGGCCGATCCCCTGCTCGGGGCCTGTCTGGCCATGCTCCTGACCAAGATCGCCGTGGCCCTGGCCTCCACCATCTACTGCCATTTCAAGATGCGCATCATCGATTTCCGGGCCCTGGCCCCCGTGGGCGCGGCCCTGGCCGCCGGGTGCGCCCTGTATCTCCTTGTGGGGCTGACGGGCGTGCGCGAGCTGGCCGAGGTTGCGGCCCTGATTCCCTTCGTCTTCCTGATCCGGAAGTGGCGGGCCGAGATCAAGGCCCGGCAGGCGGCCGTGTGATCCCACCTTCCCGGACCCCGCCCCGAACGCCACCCCGGACGCCGCCCCGGACCCCGTCCCGGCGCCGGGCGGCCGTGCGGCCCTGGGGGATCGGGCTGCGGGGATTTGCCTTTGCCAAACGACTGTAACATTCGTAATGTAGCGTATTGAGAAATGGCCGTCGCCGGGCGAGGCCGGACACAGCGAACGCCCACCCCATGCGTGGGCGGGAGGCAATGGCATATGGTTCTTCCCCTCAAGCCCAAACTGGAAAAAACCCTGCCCCGGGACGATCTGGCCGATTTTTTGCGCCAGCTGGCCGCCCAGGCCCAGTCGGGCGCCCTGGATTTCCCCGGCGGCTCCGTGCCCCTGGCGGGCATGAAGACCCTCAAGATCTCGGTCAAGGACGCGGGCGAGGCCCTGACCGTCAAGGTCCGCCTGAAATTTCCCAAGCCCGAGCCGGTCCATGCCCCGGCCCACGCTTCCGATGGGACGCCGCTGACCGGCCCGCAAAGCGGCCCGGACAGGGGCCCGGCGCCGGGCAGGCCGGCCCTGCGTCCCCGGTACAAGTCGCTCAAAAAACGGATGAAGCGCGACTTCAAGGACATCGGGGCCGCCCTGGCCGCCGGATTCCCGCCCCATCCGGCCACGGCTGCCAACTTCGCGGCCGACTCCCGGCTCATGACCACCTACCGGGGCAAGGGCGACGAGCACTATCCGGCCTACCTGGCGGCGGTGGACGCCTTCGAGGCCGCCCAGGCCTCGGGAGACCTGGAGGCCATGGCCCGGCACTACCGGGATCTGGCCCTGTGCAAAAAGAAATGCCACGCCGATCATGCCTGATGCGGCCGAACACGAGGCGGTACCCATGGAAGCGGTGAAAAAGATCGGCGCGGCGGCCCGGTGCGCGGACATCGATTTGCGGGAGGTGCCCGCCGAGGCCACCGAGGAGGAGCGGGCCGCCTTTTTCCAGGTGATCGCCACGGAGCTCACCCCGGAGCAGGTCTCCCGGATCGTGCAGCCGCAACAGACCTATTCCCGCCAGGATTACGTTCTGGCCGTCCACTGGCACCCCGAACAGGTGCCCATGGAACTCGTGGACAAGCGCCTGGCGGCCCTCTACCCCCACAGCCAGGGGGAACTGGTCATCCCCACCCAGCACAACGTGCTGCTGCACCGCGGCGACTATGCCGGGGTGGAGGTGGACTGCTATTCCCGAGGCTTCAACCGCAAGGTGCAGCTCCTTTTGCACTTCAAGGACATCAAGCTGGAGCGGGCCGAGGTGCTTCTTTGCATGCTCAAGCACACCTTCAAGTACCGCTCCTCCCAGCTTTTCGAATACCTGAGCACCCTCATCGAACCGGCCTTCGAGGACCGCCTGCAGCAGGCCGCGGCCCAGACCAACACCGACGAGGACATCGTGGGGTTCGTGCGCCTCCAGGCCCGCAAGCTCAAGGATCTGCTCCTGGAAAACGAGGAGCGGGTTCCCGACGACGCCATCAAGAACAAGCTGGTGCGCAACTTCTTCGACGCCCTGCGCCACCGTTACCACGACCGCATCATCGACAAGGCCCAGGTCTTTCTCAAGGCGGCCAAGGAAATCGTCAAGCGCCACTTCTCCCTGGACTACTTCTACCGGGCCTCGGAGGTCATCGAGGAGGCCCGCAGCCTCGGCGCGGGCGTGGTCATCCCCCACCCGGAGCAGTTCTGGCCCATCCTTTTGGCCGATTACGACGTGGACGGCATCGAGGTCTGGAACCCCCAGTCCCAGCAGTATACGGAATTTCTCATCAACGTGGTCAACCGCAGAAACCGCATGGGCTGGCACGGCAAGCGCCCCATCCTGATTTTCATGGGCGACGACTGCCATTTGAGCGAAAAGCTCAAGGCCCCGGCGGAGCAGGATCCGGCCAAGGCCGTGCGCGAGGTGGGGTTGCAGCCCGCCTGGGACGACTACGCCATCCGCAAAAGCCTGATCATCAACGGCGTCAACCGCAAAAAGGTCATCGAGGAATACCGCTCCCGGCTGTCCTGACGGCCCGGGGGGTATGCCGGCATGCCCGAAAAAGGTGCCCCCATGTCCCAGAAAGGCAAATTCTCCTACGAATCCATTCAGGACTCGGAGGTTCTTCTTACCTACTTAAAGGCCCTGGTGCAGGGATTCGAGTCCGGAACCATGCGCTTTTCGGTCAAGGACGAGGAGATCGAACTGCATCCCTCGGGCCTGATCCACTTCGCGGTGGAGGCCAAGGCCAAGCGCGACCGCATGAAGCTGGTCCTCAAGTTCGCCTGGCGCGAAGGGGAGGACGACCCCAGGGACAGGCGGGACGTGCTTTGCGTCGAAGCGGATCATTCATGACCCCGGCCCTTTTCTCCAGTCCGCCCGCACCTGTGTCGAAAGCCACGCGAGAACCACGATGAAGTTTCTGGAAGGCATCGAAGAAAATCTGCGGTTCATGGTCCTTGAGGTCAGCCGCCAGGTGGAAAGCACCTTGAACTGCCTGGAAGACCCGGACCCCGGCCTCATCGCCAAGATCGAGAGCCGCGACGACTATATCGACAACCTCAAAAGCGTCATCGAGAACCTGTGCTATTCCAAGATCCACGGCCCGAGCGGGGCCTACAAGCCCGCCGTGGACATGGCCCGGGCCGTGAACATCGTCAGCGCCAACCTGGAGCGGGTGGCCGACCATGCCGTGAACATCGTCATGCAGGTGCAGTACCTGTCCGATCCGGCCTTCATCAAACGCTACGATTACCTGGCCGGATTTCACGAGGTGGACAAGGCCCTGGGCATCATCGTCAAGGCCCTCCTGTCTCAGGACGTCACCCTGGCGTTCAAGATCTGCCGGGCCGAGTTCAACCTGGACGCCATCTTCAAGGACAATTTCGACCGCATCCTGGTGGACCTGCGCAAGGGCGAATCCCCCGAGAACTGCATCACCTGCCACAACATCTTCCGCTACCTGGAACGCATGGGGGATTCCATCCTAAACATCGGCGAGGCCATCATCTTCGCCGCCGTGGGCGAGAAGTTCAAGATCCACCAGTATCAGGCCCTAAAAGACACCCTGGCCCAGCGCGGGGCCGAGGTGCCCATCACCAAGGGCGAGTTTCAGTCCATCTGGGGCACCCACTCGGGGTGCCGCATCGGCAAGGTGCCCGACAAGCCCGGCTCCAAATCCCACGGGGTGCTCTTCAAGGAAGGCAACGCCACCAAGATCATCCAGGAAAAGGAGAACATCGAACGCTGGGAGGCCATCCTGCCAGGGCTGCCGCCCCGGGTGCAGGGCTTCCAGAGCGAGGGCGACTCGGCCTCCATGCTCCTGGAATACCTGGGCGGCTGCACCCTGCAGCAGGTGGTGCTCACGGCCGACGCCGAGGTCGCGGACAACGCCATGTTCCTGGTGGAACAGACCATGTCCCTGTTGTGGGACAAGACCAGAAAGCCGGGGACGATCTCGGCCGGGTTCATCCGCCAGCTCCACGCCCGCCTGGAGGACGTCTTCCGGCTGCATCCCGAATTCGACACCCCGCCGCGCACCATGGGCGACCTGGAGCTGTGGTCCTTCGCCGAACTCCTGGAGGCCACGGCCGAGATCGAACGGCAGTTGCCGGCCCCCTTCTCCGTGTTCATCCACGGCGACTGCAACATCAACAACATCATCTACGAGCACACCGAGCAGCGCATCCATTTCATCGACCTGCACCGTTCCAAGGACACGGACTACATCCAGGACGTCTCCGTGTTCCTGGTCTCCAACTTCCGGCTGCCCATCATGGACCAGCGCCTGCGCCAGCGTCCCAACCAGGTCATCGCCCGCTACCTGGACTTCGCCCGGGATTACGCCCGGGCCCATGGCGACGACACCTTCGAGGCCCGGCTCACCCTGGGGCTTATCCGCTCGTTTCTGACCTCCACCCGGTTCGAGTTCAACCGGGAGTTCGCCAAGGACATGTTCTTGCGCTGCACCTACCTCATGGGCCGCATCCTGACCCATGCCGGAAGCCCCTGGCAGGAGTTCCGGCTGCCCGAGCGGGTGCTGTACTATTAACCCCTTGCCCGGAGGCCCCGGCCGCCTCCATCCGGAGCCCGGATGCGCGACCTTCCGCCCGGGGCGGACACCCCCCCGCCGGTCCCAGGCCTGGCCGTGGCCGCCTCGGCCCTGTGCCGGGACTTCGCCCCGGCCGTCAGCCTGTTTCTGGCCCTGGCCCGGGTCCGGGTCGCCGTGCTGTGCGACTGTCCGGACACGGCCCGGGCCGTGGGCGCGGCCTTCCGGGACTTTGCGGGCGAGCCTGGGCCCGCCGACATCACCATCCTGCTGCACCGCCGCCCGCCGGTGCCCGAGGACTTCTGCCCCGGCCTTACCCTGGCCGACCGCCCCTTCGATCCCCGCGACACCACGTCCAAGGAGCAATGGGCCGATCTTCCCGGCGGCCGGGTGGTGCGCAAAAAGCGCACGGGCATGGTCTTCGTTTTCGGCGACACCGTACATGCGGCGGCCGGGCCGTGCCTGGACCACCTGGATCAGGCCGTGAACTTCATCAATTTCCGGATGGCGGCCCGGCATCTGTCCCAGGGCTGCCTGTTGTCCCATGCCTCGGGCGTGGCCCTGGGGCGGCGGGGGATCCTGTTGGCCGGGGTGGCCGGGGCCGGGAAATCCACCCTGGCCCTGCGCCTCGTGGGCCGGGGGCTGGATTTCGTGTCCAACGACCGCCTGCTGGTGGGGCAGGGAGACCCACAGCCCCGCATGTACGGCCTGGCCAAGATGCCGCGCATCAATCCCGGCACGGCCCTGGCCGACCCCGCCCTGCGCCGGGTGGTTCCCGAGGCCGAACGCGCCGCCTACGCGGCCCTGCCCCAGGACAGGTTGTGGGAGGTGGACCGCAAATACGACGCGGTCATCGACGATCTCTACGGTCCCGGCCGGTTTCGCCTGGCCACGGACCTGGCCGCCGCGGCCGTGCTCACCTGGCGGCGCGGCGGCGGCAGGACGCACGTCAGCCGCGTGGACCTCTGCGCCCGGCCCGATCTGCTCGGCCGCATCATCAAGCGCCCGGGCATCTTTTTGGGGTCCGACCGCAACCCGGCCCACGACCCGGAGACGTTTTCCCGCCGCTTGCGCGGCCTGCCGGCCTTCGAGTTCTCGGGCGGCGTGGACTTCGCCGCCGCAGAAGATGCCCTGTTGGCCTTTCTGGAAGATTCGCCATAACCATTTCCTCCTGCGTTGTTTCATCCGTCCGTCTTGTCACTCCCGTGATTTTATGGTTTTTTATCCTGCCGCCATGACGCAGGGCCTTCCACCATTTCACCCCCGTGTCGGCACGAGAGACGGCCATGAACACGCCCCCCCCGAATACCTCCCGTCCGGCCGAGGACATGCGCCAAAAACGCATCCTGGTCGTCGAGGACGACCCCGTCTCCGCCCAGGTCATGGCCAAGCGCCTGGACATCCTCGGGTTTTTGTGCGCCGGGATCGCCGGCGATGCGGACACGGCCCTGGACATGGCCCGGGATCGCACCCCGGACTTGGTGCTCCTGGACATCCGCATCCCCGGGAGCATGGACGGCATCGGCCTGTGCGACGTCCTGCAGCGCGTCCACGGCATCCCCGTGATCCTGGTCACCGCCTTCACCCAGGAGGAGATCACCGCCAAGGCCGCCGCCGTGACCCCCTACGGCCTGTTGTTCAAACCCGTGGATTTCTCCCAGTTGCGGGTGGCCATGGAGACGGCCCTGCGCAAGCGGGCCGAAGAGAACCTGCAGGAGAGCTCCGAGCGCTTCCGGGCCACCTTCGAACAGGCCGCCGTGGGTATGTGCCATGTGTTGCCTGACGGCCGCTTCCTGCGGGTCAATGAACAACTGTGCCGCATTCTGGGTTATTCCCGCCAGGAATTGTCCGATTGCAGCCTGCGCGAAGTGACCTTCCGGGACGACCTGGAGATGGCCGACAATGCCCTGCGCGGCATTCTTTCCGGCCTCACCGGAACCCACACCTTTGAAAAACGCCTGCGCCGCAAGGATGGCTCCATGATCTGGGGGCTGGTCACCCTGTCCCCGGCCCGGGAACCCTCGGGAAATATCCCGTACATCATCGCCGTGATCCAGGACGTGACCCAAAGCCACCGCGCCGCCGAGGAACTGCGGGAGAGCGAGGAGACCCTGCGCAAGATCCTGCACGGCATCCGCGCCGCCATCTTCATCGTCGATCCGGCAACGACGCACATCCTGGACGCCAACGCCATTGCCGAAGACCTCATCGGCGTTCCAAGGGACGCCCTTCTCGGCACACCCTGCTGCGCCCTGGGCTGGCAGGACAAGAGGGGGGTGAACATCTCAGGCCCCTGCCCATTTTCCGGCGGCACCCTGGTCCATGAGGAAATGCGCCTGCAAAAACCCGACGGCCGGGTGGTGCCGGTCATCAAGACGGTGATCCCGGGCATGCGCCGGGGAACGCCCGTTTTCTACGAGATCGTGTTCGACATCACCGAGCGCAAGGCCCTGGAACGGCGGCTGTCCATCGCCCAGAAGCTCGAATCCATCGGCGAACTGGCGGCCGGGGTGGCCCATGAGATCAACACCCCCATCCAGTACATCGGCGACAACCTGCATTATCTGCAAGACGCCTACGCCGACCTGCGCGCCGTCCTGGACGCGGCCCTGGCCGTGGCGGACCTGCCCGCCGTCCGCGCTGCGGCGGAGGCGCAGACGGGAAGGGTGGACGCGGCCCGGGAGGCCGCCGACCTGGAGTTTTTGACCGAAGAGGTGCCCAAATCCCTGGAACAATCCCTGGAGGGCGTGGAGCGGGTGGCCTCCATCGTGCGGGCCATGAAAAAATTCTCGCACCCCGGCGGTGAGGAAAAGACCGCCGTGGACATCAACAAGGCCGTGGAAAACACCGTCCTGGTGGCCAGGAACGAATGGAAGTACGTGGCCGACGTGGACACCGACCTGGACGCCGGGCTGCCGCCCGTGCACTGCCTGCCCGGGGACTTCAACCAGGTGATCTTAAACGTGCTGATCAACGCCGCCCACGCCATCGGCGATGTGGTGCGCGACACCTCGGAAAAAGGCCGCATCACCATCGTCACCCGGCGGGAGGGGCCCCTGGCCCGGCTGTCCATCTCCGACACGGGCACGGGCATCCCGGAAAAGAACCGGGAGAAGATCTTCGACCCCTTTTTCACCACCAAGGAGGTGGGCCGGGGCACCGGCCAGGGGTTGGCCATCGTGCACGACATCGTGGTGGAAAAGCATGACGGGACCATCGACGTGGAGTCCGAGATGGGCAAGGGGTCGACCTTCCACATCCGCATTCCCATCGGCAAAGACGCCGCGGACGGGAGGCCGCAATGACCAAAAAACGCATCCTGTTCGTCGACGACGAGCAGCACGTGCTCGACGCCCTGCGCCGCATGCTCCACCACATGCGCGGCCAATGGGACATGCGGTTCGCCACGTCGGGGAAAGCCGCCCTGGGGATTCTCGCCACCGCGCCCCAGGACGTGATCGTGGCCGACATGCGCATGCCGGGGATGGACGGCGTCACGCTGCTCGACGAGGTTCGCAAAAGCCATCCCGGCACCATCCGCCTGGTCCTGTCCGGACATTCGGACACCTCCACGGCGCTGCAGTCCGTGCGCCACGCCCACCAATTCCTGCTCAAACCCTGCCGGGCCGAGGAACTCACGGCCGCCATCGACCGGGCCACCACCTTTCAGGACATTTTTTCCAACGAGGCGGTCAGGACCGTGGTGGCCAGGATCGAGACCCTGCCCAGCCTGCCCCGGACCTATCTGGAGCTTCTGCAGGAACTGCGGCGGGAGGAGCCGTCGCTGCGGGTCGTGGGGGAATTGGTCAACCAGGACGTGGGCATGTCCGCCAACATCCTCAAACTCGTCAATTCGGCCTTTTTCGGCCTGCGCACCCACGTGTCGAGTCCCACCCACGCCGTGAACCTGCTCGGCACCGAGATCATCAAGGCCCTGATCATCTCCCTGCACCTGTTTTCGCGGTTCAACATGGACCGTTTCCCGGAATTCTCCCTGGAGCTGCTGTGGAAACACAGCCTGACCACGGGCCTTTTCGCCAAGACCATCGCCCAGGCCGAGGGATGCCGGTCCCAGGAGGTCGACGACTGTTACATCTCGGGGCTCCTGCATGACGTGGGCAAGCTCCTTTTGGCCGCCAACTTCGAGGAGCGCTACCAGGAGGTATTGTCCCGCAGCCGGACCGAACGGCGTACCGTGCACGACATGGAAAAAGAGGTGTTCGCGGCCTCCCACGCCGAGATCGGGGCCTATCTGCTGGGCCTGTGGGGACTTCCCGAGAACGTGGTCATGGCCATTTTCTCGCACCATGCGCCTCCCGCGACCCCGGTTACGGGGTTTTCCACCCTCCTGGCCGTGCATGCCGCCAACGGCCTGGAGCACGAACTGGTGGTGCTCAACGCCGACTACGCTCCCCACCCCATGGATACCGCCTTCCTGGACGCCTCGGGCATGGGACACCGGCTCGATGCCTGGCGGCAGGCCTGCGCCACGCAGCTCACGGAGGAACTCCATCTTGAACGAAAAGATCCTCTTCGTTGACGACGAGTCCAACATCCTGGACACCTTCCGCCGGGGACTGCGCAAGCGGTTCACGGTGGAAACGGCCCTCGGCGGAAAGGAAGGCCTGTTGCGCCTGCGAAACTCCGGCCCCTATGCCGTGGTGGTTTCCGATCTCAAGATGCCCAAGATGGACGGCATCCAGTTCCTGTGCCAGGTGCGCGAGATGTCCCCGGCCACCGTGCGCATCATGCTCACCGGCCATGCGGACCTGGAGGCGGCCATCGCCTCGGTGAACGAGGGACACGTCTTCCGGTTTTTGACCAAGCCCTGCGATGTGGGCACCCTGGTCAAGACCCTGGAGGCTGCCCTGGAGCAATACCGGCTGATCACCGCCGAAAAGGAACTGTTGCGGGGCACCCTGCGCGGCAGCATCAAGGTGCTGGTGGAGATTCTCTCCCTGGTCAATCCCGAGGCCTTCGGCCGCAGCGAGCGCATCAAGCGGCTGGTCGTGAGCACCGCCCGGGAACTGCGCCTGCGGCACATCTGGCGGCTGGAGCTGGCGGCCATGCTCTCCCAGATCGGCTGCGTGTCCATCCCCGAGGATATCCTGTCCAAGAAGTATTCCGGCCAGCCCCTTGGCCCCGAAGAGGAACAGATCTACGGCATGCACGCCTCCATCGCGGTGAAGCTTCTGGAAAACATCCCGCGCATGGAGGAGATCAACGACATCATCGCCCACCAGTCGGATGCCTATGCCGGGGACGAGGCCCAGCCCATGGGGGCGCGCCTGCTCAAGCTGGCCCTGGATTTCGACGACCTGGAACAACGGGGATTGAGCCGGGAGGAGGCCATCGGCGAGATGCGGGATCACCCCGAACGTTACGACCCCGCTGTCCAGACCGCCTTCGAGCGGGCCGTCTATTTCGAAGAGGGCTTTTTGCCCAAGCGACTCCCCATGCGCGAACTGCTGCCGGGGATGATCCTCGGCGCCGACGTCAAGACCGTCTCCGGCCTGCTGCTCCTGGCCAAGGGGCAGGAACTGACGGAGCTGGTGCTGGAGCGCCTGATCCGGCTTGCCGGAACCTATGGGGTGCGCGAGCCGGTCCTGGTCCTGACGCCCATCCATTGACCGCCGTGGGGAGTGATCCTGAAAATCCGCCTTCGCAACACGCCGACCAACCGGAAAAAGGAGCGACCATGCGCGTGCATGCTGAGAAAAAAGGGAACTGTGTGGTGGTGGAGGTCGGTACGGCCGAGGTGAACCTGACCGTATCGGAGGATTTCAAGGAAGCGGTTCTCGATCACTACGCCAACCTGGGAGCCGGCGATCTGCTGCTCGACCTCAACCAGGTGAACTTCATGGACAGCAAGGCCATCGGGGCCATGGTGGCCGTTCGCAAGGCCGTGGCCGCCCGGGGAGGCCGCATGGGCATCTGCGCCTTGCATCCCCACGTGCGCAAGGTGGTGGGCGTGGTCACCCTGGGCACCATCTTCGACATCTTCGAAACGCGGCAGGAGGCCGTGTCGGCCTTGTGCGGCGGGGCCTGACCCCGGCCTCACACGCCCGTCACCCGGGCGTACAGTCCGTGCGGCGGATGGCCAGCATGGCCATGTCGTCGGTGAGGCGCCCCTTGCAGAACGGCAGGGCATGGTCGATGACCCGGCCGATGAGTTCGCGCGGCGGGAGACCCGGCGACAGGAGCTCCATCAGGCGCTTTTCCCCGAAAAACTCCCCCGTGGGCGAGCGCAGTTCCGTCACGCCGTCGGTCAGCAGGAAAAGCGTGGCCCCCGGCGGAAACGGCACGGCCACGGTCTGCCAGGTGAAGTCCTTGTGGAACCCGAGCCCCGGCCCCGTGGGCCCGAGGGTGGCCGTGGACCCGCCCAACACATAGGCCGGGGCATGTCCGGCGGAGAGGAACCGCAGGGTGCCGGACGCGCGGCTGACGGCGGCAAAGGCCAGGGTCACGTACATGTCCAGGTCGCCGCCCGCCAGCAGGTCGTAGAGCATGCGGTTGAGCTCGGCCACCATGTCCGCCGGGTCCGGCCGGGTCGCGGCCAGGGAATACAAAAGGCCCTTGCACACGGCCATCAGCAGGGCCGCCGAGGCCCCGTGGCCGCTGATGTCGGCCATGACGATGCGCACGGTCTCCCCGTCGTCCCAGGCGTCGTAGAAATCCCCGCCGATCTGTTCCTGGGCCTGATAGACGGCGCTGGCCTCGAAGCCGGGAAACTCGAGGCGCTGGGGCAAGAGCTGGCTCTGCACGTGCCCGGCCAGATACTGCTCGCGTTCGAGCAGGGCGTTTTTCATGCGCAGTTCGCGGGTCAGGGCGGCAAGGCGCAGATGGGTGTCCATGCGGGCCAAAAGCTCCCGCTTTTCGTAGGGCTTCTGCACGAAGTCGTTGGCGCCGGCCTCGAAGGCCTCCACCCATTTTTCGCGATCCGTTTCGGTGGATAAAAAAAGGATGGGGATGTCGGCGTGCTGGGGGTCCTCCCGGATGCGCCGGATGGCCTCGATGCCGTCCATGCCGGGCATCATGAGATCCATGAGGATCAGGTCCGGGACCGTACGCTGCACGATCTCCACGGCGCGCAGGCCGTCCCCGGCCTCCACGATCTCGATATCCGCCAGCACGGCGATATGTCGTTTGATCATGTCGCGGACGATGCGGTTGTCGTCCACGACGAGCACCCTGGGCATGGCTGACGCCCCCCTGATCGCGGGACTTCTACACCAACCGCAGGCATCGCGCCAGCCCCGGCCCGTCATATGCGGCAGATCCTGCCGCCGGGCATCGGCCCGGGGCTTGCAGGGATTATCTCCAGGTGGCGGGAACGCCGGGCGGGCAATGCCCCGGCGACGCAGGGAGGACGGCCATGCTGGGAATGCTCTTTTTGGGATTCGTCTTGGGGACGGCGAGTGCGCTTTTTTTGTGCGAGGTGTGGTTTTCGGCCCGGGGCGGCCGCCCGCAGTAAGAGCGGGGCGCGGGACGCCTACAGGTAGAGCAGCACCAGATAATAAAACGCCAGGGCGGCGGAATAAAACACCTTGTCGGCCTTGGTCATGAGTGCCCCCGTTTTGTCGCGGCGATGGCGGCCGGTGACGGCCCGCCGGGCCGCCCGGCCTGATGCGCCGGGAGAATTCCCGACGCCCGCGCGGAAAATGTCTTGCCAACAACCAGGGCTTTTTGTAAAGACCCCTTTCCGGCGCCGAGGTAGCTCAGTCGGTAGAGCAGGGGACTGAAAATCCCCGTGTCGGCAGTTCGATTCTGTCCCTCGGCACCAGGAATTTTCAAGGGGTCAGGCCACACGCCTGACCCCTTCTTCTTTCGCTAACCAACTGAACTGCCGACGTTTTTTAAATCAATCCATTCTTGAATGCCGCTCACTGATTTGGATCGCTACTCCTTCGTCTGATGTAAATGCTGGCGATAAAGCAGACCGCTCCGACGACAAAACCAAGGGCCTCTCCCTGAAAAATGCCAATCAATACAGATTCTCGACTGAGCTCTTCAAGCCAATTCGCAACCCGTGTGAGCATGCCTGTAGACAACCGCGCGCCAGCTTTACAACACGACGGCTCCTGCTTCGCGCAGGCGCGGTTTGCCATGCAGTTGAGTTTCCAGGGGCAGCCATAGCGGGGCAGGTGGTCACGAGGAACGATGGCGGGGGCCTCGGCCTCAAGCGAGGCGACCAGCGCGTCAAGAGGGGAAATCTCGGATACCATGGGTACCTCCAAACAAGGTTTCCCATGGTGTAGGGAGGGGGATATGCAGTAGCTTAGCTACTGCAATGCAGTTACTTAGCCTTGCTTTTTTTTCTTACCTCGATGACGTAGCGTTTCAACGATTCTGAGGTGATGGACTTTTCGTTGCCCGTTGAGTCCTCGATCTGGATAATTCCTTCGCCGTCAACGTAAACCTCGAAGCCTCCCGCTTGATACGGACTATCGGAAGTGTATTTCTTGAGCCAGTGCCACACCCCCTTAAAAGATGTGTCGCCAGTTTCCGCAATCGCGGTTTCCACGGCAAGGAAAACGCCCTTGAGCCGCTTTTTTGCATGGCTCCCCTTGATCTGCCCTGCCCTCCGATAGATGCCCTGGATCAACGTCCCGCGTGTGTGCGCCCCCATTGCGGATGTTACAATCCGCATCATCGCCAATATGGCCTTTGTTGTATATCCTTCAGATATGTATTCCTTGATCCTGTCGCATTGCAAAACAACTTCTCGTGCAAAAAGCACGTCTGCTGCAAGCGTACACACCTTATAGTCTTTTTTGTGTTCAACCGTTCTGCCGTCTGGCATGGTTATGTGTCTTATGCGCCATTGATATTCCGAATGATCCTCAACCATGTTGACGATTTTTGCATAACTATCGGGATATCCCCTTGACCTTATGAGGTCGAGTGCGTCTTTTTCATACTGCCGGATGATGAAAGCAAGGCGCTCCTCTTCATCTGGGTAGGAATCCTCTTCGATTGTGTCAAATGGGCTTGCAATGGCTTGTTCTGCCAGAAACGTTTTAGCATGGACACGGTTGAGACAGTCTGTTTTGCCTTTAGACATGCATCCTCCCTGTCGGATTCCCTGAATACTCCCCCGGCAGACGACGCAGGGACGCCGCCTTTCGGTCCGGCTCATGCCGCCGTTAGTGGTCGCGGGAAATGCCTGTTCACTTTTTCTTGCGCTTTTTCCCTGTAAACAGCCGCCAGTCGTCTTTGCGAAGGCGCAGCCCCGGCCACCAGCGTATGGCGATGATGACCGCCAGGAGCAGGAGCAAATAGATGAGGTGCAGCGCGTCGGATCGGTTCATCATGAAGCGGCGGCTACACGGCCAGCAAGCGCCGGGGGTCGATGTTCAGGGCCTCGGCCAGCAGGCGGGCGTTTTTCTTGCCGATGGGGCGCTTGCCGTTCTCCATTTCGGAGATGTGGCGGCGCGGGATGCCGGTTGCCTGGGCAAGGGCGGCCTGGGTCATGTCCTCGCGGTACCGCGCCCCGGCCAAAAAGACGCCGGGCAATTCCGCATCCTGAAAGGGCAGCACCTCCCGCCACGGCCTGGACGGCGCTTCCCGGGCCTCGAAGCCAAGGCCGCGCAAAAGGTCCACGGCCTCCTGGCGCCTGGCCGCCGGGCCGGTAAAGCAAAGCTCCACGGCGTCAGTAGGGGGCTTTTTCGTGAGTGCCTGCATAGACCACCTCGATGACCTTGATTTTTCCGGCCACGTCTTCCCACACGGCCACATACGTGGGGCGGCCTTTCTTCAGGTGGCAATGGTGCCGGTTCCCGGGCAGCCTGGAATAGTTCGGCCAGTCTCCGCGCACCGGACCGCCCGCCTCAATGTCCGCAATCAGAAGGGCCAGGGCTTTTTGAACCTGCCCCGGCAGGCGAGTGACCCGCTTTTCGGTCTTGGCCGCGATGGTGACTCTCCAGTCCATGGCCTCCCCTTGAAGAGAACTGTACCAATTTTTAGTACATAGTCAAGATGCTGTCCGGGCTATCCTTCAACCCTTTTCCGGAATGGCGTCACCCTGCCGGGCTTGGCCTCCACGGCAACCCCGAGGCCGGCCACGGCGCGGGCCTTAGGAAGCTCGTGGGCATAAGCTTCCATCTGCCGCCTTCTGAGTTCTTGGACGCGAGTTCTCCGGGTTCCCCACGAGGCTTCTTTTCGAGCATGACGGCCCGTTGCGGCGTCATTGAGAAATGCCTGTTCACTTTTTCTTGCGCTTTTTCCCTGTAAACAGCCGCCAGTCGTCTTTGCGAAGGCGCAGCCCCGGCCACCAGCGTATGGCGATGATGACCGCCAGGAGCAGAAGCAGTGAGATGAGGTGCAGCGCGTCGGATCGGTTCATGATGGAGGCTGCGGCAGCGAGCGAAAGGAACGTTCGCCCTCCTTCTTCCGGTATAAAGAGCCCCTTGGATGTATGAGCAGCCGCCCGACGCTTTCCCGCTTGATGGTGCGGTAATAGTCCCGGCTTTCTCCAAGGATGTCATTGATGACGAGGGCCATGATTGCGGTTCTCCCAGGACTGATTTACCGCCCGAAAATGCGAAAAGTCAATTTGTGGCGGTAACCATGCGGCGGCCGTCCCCGGCCCCGCGCGTCTCGTCGTCAGGGACGGAAGCCGTGGGCAAAGTCCGGCGCGTAGAGGCGCGAGCGGGTCGCGGCGTCCAGGTGCGGCAGGATCAGGAAGACGGCCTGCCGGGTGATGCCGTGGGCATGGACGTCGCGGGGCAGGGTGTCGATGGTGCTGAAAAAGGTCTGCTCGTCCGGCCAGCCCAGGCGGCAGGCCACGCCGACGGGCGTGTGCGGATCGAGGCCGGCCGAAAGGAGCTCCCGCTTCAGGCCCTCGGGATCATTCGCCGAAAGATACACGGCCAGGGAGCTTTTATGCGCCGCCAGGGCGCGCAGGCTCTCGGCCTCGGGAACCGGCGTGCGCCCGGCCAGCCGGGTCAGGATGAGCGTCTGGGTGGCCTCGGGCATGGTGAACGACACCCCGAGCGCCGCAGCGGCGGCCGCCGCCGAGGTCACGCCCGGAATGATCTCCCAGGCGACGCCGTCGCGCGTCAAAAGCCGCGCCTGCTCGGCCACGGCCCCATACAGCGACGGATCGCCGGTATGCACCCGGGCGGCCACCTGCCCGGCCCGCACGGCATCCGCCAAAAGGGCATGCGTCTCCTCCAGGGTCATGTCCGAGGAATCGAACACCCGCGCCCCATCGCGCGCCCCGGCCACCACCTCCGGCGGCACCAGCGACCCGGCGAAAAGCACCAGCCCGGCACCGGCGATCACCCGCGCCGCCTTGAGCGTCAAAAGCTCCGGATCGCCAGGCCCCGCGCCGATGAAGAAGACCTTGGGGGAAGAGGGGAATCGGGAGGGAACCCCCTTTTGAAAAAGGGGGTTCCCTCCCGAACCCTCCCTCCCCGAAAACTTTCGACGGTTTTCGCTTGGCATATCGTTATTTGCTCCTGACATCAGCACCGGGCGCACCGGGCGCACCGCCTGCGGCTTCGCCGCAGGCGGTGCCGTACGGGGGGTCCAGGGGGACAGTGTCCCCCTGGTGGGAGAGGGGTCCGGGGAGAGGGCGAAGCCCTCTCCCCGGACACGAGAAACACGGGGTTGTCGGGGGTGAGGCGGTGGTGGCGGCCCAGGGGGGTTTCGGTGGACGTCTGGATGTGGGTGGTCCGGTATGTCCAGGCGTGCTGGGCGAAGAAGGCCCGGGCGTGTTCCAGGGTGGCCAGGAGCGTGGCGGCCACGATGATGCGGCCGTTCGGCGCGAGGCGTTTGGCGGCGGCCTCCAGGATGTGCGGGGCCTGGGAGAGGCCGCCGCCGAGGAAGATGCGATCCGGATCGGGCAGGCTTTCGAGGGCGCCGGGCAGGGCGGCCAGGATGGGGGTGACGGTGAGGGCCCCGGTTTTCTGGATGTTGCGGCGCAGGTGTTCGAAGCGTCCGGGGTGTTTTTCCACGGCGAAGACGCGTCCTTCGGGGCACAGCATGGCGGCCTCCAGGGCCACGGAACCGGTCCCGGCCCCGAGATCCCAGACCACGTCCGTGCGGCGGACGCCGAGCAGGGCCAGGGCTGCGGCCCGGGCCGGGAGCTTGGTGAAAACCGTGTCGTCGCGGGAGAGGGACGCATCCGGGAGGCCCAGGGTCAGGGTGGTTTCCGTGGCCCGGACGCGTTCGAGAAGGACCAGGTTCAGGGGCGAGAAGGCGTCGTGTGGCAGGTTGGCGGCCACGGGGAGCGTCAGGCTGGTGTGCTTTTCATCGGGCAGGCCCATGTTTTCGAAGACGTGCAGGGCAAAGGCGTCCCCGGCCCGGTGCAGCACGGCCCGGGCCAGGACCGGCGGGGTGTTGACGGCGTCGGTCAGCACGGCGGCCTGTCCGGCCCGCATGAGGGCCTGGTACAGGGCAATATGGTCGCTGCGGCCGTGCAGGCTGACGGCCGGGATGTCCTGCCAGGGACGCCCCAGGCGGGCGGCCATGGCCGACAGGGCGGTCACGTTGGGGAAAAAGCGTAGGGCTTTCGGGGTGAAGCGGGAAAGGAGCGTGTGGCCGATGCCGAAAAAAAGCGGATCGCCGTCGGCCAGGACCGCCACCTGGCCGCCTGCGGCGCGGCGCTCGGCCAGGGCGTCCAGGATGGGGGCCAGGGGGGCGGCCAGGGCGATCTTTTCGGCCGGATGTCCGGCGAAGGCGGCCAGGATGCGTTTCCCGGCGGCCAACACCGTGGCCTTGTCCACCAAGGCGGCGGCCTGGGGGGGGATGGCGGGCGCGCCGATGCCCACGCCGACGACGAGCAGGGGATGTGCCGTGTTGCCCATGGCCCTGGTGTGTACATGGCGGCTGGCCCGGGGTCAAAAGGGCGTTTGCCGCCGCGTGCCGCGGGGCCGCATCCGGGGGTTTGCGTCTGCGGGCTTCCCGGGGTATGCAGGAAGATGAAGACCAATGCGCCAGGGGCACCCGGCCCGGCGCACAACCCTGCACGTCAAGCGGAGAGCGTCATGCACGACATAACCCCCACCCAACGCCTGCACCTGTGGCTGGAATCCGGCCAGGACATGTTTCTGGGGCTCGGCCGGGTCCAGCTTCTTGAGCGCGTGGAGGAATACGGTTCACTGAACAAGGCCGCCCAGGCCATGGGCATGTCCTACCGGGCCGCCTGGGGCAGGCTCAAACGCTCGGAGTCCGTGCTGGGCGCGGCCCTGGTGGAGAAGTCCGGCCCCAAGCAGGGGTTTCGCCTGACGGAACTCGGGCGCGACCTGGTGAAGCGTTTCCGGGACTGGCACGCCGAGGTGGAGGCCTTCGCCCTGGACCGGGCGCGGCAGACGTTCCCCTGGCCCGTGGAGCCCTTTGACGAGCCGTGTCCGGCGGATATCCCCGGCGATCCCGATACATCACGCCGCTGCTGATGCCCTTAAGCCTGCGCATCGCCCTTTCCTCGCTCTCCACGCACAAGCTGCGCACGGTGTTGGCCATGCTCGGGGTCTTTCTGGGCGCCCTGGCCCTGACCGGGGTGCGCCACGTCTCCGAGGCCATGGTGCGCAAGGCCGAGATCGAGACGGAAAAGCTCGGCCCCAACCTGCTCATGGCCATGTCCGGCAAGCTGCGCTTCTCCCGGGGCGACTCCCGCACCCAGCCCTCCCACAAGAATTTCCGGGTGACCGACGCCCTGGCCATCCTGCGCGGCCTGCCCGCAGCCGTGCGCGGCGTGCCCTACATCTCCAAGACCGAGCACATCCGGGCCGGGAACACCCGCGTGGCCTGCCAACTGGTGGCCACCTGGCCGGATTATCCCCTGGTGCGGGCCTTCGTGCCGGAGATCGGGCGCTTTTTCACCCAGGAGGAAGAGGATTCCCGGGCCATGGTCTGCGTGCTGGGGCGCACCATCGCCACCCGGCTTTTCGGCGGCCCGGAAAAGGCCATGGGCCAGCGCGTGTTTCTCTACCGGGCGGGGCTGACGGTCATCGGGGTCATGGAGGAGAAGGGGGCCGACCTTTCGGGGGCGGACCAGGACGAACAGGTCTTCGTGCCCCTGTCCACCCTCATGCGCCGCCTGGACAACCGCTGGCACATCACCGGGGTCTACATCCAGCTTGCCGACGGCTCGGACTTCGAGGCCGCCAAGGCCACGGCCGAGGCCATCCTGCGGCGGCAGCACGGCGTGGGGCCGGACACCGCCAAGCCCGACGACTTCACCGTGCTCACGGCCAAGGACACCATGCGCCTCAAACAGGAGGCCCTGGATCTGGTGCAGACCCTGGGGATCATCAGCTCCAGCCTGTCGTTCGCCGTGGGGGGGCTGGGCATCCTGTCCATCATGGTCCTTCTGGTGCGGGCGCGGCGCATGGAGATCGGCATCCGGCGGGCCGTGGGGGCGCGCCGGACGGACATCGTGCGCCAGTTTCTCATCGAGTCCGGGGTCATGTCCTGCCTCGGCGGCGCGGGGGGCGTGGCGGCCGCCCTGGCCCTTTTGCTCGTGGTCTACCGGTTCGGCAATTTCCCCTACGTCTTCGACCCCTGGCTCATCCTCCAGGCCCTGGCCGGATCGGCCGCCCTGGGGCTGGCCGCCGGGGCCTACCCGGCCTGGCAGGCCGGATCGGTGCAGATTCTCGACGTGTTGCGCAACAAGGAATAGGCGAAGGGGCGCGCATGGAGCCGTCGTACCTTGCCCTGGCCTTGTCCGGCGAGCTGGCCCGGCGGGCCGAGGCCGCCGTGGCCCGGCTGGCGGCCTGCGACCTGTGCCCCCGGCGCTGCGGCGTGAACCGCCTCCGGGACAAACGCGGTTATTGCGGCATCGGCCGCCGGGCCCAGGTGGCGTCCTACGGACCCCATTTCGGGGAGGAGGACGTGCTCGTGGGGCCGGGCGGCTCGGGCACGATCTTTTTCGCCGGATGCAACCTGGGCTGCGTTTTTTGCCAGAACTGGGACATCAGCCACCACAGCCGCCCGGAATGGGAGACGGAACCGGCCGGGCTGGCCGGGATCATGTATGAGCTGGCCGGCATGGGGGTGTCGAACATCAACCTCGTGACCCCCAGCCACGTGGCGCCCCAGATTCTCGAGGCCCTTGTCCTGGCCGCGGGCCAGGGGCTTTCCCTGCCCCTGGTCTACAACACCGGCGGCTACGACGACCCGGACACCCTGGCGCTCCTCGACGGCGTGGTGGACGTCTACATGCCGGACGTGAAAATCCATGATCCCGACGCGGCGGCGGCGTATCTTCTGGCCAGGGACTATCCGCAATGGGCCGCCAAGGCCGTGGGGGCCATGCACGCCCAGGTGGGCGACCTGGCTGTGGATGCCGACGGCCTGGCCCGGCGGGGGCTTTTGGTGCGGCACCTGGTCCTCCCCGGCGGACTGGCGGGCACGGCGGCCTGGATGGATTTCCTGGCCCGGGAGGTGTCGGCCGCGACGTTCGTCAACATCATGGATCAATACCGGCCCTGCGGCCAGGCCCACGGACATCCGGCCCTGGCCCGCGGCCTGGAGCCCGGGGCCTGGCGTGCGGCCGTGGATGCGGCCGCCCGGGCCGGGATCACGCGGATCGCCGACCGGGGCGAGGCGTTTTTCGCCCGGCTGCTTGCCCATCTGGGCCGCTGACGCCCCGACGGCGACGCCTCCGGGGACTGATCCCGGCCGGGCGGAGAAGGGCGGCATCGCAAACATTCATGCGTTTCAAAAACAAACCTGATGAAAAATACATGAAAATTCGTAATGTTACAAACATGTCACGAAAAAAATGTCACAATATTGTAAAATTTTACCATTTTATTCCCTTGCCTCGGTCTGGAAATCCCCTTAACAACCCCTTGGCGCACACTGGCCGGTTCGTATTCCGGTCCAAAACACACAGTGACGGAGGAACAGAGATATGGCGGTATTCAATTGCAAAAACGCTGACGACGTGCTCAAGGCGGTCAAGGATTACAATGTTTCGTTCGTGCAGTTCTGGTTCATCGACATCCTGGGCGTGCTCAAAAGCTTCCAGGTGACCCCGCGCGAGCTGGAAGTCGCCTTCGAGGAAGGCATGGGCTTCGACGGCTCGTCCATCACCGGGTTCACCAAGATCCAGGAAAGCGACATGGTCGCCTTCCCGGACCCCACCACCTTCCAGCTGGTGGCCTGGCGCCCCTCCGACCGTCCCGTCGCCCGTCTGTTCTGCGACATCAAGCTGCCCGACGGCACCCCCTTCGTGGCCGATTCCCGCTACATCCTGAAAAAGATGGCCAAAAAGGCCGCCGACCTGGGCTACACCTACTACGTCGGCCCGGAACTGGAATTTTTCCTGTTCGCCAACGCCAACGAGCCCAAGATCCTGGATCTCGGCGGCTATTTCGACGCCCCGCCCCGCGACATGGCCAATGACGTCCGCCGCGACATCATTTTCGCCCTGGAGAGCATGGGCATCGCCGTGGAATACAGCCACCACGAGGTGGCCCCCAGCCAGCACGAGATCGACCTGCGCTACAACGAGGCCGTGTGCATGGCCGACATGGCCATCACCTACCGCGTGGTGTGCAAGGAAATCGCCCGCAAGCACGGCTGTTACGCTTCGTTTATGCCCAAGCCCCTGTTCGGCGAGAACGGCTCGGGCATGCATGTGCACCAGTCCCTGTTCAAGGGCTCAAAAAACGCCTTCTTCGACGGCGCCGACCAGTACCACCTGAGCAAGGAAGCCAAGAGCTACATCGCGGGCCTGCTCAAGCACGCCCCCGAGTTCGGCCTGATCAACAACCAGTGGGTCAACTCCTACAAGCGCCTGGTGCCCGGCTACGAGGCCCCGGTGTACATCGCCTGGGCCCGCCGCAACCGTTCGGCGCTTATCCGGGTGCCCATGTACAAGCCCGGCAAGGAAGCCGCCACCCGCATCGAACTGCGCAGCCCCGATCCCGCCTGCAACCTGTACCTGTGCTTCGCGGCCATGCTCGGCGCGGGGCTTAAGGGCATCGAGGCGGGCTACGAACTGGCCGCCCCCATCGAGGAAAACATCTTCAAGATGAGCGAGGCCGAGATGGCCGCCAAGGGCATTTCCTCCCTGCCCGGCAGCCTGCGCGAGGCCATCGACAACCTGGAGAAGAGCGCGCTCATGCGTGAAGTCCTGGGCGACCACCTCTTCAACGCCCTGCTCGACAACAAGAAGGCCGAGTGGGACGCCTACCGCATGCAGATCACGGAATGGGAAATCGAGCGCTACCTGCCCATCCTGTAGTCCGTCTGAATGCGAACCGACTTGCCAAAGGCCGTCTCCTTCGGGGGGCGGCCTTTTTTCGTGCGGCGCGCCCGGGCCGTGGGGCAGGGGACGACCGCCCGGCACGGGTCCTGGGCGGCCCCGTGAATGCGGCCTTTTCCCCGGCCCGAACCGGCCCGAACCGGCCCGAACCGGCTCGAACAGGCTTAGCCCGGATCAGTCTGGCCCAAACCGGCCAAATCGGCCCGGATCGGTCCGGATCGGCGTGCCCCGAACCGTCCTGACCTGGAGAGATCCGCCACCCCTCCCGGATATGCCCTGTCGACCGGGGAGGGGGGAGCGTCGCCCGGCCCGGTACGCCGGGGGCACAGCCGACCATTTGCGACAAAAATGTAGGACGGAAGACCGCGATCCCTACGTTTTTGTAGGAATGGTCGAAGTCCGGTGAATTTAGCTTGTCATTTTAGAGTGTTATGATTTGGCTTCATTCTTGCTTTTAATGGAATATCCGATTGCCCGCGCGTATGCGGCGCGCGCCCTTCGGGGAGCGGCGTGTGGTGGCCCGGTGGTGCGGGAAAACAACTTTTCGAGGAGGTAGGGTTTATGAAACGGAGATGGACACTCTCCACAAAGGCGCTGACGATCGTGGGTCTGGCGGCGCTGGTGGCGCTGGTTCTTCCCGGCGTGGGTTTCGCCCAGGACGAGGCGCCCGAATTTCTGTCCCAGCAGAACGGCAACGTCATGTGGACGCTGATCGCCGCCATCCTGGTCATGTTCATGCAGGCCGGATTCGCCATGGTCGAGACGGGACTGACCCGGGCCAAGAACGCCGGCAACATCCTCATGAAGAACATGTTCGACTTCTCGGCCGGCAGCGTGGCCTTTTTCCTGGTCGGCTACGCGCTGATGTTCGGCGACGACATCGGCGGATTTATCGGCTTCTCCAATTTCGGCCTGTCCGAGGCCAATACGGCCGACGCCGACGGCCTGTGGGGCTACACCTTCTGGTTCTTCCAGTGCGTGTTCGCAGCCACGGCCGTGACCATCGTCTCCGGGGCCATCGCCGAACGCACCAAGTTCGTGTCCTATCTCTTCTTGAGCTTCCTGGTCACCGCCGTGGTCTATCCCATCTCCGGCCACTGGATATGGGGCGGCGGCTGGCTGTCCCAGCTTGAAGCGCCCATGATCGACTTCGCCGGGTCCACCGTGGTCCACTCCGTGGGCGGCTGGATCGCCATGGCCGGGGCCCTGGTCCTTGGGCCGCGCATCGGCAAGTACACCAAGGACGGCGTGGCCCGGGCCATCCCCGGCCACAACCTGCCCCTGGTGGCCCTGGGCGTGTTCATCCTGTGGTTCGGTTGGTTCGGGTTCAACCCCGGCTCCACCACCGCCGCCAACGGCAACATCGGCCTTATCGCCGTGACCACCAACCTGGCCGCCGCCGCGGCCGCCCTGTCCGCCATGGCCACGGCCTGGCTGCGCTACGGCAAGCCCGACGTGTCCATGAGCTTAAACGGCGTCCTGGCCGGCCTCGTGGCCATCACCGCCGGCTGCGCCAACGTCTCCCCCTGCGCCGCGCTGATCATCGGCCTGGGCGCCGGCGTCCTGGTGATCCTGTCCATCGAGTTTTTGGACAAGGTGCTCAAAATCGACGATCCCGTGGGCGCCATCTCGGTCCACGGCGTGTGCGGCGCCTTCGGCACCCTGTGCGTGGGCTTGTTCGCCAGCCCCGACTTCGGCGGCACGGCCGGACTGTTCTACGGCGGCGGCTTAAGCCAGCTCATCACCCAGATCATCGGCGTGGGCGCGGTCTTCGTGTGGTCCTTCGGCGCGGGACTGGTGCTCTTCGCCCTGCTCAAGATCACCGTGGGCATCCGCGTGACGGCCGAGGAAGAGCTCAAGGGGCTGGATCTGACCGAGCACGGCAGCGAGGCCTACAGCGGCTTCCAGATCTTCATCACCGAATAAGGGGGCTACCACCATGAAACTGATAATCGCCTATTTCAGGCCTGAACAGCTCAATGCCGTCAAGCAGGCCCTCTACGCCAAAAGCATTCACAGCATGTCCGCCACCAACATTGCCGGGTCCGGACGCCAGAAGGGCTACACCGAGACGTACCGCGGGGTCATGATCGAGGTGAACCTGCTCAAAAAAGTGCGCCTGGAAGTCGCGGTCAAGGACGAGAAGGTGGCCGAGGTCATGGACGCCATCAGCGCCGGAGCCCAGACGGGCAAGGAAGGCGACGGCATGATCTTCGTCCTGGACATCGCCGACGCCCGCCGCATCCGCACCGGTGAAACCGGGGCCGCCGTCTTCGGATAACCGCTAACATCCCGCCAGCGTGAAAACCCGGGGTGGACGCCAGTCCCCCCGGGTTTTTTTCCGCCAAAGAGGCCGGCGGCCCGGAAAAACGCGGACAATAGCGGCCTTGCCGCGCCGGAAACGGGCGGTTTGCACGCCGTCGGCCCATACCGGGGCCAGTCCCCCCGGTTTTCCATGTTCATGGCCGGAAAACGTTTTGCGCCCGGCCCCACCCGGTGCTAAAGAGGTTTCGTCCCGCCATTCGCGACAGGCCGACCCCGGCGGCAAGGAGTATCCCATGGCCGTGGAATGGGAAAAACACGACGACACCACCTTCTACATCAATCTGGCCAAGGCCCTCCTGGTGGCCGTGGTCTTCGACCGCATGGGCACGCCGGGCTGGAAGGTCCAGGTGGGCAAACGGTCCCTCAAGGACAAGTTCGCCACGGCCGAGGACGCCAAGAAGGTGGCCGTGGCCTATGCCGAGCGCGTCCTGAACCAGTGCCGGGAGGAGCTTGAAACCATGAAGTCCGCCGAGCCCCCTCCCAAAAAGGCCTGATCACGGACCGGGCGGCGGGCGGCACCTGTCCCGGGCCATGATCGTGACCGGAAGCGAGCCTCCCCCGCCAGACGCCGCACCCTGCCGCGTCCCGCCGCGTCCTAAAGGACGGCTGCGGCCCACGGCAGCGCGAGGCAATCGGGCTTTGACAACCCTTTTTCAGGATGCCATCATTTTTCCATGGAATTCGCACTGCTCAAAGAAATCGTCGTCATCTTCTGCCTGTCCATCGGGGTCATCTTCCTGTGCCACAAGATCCGCATCCCGGCCATCGTGGGCTTTCTGCTCACCGGCGTCCTGGCCGGGCCGCATGGACTGGGCCTTGTCGCTTCGGTGCACGAGGTCGAGACCGTGGCCGAGATCGGCGTCATCCTGCTGCTTTTCACCATCGGCCTGGAGCTGTCCATCTCGGAGCTGGTCAAGCTCAGAAAACCCGTTTTTCTGGGCGGCGCGGCCCAGGTGCTCCTGACCATCCTGGTCTTCGACGGCGCGGCCTCGCTTTTGGGCTTCGCCCCCGGCCAGGCCGCCTTCGCCGGGTTTTTGGTGGCGCTCTCAAGCACGGCCATCGTGCTCAAACTTTTGCAGGAGCGGGCCGAGACCAACACTCCCCACGGCCGCATCATCCTGGCCATCCTCATCTTCCAGGACTTGATCATCGTGCCCATGATGCTCATGGTTCCCTTCCTTTCCGGCCAGAGCGCGGCCCTGAGTTCGTCGCTTCTGATCATGACCGGCAAGGGCATCGGCGTGGTGCTCCTGGTCTTTTTCCTGGCCAGGAAGATCGTGCCCTGGGTGCTGGCGGCGGTCATGCGCACCCGCAGCAAGGAGCTGTTCCTCCTGACCACGCTCGGCATCTGCATGTCCGTGGCCTTTCTGACCGCGAGCCTGGGCCTGTCGCTCTCCCTGGGGGCCTTCCTGGCCGGGCTGATCATGTCCGAATCGGAATATTCCTTAAGCGCCCTGGAGGGCATCCTGCCCTTCCGCGACGTGTTCACCAGCCTTTTTTTCGTCTCCGTGGGCATGCTGCTCAACCTCACCTACTTCATCGAGCATGTGGACACGGTGCTCCTGGTCACGGCTGCGGTCATCGCGGGCAAGACCGTGCTCGGGGCCACGGCGGCCCGCATCCTGGGCTATCCCCTGCGCCCGGCGGTGCTGGTGGGGCTTTGCATCTGCCAGGTGGGCGAATTCTCCTTCGTCCTGGCCAAGACCGGCCTGTCCCAGGGGCTTATCGGCCCGGACCACTACCAGCTCTTCCTGTCGGCCAGCATCCTGACCATGCTGGTCACGCCCTTTTGCATCATGTTCGCCCCGGCCCTGGCCGACCGCATGGGGCGGCTGCCCCCTTTGTCCGCCGCCGCCGCGCCCTACCGGGAGCCGGCCCTGGAGGGCGGCCCGCACCGCGACTTGGCCGACCATCTGATCATCTGCGGCTTCGGCATCGGCGGCAAGCACCTGGCCCGGGCCGCCCAGGCCGCAGGCGTGGACTACACCATCCTGGAAATGAACCCGGACACCGTACGCGCCCAGGCCGCCAAGGGCGAGCCCATCGCCTACGGCGACGCCACCCACCCGGCCGTGCTCGAACACGCGGGCATCCACACGGCCCGGGTGCTGGCCATCGTGGTCTCGGACCCCGTGGCCATCCGGCGCATCACGGACACCGCCCGCAAGACCAACCCGGCCATCCACATCGTGGCCCGCACCAGATTTTTGAACGAGATCGGCCCTCTTCGGGAGCTTGGGGCCAACGACGTCATCCCCGAGGAGTTCGAGACTTCCATCGAGATCTTCACCCGGGTCATGACCAAGTACATGGTGCCGCGCATGGAGATCGAGAGGTTCGTGGAGGAGGTGCGCTCCGAGAGCTACGAGATGCTGCGCAACCTGGACATCCAGGGCGAGCCCATGGAGGCCCTGAAAAAAGGCTTCACGGGCCTGGACGTCAGCGCCATGACCGTTGAGGAAGGCTCCGTGCTCGACGGCAAGACCCTGGAGGAATCCGAGCTGCGCCGCACCCATGGCCTGACCGTGGTGGCCGTGGGCCGGGGGGAGCGGGTTTTTGCCAATCCCGACGGCACCCTGCGCTTCGCGGCCGGGGACGTGGCCTACGTGTTCGGCCCCCACGCCGACATCACGGCCAAGGCCGGGCTCTTCGCATCCAGGCGGCGTTTTTGGGAGGAGACGGCGTGAACGTCATCTTCCAGGTGATCCAGAACATCCTGCGCCGTAAGGAGCAACAGGCCGTCTGCCCGCACTGCGGCCATCCCCTGCCGCCGCCCGGCACCTCGTACGATCTGGATGAGTCGGGCGAACCGGGCGGCCAAAACGCCCAGAGCCCCGATGCGCCGCGCTGCCCGTCCTGCGGCCGCCCCTTTTCCGGCGACGACACGCCCTGAACCCCATCTGTAGCCATACGCATAACCCCGGCCATCCGCCCCAAGGAGTCACCGCCATGATCGACCGCGCATCCGCCCTGGAACTGCTCGCCTCGCGAAACCCGGAACGGCATCTGGCGTGCCACGCCCTGGAGACCGAGGCCATCATGGCCGCCATGGCCCGGGAGTGCGGCGAAGATCCCGAACTGTGGGGGATGACCGGGCTTTTGCACGACCTGGACTACCCCGACACCAAGGACGACCCGGCCCGGCACGGCCTTACGTGTGCCGCGCTGTTGGACGGCAAACTGCCGCCCGAGGCCATAAGCGCCATCGCCGCCCACAACAGCGAGCATACCGGGGTCATGCCCGCCACCCGCCTGGACTATGCGCTGCGCTGCGCCGAGTCCGTGACCGGGATCATCTCGGCCGCAGCGCTGATCAGACCCACCAAAATGGAGGGGCTGACCCCCAAGAGCATCAAGAAGAAGATGAAGGACAAGGCCTTTGCGGCGGCCGTGCGGCGCGAGAACATTTACGAATGCGACAAGGCGGGCATGGAGTTGGATGCGTTTTTGGCCACGGCCATCGCGGCCATGGCCGCCATCGCGCCCGAGGTGGGGCTGGGGTGACCCCCCCAAAAATACGTCCGTACGGCATGATCGGGAGAGGGTTACGCCCTCTCCCGAACCCTCACCCGGAAGAGGGATCATCCCGCTTTCCCCCGGACGCTGGGGGCGGGGAGGCAGGCTGATCCGGCGAACATTCCTGCGCCTCGACGCCCACAAGTTTTCCCGTCACGAAGGGCTGGGCCAAAAACGCCGCCAGCCCGGCCAGCATCATCCACATCCCGGCCAGGTAGCAGCCCTCGGACACCGGCCGCAGGGCCATGAGCGCACACGCCGCAGTGCACAGCAAAAGCCCGAGCACCTCCCCACGTTCCAGGGCCAGCCGCCTGGGACGGCCCACCCCGTCCTCCGGAACCGGAAATTCGAACCACACCCGGTTCCAGGCCAGGGAAAACCCCACCACCAGGACCGCCCCCCAGGCCATGTGCACGGGCAGGGCCAGCGTGTCGGCGGGCAGGGGCAGGATGGCCGGGATGGCCGCCGTGGCCGCCGCCGGAGGATGGTCGGCGTCGAAAACCTGCATGAGCGCCGCCGCCAGGGCCACGGCCAGCCCGAGGGTCAGCGGCAGGGCCAGGGCCGGGTCGGAGACCGCCCATTTCACGGCGAAGACCGCGGCAAGCCCGCCCACGGTGGATACGAAATGCCCGGCGATGACCTGCCGGGGCCGGGCCACGCGCAGATAGGCGCAGGCCGCGCTGATGAAGCAGGTGGCCGCCAGGGGCGGATAGAGCACCCCCACCCGGCAGGCCTCGGACACGGCCGCGACCAGGAACAGAAAAAACCCCGCCCCGGCCGATCCCCAGATCAGCCGCGACAGGGAGATGACCCCCGGCCCGTAGACGTCCTTGCGAAATTCCCTGCGGCACGGCGGCTTGAGACGTATCTGGATCATGGGCTGTCCCCCGGCCGGCTTCCGTCGCATGCAGGCGGTTCGTCTCGCGCGCCTGGCGCAACGCACTGGCGCTTCTTCAGAAAACCCCGCCCGTTCGACTGTGCAGCCCTGTGTTTTTCCGTGCTCCGGCCCCGGCGTGGCCCCGGCGGGGGCGCGGCCGGGCACATCCTTCGAGGATTCGCCCGGCCCGCCGCCCGTGCCGCTACCGCTTGGGAGTCTTCACATACAGGATCGACTGGGTGCTGCGCTTTTTGATCAGCGCCTTGCCCTCGGCCTCGGCGTGCATGAGCAGGATTTCCTTCTCGCCGAAGCGCAGGGCGTCGGCCAGGCAGACCTCCACGCACACCGGTTCCTGGCCGTGGATCACCCGGTCGTAACACAGGTCGCACTTGTGGGCGAAGTTGCCCGCAACGTCGAACTGGATCACGTCGTAGGGACACTTGGCCAGGCACTTTTTCGCGCCGGTGCAGGCCGCCTTGTCGATGCGCACGATGCCGGTCTGGACGTCCTTGGCGATGGCCCCGGACGGACAGGCCTTGATGCACGGCGGCTTCTTGCAGTGCTGGCACATGACCACCCAGAAGTCCTCGGCCAGGCCGGGATAGGTTCCGGTCAGTTCGCTCTCCACCCGGATATAATGGCTCATCTCGCCGGGCATGGCGTTTTCGTGGTCCACCAGGCCGTGATGGTTGCGGCAGGCGACGATGCAGGTCTTGCAGCCGATGCAGCGGTCGAGATCGACCATGATGCTGAGCTGTTTCATGGCGTGTTTCCCCCTACTTGTGGATGTTCACGCGGGTGGCCACGTGGGCTTCGCCGCCGCGCAGATCCTGCTCGTCCAGGTGCGATCCGGCGTCGGCGATCAGTTCGTTGTCCCCGGCCCAGTTCCCCCGCGCCGCCACCTTGCCCATGGTCTGGCCGAAGCCGTGGATCAGCCCGGCGCAGCCGGGCTTGATGCGCTCGGACAGGGCCACGGGCAGCCGGACCTGACCGGTGGACGAGGTCACGTTGACCGTGTCGCCCTCGGCGATGCCCAGCCGCCTGGCGTCTATGGGGTTTATGACCACGGGATTGGCGTCCAGGCCCGAGACCGGGTCGCGCAATTGGGCGTTGTTCTGGGACCAGGCCCCGGTGTTGTTCAAAAAGATGGTGCGGAAGTTCACCAGGATGAAGGGGAATTCCTTCTCGCCCCGGCGAAACTCCAGGGGCAGTTCGGGACTCGGCCACTGCTGCCCGATGTCCGCATACATCCGCCATTCCAGCTCGATCTTGCCGCTTGGGGTGTTGAACTTCCCGGCGTCTTCGTACTTGTGGAAGCCCGCCGTGCCCGGGGACCACAGGCCGCCGCCATCCATGAGCTTTTCGACGGACATGCCCACGCCCGACAGTTCGATGTCGTAGTATTCCAGGTCGTCCTTGAAGGCGAAGTATTCCGGGAACATGCGCTTGCCGAGTTCGATCATGACCCGGTTGGCGTGCCGGGTCTCGCCCAGGGGCTCGATGACCGGGCGGCACAGGGCCGCCGTGTGCCCGTAGTTGTACCACCAGGGCATGTACAGCATCTCCCAGCGCTCGAAGTTGGTCTGGTCCGGCAGGACCAGATCCGCCCACTTCATGGTTTCCGAGGGCAGGATCTCCGTGACCACGAACAGCTCCAGCTTGTAGTCGCCCTTCTCGTCGCGCATGGTCATGGCCTTGCGCCACTCCCCGGAGCCCATCTCCGACAGGGCCGGGTTGCACTCCGAGGCGAAAAAGACCTTGAGGGTTCCTTCCTTCACGGCCTGGGCCGCGTACCAGGTGGGCTCCAGGATGAAGTTGTAGTGGTCGAATTTGTCCTTGTTGGGGCCCGTGCGGTGATAGCCCAGTTCCTTGAGGTTGGGGGCCGGGGGCACGGGCGTGACCGGGGCCATGGGCGCGATCTCTGGCAGGGGCTGGCCGCCGGGGTTGTCCAGGTTGCCGGTGATGACCAGAAGGATGCTCCAGACATGCCCCCAGTCCATGGCGTTGCCATACATGATGGACTTGAAGGCATCGATGCACACGCTTTTGGCCTCGGCGCACATCGTGGCCAGCCTGACGATGTCCGCAGCGGGCACCTCGCAGATGCGGCTCATGTTCTCCGGGGTCTTGTCCTTGATGAAGTCCAGGAGCTTTTCCATGTCCCCGGGCCGCACCCACTTGTCGCAAAAGGCCTTGTCGTACAGGTCGTTCGTCAGCAGATAGTGGCACACGCCCAGGAAAAGCGCCGCGTCGCCGCCGGGCTTGATGGGGATCCACCAGTCGGCCTTGGCGGCCTCGGAGCGGAAGATGGGGTCGATGACCACCAGCTTCGCCCCGCGCTTTTTGGCGTTCAGGATGTCCCGGGGCACGCAGGCGTCGTCCAGGCAGCCGAAGGGATGCCGGCCCGAGAGGATCATGAGCCCGCCCTTGGGCACGGTGTAGTACATGGGGGCGATGTGGTGGTTGGGGAAGCAGCCGAAGGTGTGCAGATGGGCCATGATCTTGGCCGAGTCGCAATGCGGCAGCCCCGTGGAGATGAATCCCCCCACGGCGTTGACGAAACGCCACTTGGGGTCGGTGGTGGAGTGGGGGAACATGGAATAGGTGAACGTGTGGGCCTCGCCGCGCTGCCGCAGCTCGCGCAGCTTTTTCTCCATGATGTCCAGGGCCTCGTCCCAGGTGATGCGCTCAAACCTGCCCTCGCCGCGCTCGCCCACCCGCTTGAGGGGGTATTTCAGGCGTTCCGAGGAATACAGGGTGGTGATGCCGGCCATGCCCTTGACGCACATCTTGCCCCTGGCCCGGGGATTGCCCTTGACCTCCTTGACCACCCCGTCCTCGACGCGGGCCAGAATGGCGCATTCCGCCTTGCACTGGTAACAGACGGTGGGAATCCATTCGTTTCGGTGCATTTTGCCTGTCCTCCGTTAAGAATGTGCGCGTCATGCGGCCCCGGACGCCTGGAGACGGCGACCGGCCCGCCGCATGTGTGCCGCCCTTTTCTGGGAAAGAGCGTTTCCCGGGGCAAAGAGTTACCGTCTGGGCAAAAAAAGTTGCCAGGCGTCCGTGCACGGTGGCGCGGCGAGGCGGGTCAGGCGAAGTCCGGACAGACGAACCGGTCCAGATCCAAGGCGGGGGGGGCGGCCGCACCGCCGGAGGCGCGCCGCATGATGGGCAGAAACACCTCCATGCGTTCCCGGCGGGGCCGCAGGTCGTCGAAGGTGACCAGCCGTCCGGACAGGACCGAATGGGCCACTTCCCGGGCCACGCCGGTGCAGGCGGCCAGGATTGCGGCCCCAAGGCCCGGGTCGTTGCGAATCCTGTCCCGGGCGGCGGTCAGGGTGCGTACGTAATCCCGGACCACCCCGCCGTGGCGTCCGGCGAACTCCCTGCGCACGGCCAGGATGCAACAGGTGTGGCCGGGCAGGATGTCTTTCGAGAAATACACGGTCCGGCCGAGCTTTTCCTGAACGCACTTGGCCCCCCAGGGCTCGGCGCAGAAGAAGGCGTCGATCTTCTTGGCCCGCATGGAGGAGATGGCATAGGATGGATTGATGACCGACAGGCTCAGGTCGGCCAGTTCAGGCCGGGTGGCGGCCAGATGATCGAGGAGCACCTGATGCGTGCTGTACGGTGCGGGCAGCCCCAGGCGGCGCATCCGGCCCTCTGAGGCGACGGACAGGGAGCTGCCGTCGTGGTGGGCGTCCATGACATGCGCCAGGTCCGTGCCCGAGGCGGCCAGACGCATGGCCAGGGGGGCCATGATGAAGGCCGCGTCCACCCGCCCCACGCGCAGGTCCGTGGTGAGCGCCTGCCAGGACAGGTAGCGGCGCGGGGCCACGGGCAGGGGCCGGTCCCGGTACAGTTCCAGGGCGGCCATGGCCAGAAGATGATCGGTTACGGGCATGTAGCCCACGCGCAGGATATCCGCCCCGGCAAAGGGCAGCATCTTCTCCCTCAGGATGTCCCGGGCGGCGTGCAGCCGCTTTTTCACCGTGCCCTCTCGAATTCCCAGGCTCGCGGCGATCGCGGCGCTGGAGCGGTCCCGGCCGTAATGCTGCCGGGCGGTCTCCCGCAGATGCCCGGGCAGGGCCTCCAGGGCCGCGTTGAAGGCGGCCCGGAGCCGAGCCGCGTGCAGGCTTTCGGCGGGGTCGGCCGTTTCGCCGGGAGGCAGGAGCCCCCCATCCGCCATGTCGTCCAGGGAGGCGTCGGCATGCCGCCAAAGGGCCAGCCGCGTACACTGGTTGCGGACGATGGCCGCCAGCCAGGCCGGGAAGAAATCGGGCTTGCGCAGATCGGGCAAGGAGCGAAATGCGGCCAGAAAGGCCTCCTGCACGGCGTCCTCGGCCAACCCGCTTCCCGCCAGCCTGCGCCGGGCGATGCCCAGGGCAAAGGGGTAGAGCCGCGCGGCGATGCGTTGCCAGGCGCGGGCGTCGCCGGTCCGGGCCTGGCGTACGAGGTCGCCGATGGGGGCCGTGTCCATTTCGCGCCGCCTTTCCCCGCGCACCTGCCGTCATGGAAGGATCACGCTTTTTAAAAATACCAGGACAGCGGGAACAATGGCAAGGGGGCGGACCGCGGCGCAGGCGGCGAGGCCGGTTGCCCTCGCGGCCGTTTCCCGGTAGGCCTGCCGTCGCGGCGGACGCGACCCGCCGCGAAAAAACGGAGGCCACATGGCGAGAATCCTCTACGGGGTGCACGGCTCCCAACACGGCCACGCCATCCGGGCCACGGTCATCGCCCGGCACCTGCCGCACCACGAATTCCTGTTCGTCTCAAGCGAGGAGGGGGCCGGGCTGCTCTCCCGGGAATGGCGCGTGGAGCAGTTCGCCAACCCCGGCACCCGCTACAAAAACTACAAGGTGGACACCCTGGCCACCCTGGGACTGGCCGCGCGAACCTTCGCCCGCCGGGGCCGGGAGCTGGACCGCCTGGCGCGGCTGATCGACGAGTTCAAACCCGACGCGGCCATCTCCGACTACGAATACTTTGTGCCCATCGCGGCCAAACGGGCGGGCATCCCCTGCCTGTCCCTGGACCACCAGCACGTCATCTCCTCCTGCGTCCACGACATCCCGGCCGCCATGCGCCTGGACTACTACGGCATCCTGGCCTCCATCCGCCTGCTTTTCAGCAACTGCACGGACTACCTGGCCATCTCCTTCTACCAGCCGCCGGTCAAGCCCGGCCTGCGCGCCCGCATCGCGCCGCCGCTTTTGCGCGACAGCGTGTTCCGCTTCACGCCGTCGGACGGCGGCCACATCCTGGTCTACCAAAGCTGCTCCATCTGCGACGCCTTCGTGCCGTTTCTGAAAACCCTGCCCCGGGAGTGCCGGGTCTACGGCTACAAGGTGGACCGCGTGGACGGGAACCTGACCTTCCGGGGCTATTCCGAGGAGGGCCTTCTGGCCGATCTGTCGTCGTGCGCCTACGTCATCTGCGGCGGCAGCCACAACCTCATCTCCGAGGCCCTCTACTACGGCAAGCCCGTCATCTCCCTGCCCGTGGGCGGCGCCGTGGAACAACACATCAACGCCGCCTACCTGGAAAAGCTCGGCTACGGCCGCTATCTGGATATGAAGAGTCTGGACGCCGCCGTGGTCCGCGATTTCGAGGCACAACTGCCCGCCCGGCGCGCCGCCATCCGGGCCGCCACCTTCCGGGGCAACGAACTGGTGTTCGGACTCGTCGAAGACTTCATCACAACCGGACGACTCCCCCTGGCGTAGGGATGGGGGAGAAGCGGGGGGCGCCGCCCCCCGCCCCCCGGCAGGGGGCTAAGCCCCCTGCACCCCGTATCGTGCGGCCCTGCGGCGACGCTTTGCTTCGCCGCAGGGCCGCAACGTTTCGTGTCCACGGGCCGTGGCCCTGGCCGGGAGGCCGTGGCCTCTTCCGGACAACCGCGTTTCCGGGCGCTGGCCGGGCTGCGCAGCAGCCCGGCCAGCGCCCGGTGACGGGGGGTCCGGGGGGACAATGGTCCCCCCGGGCGGGGTCCGGGGCGGCAGCCCCGGTTGCCGGACGGCGGGGTCCGGGGCGGCAGCCCCGGTTGCTAGCAGTATTGCTGTAGCCAGGCCGTCCAGGCGTCGCGGGCGCGGGAGGCGTAGAGGGCCTTGCGCTGGGCTTTTTTGTTGCGCCCGGGCAGTTCGGGCGACAGCCCGAAATTGACGTTGGAGGGCTGGAAGTGTTTGGCGTCGGTGCGCAGGTGCCCAAGCAGCGCGCCGAGGGCCGATTCGGGCGGCGGCGGCGGCAGGTCGCGGCCGTGAAGCCGGGCGGCGAGGGAGAGGCCGAGCCACAGGCCGCAGGCGGCGGATTCCACGTAGCCTTCGACGCCGGTGATCTGTCCGGCCAGAAAGACGCCGGGCCGGGCCAGGAGTTCCAGGGACGGGGAGAGGGTTTTGGGGGCATTGACGAAGGTGTTGCGGTGGATGCTGCCCAGGCGGAGGAATTCGGCCTGTTCGAGGCCGGGGATGGTACGGAAGACGCGTTTTTGTTCGGGGTAGGTGAGCTTGGTCTGGAAGCCGACCATGTTGTAGGCGGTGCGGGCGCTGTTTTCGGGGCGCAGTTGGACGACGGCGTAGGGGCGGCGGCCGGTGCGCGGGTCCGTGAGGCCCACGGGTTTGAGGGGGCCGAATGCCAGGGTCATTTCACCGCGCTGGGCCATGACCTCGATGGGCAGGCAGCCTTCGAAGTGCAGTTCCTTTTCGAAGTCGCGGGTCTTGACCTTGTCGGCGGCCAGGAGGTCGGCCACGAAGCGGCGGTAGGCGGCCTCGTCCATGGGGCAGTTGAGGTAGTCGCCTTCGCCTTCCTCGTAGCGCGAGGCGAAAAAAGCCACGGAGAGGTCGATGGTGGCCGCGTCCACGATGGGGGCGATGGCGTCGTAGAAGGCCAGGCTGTCGCGCCCGACGATGTGGGCCAGGTCGGCGGCCAGGGCCTCCGGGGCCAGGGGCCCGGCGGCCAGGACCACGGCGGAAAGGCCGGCCAGGGCCGGATCGTCCAGGCTGCGGATCTCCCGGCGTTCGAGGCGGATGCGGGGCTCGGACGTGATGCGGGCGGTGATTTCGGCCGAGAAGAGGTCGCGGTCCACGGCCAGGGCCTTGCCGGCCGGGATGGCGGTCTGCCGGGCGACGTCCATGACCAGGCTTCCGGCCTCGGCCATTTCGAGCTTGAGCAGGCCCACGGCGGACAGGGGGTCGTCCGAGCGGAAGGAGTTGGAACACACCAGTTCCGCCAGGTTTTCGGAGGTATGGGCCGGGGAGAAGGCGGCCGGCTTCATCTCGAAAAGGGTCACGTCCACATCCGCCCGGGCCAGGGCCATGGCGCATTCGCACCCGGCCAACCCCGCGCCCACGATACCGACATGCATGAAAAAAACCTCCCTGACCGCCCGGGGGCGGCGAATATGGCCGCGGCGCAGAGTTCTCCCGGCTGCGGGCCGGGAGTTGTGTGCGGCCGGCGCGGCCGGCGGCTGCGGACCCGCCGGGGCAACGCGGCGGCTCGTGTCACGTCCCTTACAAAATACAATCGTATTTTGTAAGAAAAACCAATGGTTTTAGTTTGTTACCTGCGAAATGCCATATGCGCGTTTCGTGGACGCGACACTAGGCCGCCAGTTTGGCCGCGATGGCGGCCAGATGGCGTCCCTGATAGCGGGCGGCGGCCAGTTCGTTCTCCGAGGGCCTGCGGCTGCCGTCGGGTCCGGCGATGGTGGAGGCCCCGTAGGGGGAGCCGCCGGTGATCTCGTCCACCCGGGTCTGGCCGGAAAAGGAATAGGGCAGGCCGACCACGACCATGCCGTGGTGCAAAAGGGTGTAGATGAAGCTGACCAGGGTGGTTTCCTGTCCGCCGTGCTGGGTGGCCGTGGAGCAGAAGACCCCGGCGGGCTTGCCCACGAGCGCCCCCTTGGCCCACAGGCCGCCGGTGGCGTCCAGGAATTGGCGCATCTGGCCGCACATGTTGCCGAAGCGGGTGGGGGTGCCAAAAAGGATGGCGTCTGCGGCCTCGAGTTCGTCGAGGGTGCACACGGGCACCACGCTCAAGGATTTCTGGGCATCGGCGGCCCCCATTTTTTCAATGACGTCCGGGGGCAGGGTTTCCGGCACGCGGCGCAGGGTGGCCACTGCGCCGGGAATCTCGGCCACGCCTTCGGCGGCGGCCTGGGCCAGGGCGCTGACGTGTCCGTAGAGGGAATAATACACGGTGAGCACGTTCATGGGGCGACTCCTGTTGCGGGTTCTCGGTCGGATTCAAGGTAGCCTGGAGCGGATGCGGGGGCAAGCTGGATCGTGCGGCGGCCCGGGGCGGCGGAAACGCCGCCGCGATGGGGATAACCCGGAAGGCCGGGGCGGGGCGGGAGGAACGTCAGCGGGAGGGGATTTTGAGGAGCTGGCCGACGGCGAGGGTGTTCCGGCTGGCAAGGGTGTTGTAGGCGGCCAGGGCGGCGACCTCCACGCCGAACTCCTTGGCGATTTTCCCCAGGGTGTCGCCTTTTTGGACCGTGTAGGTCGTTTCGGGGCGTTTGCCCGCAGCCGGGGAATCGGTTGCGGCGGTTTTTTCGGGGGCGGCGACGGCGGCTTCCGGAGCGGTTGCTCCCGGAGCGGCGGCGCCGGTCTCCAGGGCCGGAGCGTCGTCCGAGGTCTCCGGCGGCGTGGCGGGCGTCGAGCCTGTGGCCTTCCTGGGGCCGCCTCCCGGCGGGGCCGGGATGACCAGTTCGGGATCGGATTCGAGTTCCTTGGTGCTGATGGGGCGGCCCTTGCGGCGTTCTTTTTCTTTTATGATGACGATGTATTTGTCCCGGGCCGCGAAGAAGGTCTTCGCCACCTCGGCCCCGGGAGCCACGGGACCGGTTCGCACGGCCTGCGCATAGGCGGCCCGGGCCTCGTGAAGCTGTTCCAGGGCCAGCTCTCCCTCCTGGTTGAGCAGGTCGTCGTTGATGTAGGTCATATTGGCCGCGTAGTCGGAATACTTCGCACACCCGGCCATGGCCAGCAGGGCCGCCATGAGGCAGAAACCGAGAATTTTTTGGCTGTTCGACATGGGGTTCTCATTCGTCGGGTTGTCGGAGCGTCGTTTGCCGACAGCGGCGATTCGCATGGCGCGGCATCGTGATGTGATGCCTGATAGCATCCGGCACAGGCCGGCGTAAAGTCTCGGCTCGCACGCGACGCCATCGGAACCGTCGGAAGGCCGGGCGGGCGTGCGGCAGGCGCGGCCCGGGGATCAATTCAGCATGAACCGCATGGGATCGACGGGCGTCCCGTTGACCAGCACCTCGTAGTGGAGGTGGGTGCCGGTGGTGCGTCCGGAATTTCCGGAATGGGCGATGAGCTGGCCGCGCCGGACTTCCTGCCCCGGGGTGACCGCGGCCGATTTGAGATGGCCGTAGAGGGTGCTGATGCCGTAGTCGTGGGCGATGACCACCCGCAGGCCGTAACCGCCCTGGTAGTCCACGTCCGTGACCCGTCCCGCGCCGGGGGCGTGGATCGGCGAGCCGTAGGGGGCCTTGATGTCCACGCCGTTGTGGAAATCGGCCCGTCTGCCGAAGGGCGAGCGCCTGGGGCCGAACGTCGATGTGATGTAGCCGCGCATGGGCCACAGGGAGGGCCTGGCCTCGAACTCCAGCTTTTTTTCCTTCAGGGAGTGGCGCAATTGCTGCTGCAACACCTCCTGTATGGCGATTTCCTGGCCGAGATATTCCAAAAATTCGTTCATCTTGCGGGTGAGCGCCCCCTGGCGCAGGAAAAACAGCCCCGATGAGGCGGCCAGATCCGGACCCGGCGCCCCAACGCCCAGGGATGAGGCGTCCCTGGCCGGGTCGAAGTCGACCATGACCCCGAGCTTTTCATTGAAGGCGGCGATGCGGGCGACCTCGGACTCCACGCGGTCCATGCGTCCCTTGAGGCGCAGGGATTCGGATTTTTGGTCGGCCAGGGCGGCCAGTCCGTCATCGGCCAGCCGGGACAGCCGGTCATACCCGGCGTAATACCGCCACAGCGTGGCGTTGACGGCCGCCAGGGCGGCCAGGATGGCCAGGGGCAGGATGATCATCCAGGCCTTGACGGTGAAGAGCCGGCGGGTGCCTTTGCCGCGCCGAAAGAGGCAGACATGGTATCCGGATATGGGCATGGCTTGATCGATACGGTCGTGATGCGGCGCCAGGCCGCCCCGCTGCAAATCGCGACGCCCGTTAGCCGGAAGGGGAGGTTCCGTTGCGCCGGGCGTTCGCAGCATGGCCCCGGGCCGGGCGACCGGACCAGGAGAACCTTGGGCGCCAGTCTGATACACCAATGGGCACGTGTAACCGAGAAGAAAAAGAAGGGCAACCCCGTGCCCGCCCCAATGCCACCCCAAGGCCATCCCATTGCCACCCCTCTTGCCAAGGGACATGATGCACCGGTCCGATTCAGGCAGGGCGGGAATTGACCGGACGCCAGGGGCATGGGCAACCCCGTCCCGGGGCGTGGCTCGCCCCGGGGGGTGGATTTGCAAAACCCCGCACGGTGGCATAGGATTCGACGCATCGGCCAACCCGGCACGGGCGGCCGCCATGACGCGCCCCGGCCCGGGCCCGGGCGCACGAACCAGAGCCGCGACCGGCCTGCCCGCCGCAGCGCCGGGAAGGAACCCATGGATCACGCCGATATTCTTCTGGAGTCCGGCACCAACGAGCTGGAGATCGTGGAATTCCATATCGTGGAGGATATGGGTTCCGGCGAGTCACGGCCCCTGTGCTTCGGGATCAATGTGGCCAAGGTGCTGGAGATCATCGAGAATCCGGGGCTTACGCCGTTGTCCTCGGCCCCGCATCCCTGTTTCCTGGGAACCATCCCCCTGCGGGAACTGGTCCTGCCTGTGCTCGACCTGGCCGTATGGCTCGACATCAAACGGGCCGCCACCCAGGGCGAGGTGATCCTGGTGACCCGCTTCAACTCCCGCACCACGGGGTTTCTGGCCTCCGGAGTGACCCATATCCACCGGGTCGGCTGGGGAAACGTGGAAGCGCCCCATCGCCTGCTCGGCGGCAGCTCCACCGGACTGGTGCGCATTGAGGACCGCTTCATCCAACTGCTCGACCTGGAGCGGATCCTGTTCGAGCTTGATCCGGTCACGGGCGAGGAGCCCGTTGACCTGGAAAGGCCCGTCCGGGCGTATACGGTGCTTATGGCCGAGGATTCGGCGGTCATGCGCCAGATGGTGTCCGAAAGGCTCACGGACGCCGGATTCCGGGTGATCCTGGCCGGAAACGGCGACGAGGCCCTGGCCCTTCTGCACAGGCTTTCGGCCGGGGAAGGGGCGGCGGGGAGCCCGGACCAGGGACTGCCCGACGTGGTGGTCACGGATGTCGAGATGCCCCTGCTCGACGGCTATACCCTCACCCGCCGGATCAAGGAGGATCCGGCGCTTGGCGCCCTGCCGGTGGTCTTGTTCTCCTCCCTGGTCAACGAGGATCTGCGTCACAAGGGCCGGGCCGTGGGGGCCGATGCCCAGATATCCAAGCCGGAATTCGGAAAACTGGCCGATGTGGTGCGGTCCCTGATCGAAAAACGATGATTCCGGGACGCCGCCGAAGCATCATTTCCGGCGGAAATTGACGATGTTGCGTTGCTTTTCTTGCAAAACGAAGGCACAAGGAGGCATCGTCAACCCCGTATCCGGAACCAGAGCATGAAATTTCCCCCGGACATCCCTTCGCTTATCACGCAGCGGTCGCTTTTTTCCTGGGTGTGGACCAGCAACATGAAGTTGCAGGGCATCCTGCTGGTGGTCATCGTGGTCACCGTCGGCGCCCGGGTGCTGCCCCTGGAAATGCAAAAGTTGATCATCAACCAGGCCATCGGCCTGCAAAAGCTCAATCTGCTCTTCATGTACTGCGGCTACTACCTGGCCGCCGTGGTGGCCGCCTCGGGGCTCAAGCTGGTGATCAACACCCTGCAGACCTATATCGGCCAGCAATCCCTGGCGGATCTGCGCAAAAAGCTCTACTCCCACATCCTGACCCTGCCCATGCCCTTTTTCCGCAAGGCCTCCCCGGGCATGGTGGTGCAGTCCCTGGTGTCGGAAGTGGCCAACACCGGGGAATTCGTGGGCCAGGCCGTGGCCGTGCCGGTGACCAACCTGTTGACGCTGGTGGCCTTCGCTACCTACCTGTTCTATCTCAATCCGCTCATGGCCGCCATCAGCATGGCCCTGTATCCCGTCGCCATCGTGGTCATCCCGTTTCTGCAAAAACGGGCCAACGCCGCCAACAAGGAGCGGGTGGACACGGGCCGCAAGCTGTCCACCATGATCGGCGAAACCATCTCGGGCATCCACGAGGTGCATTCCAACGCCAGCTTCAACCTGGAGAACCGGCGCTTCGGCGGGTTCGTGGACCGGCTGTCCCGGGTGCGCGTGGTGTGGAACCTGTACAAATACGCCATCAAGGTCTCCAACAATTTCTTCCAGAGCCTGGGACCCTTCGTGCTGTTCCTGGTGGGCGGCTATCTGGCCATCAACGGCCGGTTCGACCTGGGCGCCCTGGTGGCCTTTTTGTCGGCCAACGAAAAGCTCTACGACCCCTGGAAGGAGCTGATGGATTTTTATCAGGTCTACCAGGACGCCAAGGTCAGCTACGGCCGGATCATGGAATATTTCGAAGGCGCGCCGGAATTTCCCCTGACGCCCGAGACGCCGCGCCCGCCCCTGACCCTGGACGGCAGCATCGGCGTGCAGGATCTGGTCATGGAGGTTCCCGGCGGCATCCAGCTGCTCAAGGACGTCTCCATGGACATCAAGCCCGGCGAGCAGGTGGCCCTGGTGGGCTATTCCGGGTCCGGGAAGTCCACCCTGGCCCTGTGCCTGTGCCAGATCAACAAGTATTCCGCCGGGCGGGCCACGCTTTCCGGCTACGACATCGACGTCACGCCCAAAAGCGACATCGCCGACAACATGGGCGTGGTGGCCCAGCATCCCTTCATCTTCGAAGGCACCATCCGCGACAACCTGCTGTATTCCATCAACGCCCGGCGCGAGGCCCACGGCGTCACGGGCGAGGACGGACTGCCGAGCCTGGACCGGATCATCGAGACCATCCAGCAGGTGGGGCTTTTCCAGGACGTGCTCAGGTTCGGCCTGAACACGGTCTTCAAGAAGGGCCGCAAGGAAAACCTGGTCAAGAAGATCATCCACATCCGGGAGAACTATTACCAGGAGCAGGGGGAGACTCTCAAAGACATCGTGGAATTCTTCGATGTCGACAAATATCTCTATTACAGCCCTGTCTCGGCCAACATCCTCTTCGGCAACCCCAACCGCGAGGAATACCAGCCGGAAAATCTGGCCCGCAACCCGGTCTTCCTGGAATTTTTGCGCGAGGCCGGACTGCGGCAACTCCTGGTGCAACTGGGGCGGGAACTGGCGGCCCAGACCGTGGACATCTTAAAGAACGTGCCCTCCCCGGACCCCAGCTTCTTCGAGCAGTCCCCGGTGTGTGCGGACGAATTCGCCGCCTATTCCGACCTGACGGACCATCTGCAGCGGGTCAAGATCCACGAGATAAGCGCCGACGAGGAGCGCCTGCTTTTGACCCTGGCCCTGCGCTTCATCCCCGGCCGCCACAAGATCGTGGGCCTCTCCAGGCTCTCCGAGGAGCTTTTGCTGCAAGGCCGGGCGCTTTTCATGGACAGGACCGGCAAGTCCGACCCCGAGGCCGTGACCTTCTACCGCCGCGAGGATTACATCCATGCCCAGACCATCATGGACAACATCCTCTTCGGGCGCATCCGCACCGACAACCCCAAGGCCCTGGACCAGATCAACAAGACCATCGTCAGCCTGCTCATCCAGGAGGACATGCTGGAGCGCATCGTGGAACTGGGGCTCGATTTCCATGTGGGCTCCTCGGGCGACCGCCTTTCCGGCGGCCAGCGCTCGAAGGTGGCCCTGGCCCGGGCCTTCCTCAAGGAGCCGCCGCTGCTCATTCTCGACGAGGCCACGGCGGCCCTGGACAACGCCTCCCAGACCCGCATCCAGAACCTTCTGGAATCCAAGTGGAAGGGCAGGAGCACGGTGGTTTCCGTGGTCCATCGCCTGGACACCATCAAGGGCTTCGACAAGGTGGCGGTGATGAAGGCCGGACGCATCGTGGAATGCGCCTCCTATAACGAACTGATGGACAAAAAGGGGATGCTCTATGAACTCGTCCATGGATCGTCAGGACGCAAGTGACGGCGCCTGCGGGTTCACCACGCACCTGGACATCCTGCGGGAGATGCCGATTTTCACCGGCATGTCCCTGGATGTGCTCAAGGTACTGGCCTATTTGAGCGGCAACGAGTCCTTCCGGGACGGCGACACCCTGTGCGTCCAGGGGGAGATGTACGATTGCTGCCGGTACATCACCATGGGCCGGGTGGACATCCTGCGTGCCCCGGAGGGCGGCCAGGCCGCGCAGGCCGTGGTGGTGGGCTCGATGGGCGGCGGTTCGGCCTTCGGCGGCCTGTCGCTTCTGACCCACGTCAAGTCCCTGTATACCGTCCGGGCCCATGGCGACGTGGAGTGCCTGGTGCTTTCCAGGGAGAAGTTCCAGAAGGCGGCCGAGCGGTTTCCCCAGATGCTGCCCCGGGTGTTGACCGCCGTGGTCGAGCACATGTTCAGTTGGGAGGCCAAGGTGTTGGCCGCCATTGAACGCGGCGAGGCCGTCCAGGGTGAAATCCACGGCCTGACGCTTTATTAGGCAACGGGAAAAACCGGCCAGGCGTCCGGGGCAACCCTGCCCTGCCGCCCGGTTGGCGCGACGGCCATCTTGGACGCCGCCGGGGCGGCCCGGGCCGGAATACGGCGGGAAACCTCTGCATGGTGGGAGCCCATGATCGCAGACAACAAAGACCCCCTTGCCGTTTTTACCGACTTCGTCGCCAAAAAACGGCTCAAGATGACCCCCCAGCGGCGGCACATCCTGGAGGTGTTTTTGGCCTCCGAGGGGCATCTCACGGCTGAGGAGCTCTACCGCAAGGTGAAGGAGGCCAATCCCTTCATCGGACAGGCCACGGTGTACCGGACGGTGAAGCTTTTGGCCGATTCAGGGCTGGCCAAGGGCGTGGAGTTCGGGGACGGCGTGGTCCGCTATGAGGTCAAATACGGGCAGACCCACCATGACCACCTGATCTGCGAACGGTGCGGCCGCAACGTGGAGGTGGTCGACGCGGACATCGAGAAGCTGCAGGAGGAGGTGGCCGCGCGGCACGGTTTCGTGCTCACCGGGCACAAACTGTATCTATACGGCGTGTGCCCCGAATGCCGCAAGGCCGACCCGGCCCTGGCCTAGGGGCGTGTCCTTGAAAGGCGCATAGGCGGATTTTAAAAAAACGGTTTGCAACAGTTTTTTTTCTTCAAAAAGCTGACGGTTTGTTAAGGGTCGCGACACGAGCGCCGCGCTCCCGCCGCACTCTCCCCGGAAACGCCGTTTGTGAGCAGGGGGGCGGTGCGCGGGTCACGCGACGCCGGGCACTCCTGTCCGCCTGCCGCGATGCGGCCCTGGCGGTGCGGCTGCCGCCCGCAGCCGTGGCCCGGGGCGGGGTGGCGTCATGCCCCATATGGCCATGAGCCCGGGTCCGCCGGATGGACGGCACGCCCGGTAGATCGGGGAGGAGTTCATGCGTCGCAGCCGTATCCTGCTGTCCGTCCCGGGGGTGTGCCTGGCCTTGTGCCTGGCCGTGTCCTTCGCTGCCGCCGCCTCTGCCGCCTTTGCCGCTTCCGCTGCCCCCGGCGCTGGTTCCCCCCTGGTTTTCGGCCTGCTCCTCGTCGGGCCCTACAACGACAAGGGCTACAGCCAGGCCCAGTACGAGGGCGGCCGGTATGTGGAGGAGAAGCTGCCCGGCGCCAGGATGATCTATCTCGACCAGGTCAATCCCACGGACCGGCCCGGGATGACCATCCCCCAGGCCGTGGACGACATGGCGGCCAAGGGGGCGCGGCTGGTCATCGCCGGTTCCGAGGACATGCGCGACGGCATCCTGGAGGCCGCCGCCAGGCATCCGGAGATGACCTTCATCCACGTGTCCGGCGACGACGTGCTGACGGGCAAGGCCCCGAAAAACCTGGGCAACCTGTTCGCCAAGATCGAATACGGCAAGATGATGGCCGGGTTCGCCGCGGCCATGACCACCAGGACGGGCAAGATCGGCTACCTGGGACCGCTTGTTAACGACGAGACGCGGCGCGTGGCCAACGCCGCCTATCTCGGGGCGCGCTACGCCTGGGAGCATGTGCGCGGCAAAAAGCCCGGGGAGCTGACCTTCGTGGTGAGCTGGATCGGGTTCTGGTTCAACATCCCCGGGGTGACCGCCGATCCCAACCAGATGGCCGGGGCCTTTTTCGACCAGGGTTTCGACGTGGTCATCTCCGGCCTGGACGCCCCCGAGGCCCTGATCGTGGCCGGGAGCCGCCGCGAGGCCGGGGCCGACGTGTACGCCCTGCCCTATGTCTACAAGCCGGCCTGCGAGCTGGCGCCCACGGCCTGCCTGGGGGTGCCCTATTTCAACTGGGGCCCGCCGTTTCTGATCATCGCCCGGCAGGTGGCGGCCGGAACCTATGTCCCGGCCTTCGCCTGGCTGCCGCCGGATTTCGCGGACATGAACGATGCGGACAAAAGCCCGGTGGGCTTTTTGCCCGGCCCGGCCCTGTCGGCCGAGAACCGGAAGGCCCTGGACGTCTTTTCGGCCGCCCTCGGCTCGGGGGCCGTGGACATGTACGCCGGGCCCCTGGACTACCAGGACGGCACGGTGTTCGTTCCGGCCGGGCGCACGGCCACGGACAGGGAACAGTGGTACTGCCCGCAGCTCCTTGGCGGCATGCAGGGCAAAAGCGCCGCCAAATAGACCCGCCCGGCGGCGGGGGAGTCCGTGAACGCCGGAGGGCCTTCCCCAGGCGTCCCCCGGCGTCGCGTGGGGGCGAGGCCTCGCATGGGGGCGCGGCGGGATGGGCCATCAGGCAGGAGGGGGAACATGGCCGACGTTTTCGACCAGATGATCGGGCGCATCCGCAAAATCATCGACGCCGGGCTTGATGCCGACGCCACCATGCGGGTACTGGAGATATTGGAGGCCCCGTTCGTCTCCAAGGACATCCTGGAGAAGGCCCGGCTCTACAGCGAGACCCTGCCCAAGGCCGAGGAGCGGCCCTTTACGCCCGCCGAGCGGTACCTGCATTTTTTGTGGGACGCCTTCGACAAGCTGCCCCTGTGCCTGATCGTGCCGTTTTCCATCCCCTTCCGGCGGCTTGTGGCCGAGCGGCTGTTCGGGGCCTGCGGCCGGGCCTTCGTGTGCGAGGAGAACGTGCGCTTCAATTTCGGGCAGCTTTTGCGCGTGGGGGACAACGTCTTTTTCAACCGGGGCGTGTTTTTGGACACCAAGGGGGGCGTTGAGATCGGGGACTCGGCCGCCCTGGCCGAGGACGTCCGGATATTCACCCACGGCCACGACGAGGCCTCGCACATGACCCGCAGCTACAGCCCGGTGCGGGTCGGGCCCTATGCCAAGATCTACGCCGGGGCCACGCTCATGCCCGGGGTGACGGTGGGGGAGCAGGCCATCGTGGCCTCGGGGGCGGTGGTGACGCATGACGTGCCGCCGAACATGGTGGCGGCGGGGATTCCGGCCAAGGTGATAAGGGAGCGGCGCACCGGCGGCCGGTCAGGGGACGAATTGGAGCATATCTGGTTATTTTAACTATTTACTATGGTTAAAGATAGTCATAGATGCTCGATATTCGGTTGATGTTTTCTATTATGGTGTCTAGGCCGTGTCGACATTTATCTTAACCATATTGAAATCGCCGCCACATGAAGGAACGAAAGGTATGTGACGGCGAGCTTGTCATATCTGGTTGAAACTCTTCTGAACTGCTTAAGTTTGTTGAA